>Ga0299912_10004557_pt1 | contig 11362 bp, 13 predicted proteins | sample RVTome_2_FD_207667 | JGI IMG/M metagenome (GOLD analysis project Ga0299912, IMG submission 207667) | Soil microbial communities from uranium-contaminated site in the Upper Colorado River Basin, Wyoming, United States - RVT95D214 (version 2) ... | reverse complement strand
ATCAAACGAGTGCTTGCCGCAATCCGGAAATTTCCCGCCAACCCTTAGAGCCCGCAACAAAATGAAACACGTGTTCACCTGGTTAAAACAACAACCTTCACGGTCGGGAGTTTCCATCAGTCCTTCATTACCGAACCACTCAGTCACTTTACCAGCCGTACTGCCCGCAGAACACCTTCATTTTGTCAACGATCTCGGCACGCTCGAAGAAGCGGTCGGCGCGGGCCAGCCTTGCTTCGCCGCGCATGTCGGGCGAACCGCCGAAGCAGATGATCGTATTGTTGAGCATCAATTCCATCCGAATCTGGCGGATGACATCGAGCGGATCGAAGGTCTCGTAGTCATCCAGATCCAGCAGGATGAAACGATACTGCAGGACATCCTGGAAGCCGCCAAGATCATCGAGGCTCAGGGTCGTCGTCATCTCCCATCCTTCAGGCAGCTCATCATGCAGATGCGCGAGCAGTTTCTGATCGCTGCTCATGGTGATGAAGCGGCGTTGCAGCCGTGAAGCGATAGTAGGCGCAGCCATGACGTGGGTAAGTTCAGGCCTTGAGGTTGGGTAATTCAGTGATGGGATGACTTAGTAGCGCAGAGAGTCAAACGGCACCTTCCGGCCGACCAGGCTCTCAAGCAGGACCAGTTCGGCATCGGTGTGGTTGATCACGGGCGCCCTTTCGATCATGCGCGGCATGCCCTTTCGGTAAACGTAGCGCGGCTGGTCGTGGTGCGTGGTACGCACCGTCTCCGCCTGCTGCGGGTCGTCCGCCGGCACCAGTTCCGCCTCGCCGTAACAGGTGCAAATATAGGAGCGCGCGGCCTCGACCGCAATGTAAATGCCGGTGCCGCGGATGCCGATCGTCGCAGTCGGGGTCCGGATGCGCTTACTCTCGCCCGGCGCGAATACCGAAAGCAGCGCGCCGGTTACGACGCGCAGCGCGCTCACGACAAGCCGGGTCGCATCCCCCGCAAGCTCGACCCGCGTCTCCGCGCGCACCAGGAAAGCGTCGCGGCCAACGACGACGACCAGTTCCGCGTCGCGCCCCGTGGTGATCACGTCGCCCGGTTTTGCCTGCATCCCCTGCTTGGCGGGCTTGCCGTTGATGCGCACGTCGCCCCGCACCCGGGAGACGCCGTTTTCTACGGCGCCCGCCGCCAGCGCAGCCCGCAGCCGTGCCATTCCCAGCACGACCGCCGCTGCGCGCCCGAGCCACGCTCTTCTCGATATTCCCGCCATCAATTCCCTCTTGCCCGAGGCCTTTTCTCAAGCCGCCCGCAGGCAGCGCCTGATCACCACACCATCACGCACCAGATTCAGCTCCGCGCCGCCTTCCAGGCGGCGCTCAAAGAGAAAGGTCTCGACGTTAAGCTTCACGCCGTCGGCCACCATCCGCTTGCCGCTTGCCTGGACCGGCGCGGCAAGTTCGCCCAGCGCTTCCCCGCGCGCCGCGAGTTCCGCCGCATTCAACGCGGAATCCGCAAGTCGCCAGCCAAGCTTTTCCGCTACCGCTTCGCGGAACGCTTTACACAGCTCGCCTGCTTCGGGCGAAGATTGATGACTTTCCCAATCGGTCATCGCCTGCCTGAGCGCCGCCAGCAGCCATTCGTGGAACCCGTTCGCAGCCTGCCCTGAGCCTGGTCGAAGGGGACTCGCGATGCAGCGCGCAAAGCGCTCGGCGGGAAAACTCAGCAGAAAGCTGCTCGCCAACACCGCGCAGCGGCCGATAGTCGCCGCGCCGCTGCCGGCAATCTTGCGCCCGGCGAGCCACAGATCCTGCTCGCGGCGCTCGACCGGCAGCCCGAAGCGGCGGTAAGTGGCAATCACGGGTTCGAGCCCCCACCCGAACCAGTCGGCGGGCCGCGGCGGCGCGTGCTCCAGCGGCGCGATCAGCATGAAACAAAACTGCGACTCGTCGACCCACACCGCCCCGCCGCCGAGCGGCCGCGTTACCACCGGCACCTCAAGCTCCGCGGCAAGTTCGGCGCAGCGATCCTGGCTCTGCCCCAGAGAGATGTGCGGCATGCTTCTTCCCCACATCACCACCGGCGGATCATCGCGTGCCAGCGCATCGGCGATGCCGATGTACGTCGCATGAAACAGCGCCGGTTCGAGCAAACCGACATCGATAAATCTTGCGGGAATCAATGGCATAAAAACCTAATTAGACAGGATTTACAAGATTAAAGCGAAAATGGGCCGGATCGAATGATGTTCAGATTTAGTCCTGTTAATCCCGTTTTATCCTGTCAATCCTGTGATATTGCAGTTGATTCATCCCCGCTTAAATTTTGTCAATCCTGTCCATTACCCTGATTTTGGTTTTTCTTCCGGTCGAAAAACTTCTCGAAATAGAACTCGCGTTTCGCAACCGCCTCCAGCTCACGCGCACGGTGCGCCATGCCGTCGCGGAGAATTGCCGCAAGATGCCCGCCCTGCTCGGCATCGAGGACATGGATTTGCGAAGCAAACGGCATGCCGTTCAGATCTTCGTCGACCCTGATGATCTCGGCTGCAAGGCCTTCCAGGGGCTGCAGATGAAGCAGCCAGGCCTTGCACTCCGGGTCTTCGGGATCAAGCGGGCACAGCACGACCTTGCCCAGCCACGCCAGGCGCGCCACCTGATTGAACAGGCGGATGTCGAGCTTCTTGCCCTTGCGGTACTTGTTAAGCTCGTTCCTGAGCTTGCCGACGTCGGTCACAGCTATGGTCTTCATGATCGGCCTTTCTCCGCAACAACACTTAGGATAACACCCGGGCGCCGAGTGCAAAAGAAAAGGGCTGTTCACACAGCCCTTTTCCCTTCCAGCCTGATGCCTGGGCTACATTTTCCAGCCGTAAGCGACGCCTAAGGAGTCCTGGTGCATCTTGATGGTTTCGCTGCCGGTGCCAGGCACCCAGGTATTAAACAGCGACGACCCCGTTACCGACCTGCTGAACGCGTGCATGTAGGCGAACGTCAGCTCGCCGCCACTCTTCGTCTTGTGGGTCAGGCCGAGCGTCAAGTGATCCTGAACCACGCCCGGGGCGATGATGTTGAAGGTCACATCACGCGCCTGGATCGGATTGTCGCCGTGGTTAAATCCGGCGCGCAGCGTCAGGTTCTGCGTATACTCGTATTCGACCCCGAGCTTGATCACATTGACGTCACCCCAGCCGAAACCGCGCCCGCCAGCCACTCCCAGCGTCGAGCCGATCGTCGCGCCGAAATTCGTGCTGGGATTGGCGACAGAGCTCACCCCGCTGTAATTGATGCGCTGGTAGTCGACCGCGACAGTCATTTTGGGCGTGGCCTTGAATGCAATTCCGAGGTTGTAGTTCTCGGGAATATCGAACAAGCCCTGGTCGGCGAACAGTTCTTTGTATTTGTCGAACTTGCCCATTTTCATTTTGGTGGAATAGGCGGCACCCAGGGTCACGCTGTCCGAGATCTTGCCCATCCAGCCGACGCGCACCCCCCAGCCGGTGGAGCTGTCATAGCCCTGGTTGGTCAGGGAATTGATAGTGCCCGACGTCGTATAGCCGACAAAACCCTGAAGGCCGTCGGCCTTGAAGCGCTGGTAGGCAAACAGGGGAGAAATACCCAACGAATGGTTGGGTGTGACTTTATATGCTGCAGTAGGGGCGACGATCAGCTGCATCAAGTCGACGCCAAGCTTGCCGCTGCCGCACAACAGATTGTAGGGTGCGCCTGCGGGACCACTGGCGTTAAAACCGTCACAGGCGGTCCCCGCCGCAATTTGCCCGCCAGGATAATCGGTGTTCATGCCGCCGTTACCGTAGACGGTGACGCCGAGCGACAGATTGGGGTTGATCATCCTGTTGTAGCCGAATTCCGGAACGATGAAGTAATTGCTGTCGCTGTCCGCGGAGCCGCTCATGCCTGCCCCCGCACCGCTGCTGCCAAAGCGTTCCGAACTGCGCCTCGGACTGAACAGGTCGGCGCCGAAGTCGATGCGGTTGCCGACCCAGACCATCTTGGCGGGATTGACCGCGCCGCCGAACGTGTCCTGGGCGGTCGCGGTCGCAGCACCCGCCATCCCCTTGGCCTTCATGCCATAGCCGTGGGAAAAATAGCCGTTGGTCGCGAATGCCGCCGATGAGGCGAGCATTGCGGCTGCGGTGCCGATAAACATCAATCTTGTTTTCATTACCCTCTCCTATATTGTGGATGAAACATTGCCTGAAGCTTTCCCGCCTCTTTTTATTCTGTAAGAAACTGTTCGCTGCATTTATATGAACAGACTGACGTCGGCATCCTTCGCCATGGGCAGGAAAGTCGCCGCACCGCAGTACTCCTGCACCTCCGGAATGAAATCGTTTTTGTCGTAGCCGAACAGATCCACCGTCATCTGGCACGCGATCAGGTTGGCGCCGGCTTCGATCGTGAGCTGTCTTAACTCGGTAATGTCCGCGACGCCCGCATTCCTGATGGTTTGTTTCATCAGGCCGGTCGCGATCGACTCGAATCCGGGAATGCCCGCCTGCACCAGATTCGGAATGTTCCATTGGATGCCGCGGAACCACTTCGGCCCGAACGGCATCTTCATCGGCATCGCCGGGTTGCCGAGCGGACTGACATGCGCGTCGAGGTTTTTTTTCAGCAGGTTGAGTCCATAGAACGTGAAGAACACGGACACGTTCCAACCGAGAGCGGCGGCGGTGGAAGCAAGAATGAAAGGAGGATAGGCCCAGTCCAGCGTGCCTTTGGTGGCGATGATGGTCATCGACGGCGTCTTGCTGGCCGCAAGCTCTTCCAGTTTTTTCGGCAGCAGCGCTTCGAGTCGCTTTTCGATCACCTCATCGATGCGGCTAATTTCGAACATTTCCGACATTCAAAACCTCCTGAGAATTGGTGCGCATGACGAAACTGACTCATGCCTTCTTCGCCGCCAGGCCCGACTGCGCTTCAACTCAGCCTGACTGAAGCTGGTCATTGACCCCTTCAAGAACGTGACTTTTTTCGCAGTATATTCCTGATTTAAGCATATGGAAATATGCTTATGATGCAATGTTCCTTCACGTCAAAAAAATAATATTCGTTTATTTACAATATGTTATACTATTTTCCGGGGCATACCGCGGTTTCACCCGGCACCTTGCCCACCAGCAGCAGGAAACTCTCGAAGGGGCCCATATTGCCCATTGCCTCACCCATAGGGCCGTCGAAGTGCAGGCGCTGGAAGAACATCGCCCTCATCGGGCCATACTCGCCTTTGCCCATTTCGATCCAGCGCGGGGTATCCGCCCACATCAGATAATCGGCATCGGAATCGAGTTTCGACTCGGCCTTGCCGCCGTACACGCACACCGCCTTGCCGTCCTTCTCGGTCACGCGCAACTCGATGCGCGGGCTGCCGTCGCAATCGGCACGATAGATCTGCATCACCTTGTAACCGCGTCCCTTGTCGTTCTTGGCCCATCCCGATTCGACCAGTTTTCCGGTCAGTTCAGGATCCGCGTTCCAGGCTTTGCACATGCCCTGCGCCCAGTCGGCAGCCATCATCACCGGCGCGGCCTGACTCACCGCCGACACAAGCGCAACCACGAACCCGGCCAAAACCGCTTTTTTCATGACACCCCCCAGTTGAGTGGATCGAAAATCCGGCGATATCGCGCGATATTGCCGTCTTAAAGAAAAATCATATTATATGAATATTATTGTTTAATAATGTTACTGGCCGACCAATATGTCAATGGCTGTCCCTTAGACGATCTCTTGGCGAGACACCGGCAGCGCGGTCAGATCCCTGCCTTCACGTCCTCGTCGCTGAGCTGCCGCCGGACTTTCGCGACGTCCCGCTTCGCCAGCGCAAACGGGAATGACAGGATATCGGTCGGGCTGGAATCGCCGTAGGGACGGTTGCACGCCGACACGTTATCTTCCTTGCCGGGGCAACCCGAGGTTTGAAACGGCGTGCCGGAATTGATCAGCGCCTCGAGTTTTTCCTGCGGCACGCCGAAGCCGGTGACTCGACCGCTGTCGTCGAACTCCATGTCGCGGAAGCTGCCGCCGGCATAGTCGATGATGTAACGCGCGAGCTGCACGCGCCGCCACTGGCCGCGGTCGACCGGCGGCCAGTCCTCCATCAGCGAGCCGCGCTCCGGGAAAAACGCGAACATGTGATTGTGCCCGCCCAAGTCGCGGATTTTCTGCGCGACTTCGAGAATCTCGCGCTCGGTCTCGCCCATGCCGCCGATCAGGTGCGCGCCGAATTTCTCCGGCCCGAACACGTCGGCCGCCCACTCGATCGCGCGCCAGTAGTGCTCGTACTGGTGCGGGCTGTCCACGCCCTTGCCGCGGGTGCGCTCGAAAATTTCCGGCGTCACCGCGTCGAGTGCGACGGTGAAGATGTCGGCCCCCATATCGCGCAGGCGAATGAGGTCGTCCTTCTCCAGCGTCGTGGGATTGGACAGAATCGATACCGGCACCTGCGGCACTTCGCGCACCCACTTCTCCAGCAGCACGAAAGTATCGGCGTTGGAATTGGGATGGGTGATCATGGAAATGCACATGCGCTGGAACTGACCCTTGTCCGAGCCCGCCTTCACGCGCGCGATCACCTCATCGTAGCGCGCGGTCGGCCAGTCGACGCGGATGAAATTACGATCGGCATAATCACGCGATTCCTCGCGGTGACGCGCCAGGCCGCAGTAAGCGCAATTGGCGCGACAACCTTCGGGATAGGTCACCAGCAGGTTCAGGCAATGCGTGCATGAAGTGCGGTGCATCTTGCCTGGCACGAGACCCAGCGTGATCGCCGCCGCAGTGCTCATCTGCACATATTCCGGCGAGCGCATCTCCGGTGTTTTGACGTGGTAGTCGGGACGGTAGAAACGGATAGGCTGCATTTCTTCAATCACTGAGCTCATAAAAAGCCTTAAATAGACAGGATTAACATTAAACCCTTAGAAATCGATGCTGTCCTGGATGGCGGCGATGCCGGCTTTGGCGCACACATCGTCGCGGTCGCCACCCGGTGCGCCGGAGACGCCGATCCCGCCCAGCAGCGAGCCGCCGCCTTCGATCATGAGACCGCCCGCCACTGCAGCCACCCGCGGCCGGTGACGGATGCCGCTTTGCGGCATGCCCGGCTGCGTGACTCGTTCCAGATCGGCGGTAGCGGTGCGAAACGATGCTGCCGTCCACGCCTTGTCTTCCGCCATGCGCGGCGTATGCGTGCCGGCAAAACGATCGCGCAGCATGACTTGCGTGTTGCCGCCGCGGTCGACCACGGCGACCGCCACCTGGTAGCCCTCGTCACGGCATTTCCTGAGCGCCGCCTGTGCCGCCTTCAACGCGGTTTCCGGCGTCAGCATTTTCACTGCAAACGTCGCTTCCTGCGCCTGTGCTGCGCTCATGCCGAGGGCAAAGGCGAAGGCGCCCACCGCAGGGTTAAGCGCTTTCATCAGGCCGCATCGCGGCATGTCGCCTCTCCGGAAAAATAATCGGCAAAAGCGATCCAGCCCCGGCGATGGACGGCGTCGCGTTGCGCAGCGGGAGTGTTCCATGCGCGTTCGAGTTCGCGTCGCCGCTCGACCGCGCGCGCAAGCGACTCCCCGAACTGGTCGCGGATGTCTTCTGCGTAATCCGCGAGCGCATTCGCGTCGCCTTCATGCAGCAACGCGTGCGCCGCCTCGCCCGCGCGCTCGCCGGAAACCACGGCGGCGGCGATGCCGGCGCCGGTAATCGGGTGCGTCAGTCCCGCGGCATCGCCCGCGAACAGCACATTGCCGATGAAAAGCCGGTCGCGCATGCCGCCGACCGGAATGGCGCCGCCGGTGCGGGACAGAATCTCGCTTCCCACTCTGCCCTCGTCCACCAGCTGCCGGTGCAACGCATCGAGCGGGGTTTTCATGTCGGCGGAAAAGCGCGGATCCATGCCCAGGCCGAGATTGGCACAAGCCCCTTTCGGGAACAGCCAGGCATAACCGCCGGGATAGTCCTGCGACAGCCAGATATCGGTGGCCGCATAAGGAGAAACCAGCGGCACGGTGTATTGCCGCGTGTTGACGGTGGCCAGCCGCGCCAGTCCCATGCCCCCGGCGATCATCGAATGCGGGCCGTCGGCGGCAATCAGCAGCCGGTAACGGACGTGCAAGGTGCCGCGCGGCGTGCAGATGGTCGCTGTCGAATGTTGCGCATCCAGTCCGGTTACAGCGCTGTCAGCGTGTATCGTCGCTCCCGCCTCTAGCGCGGCACGTGCCAACGCCTGGTCGAACGCCGCGCGGTCCACCATCAATCCCGAAAAAGGCGTGGCGACCGTTGCGCCCGACGGCAGCGTGCTTTTCATGCCGGAAATTTTCTGTAGCAGCACGCCGGCAGGCTGGGCATGGCGCGCCAGGGGCAGCGGAATGAATTCGGCGCACTGCACCGGCACACCGACTGTTTTCTTTTTCTCGACGGCCACGACGGCGAGCCCCAGGCGCGCCGCGGTCGCCGCAGCCGCGCCGCCGGCGGGCCCCAGCCCCACCACCAGCACATCGCAGTCGATTGCGTTCATGGATAATGCGTGAGCAGCGGCTGCTTGAGCGCCAGCCGCAGCACGGCAACAAAATCGTCGGGCGTCAGTGACAGCATATCCACCTGACGACCGGCAAAGAATGCGCGGATGCGCGATTCGAGCTTGTCGAGCGGGGTGTCGCGCAGCGCCGCCTCGAGATCGGCGATGGTGCGGCGCGGGCTCACGAAGATATCGCCGGTAAACCACACTTGCCTGAGCGTCCGGGTCAGCGTGTCGAAGATGACCGCAACACGCAACAGCCCTCCCGCGAATTTCTGCGCCGCTTCCAGAATCGGCATGCCGGCCGCCGGCCGTGATGCCAGAGCTATCCAGTCGGGCGTGTCGATCTCGCGCAGCGCCACCTGATAGCGCGCATGCTCGGAAAGCGTCAATTCGTCTTCGTGAAATTCGACATTGAACTCGCTTTCGAATGCCTCGGTGATATTGCTCCGGATCTGCCCGACGTCGGGCTGGCGGCCCAACAGTTCTTTCAGGTTGGCCACGCGTTCGCGCGCTGAAGCGATGGCCTTGTCGGAAAGTTTTTCCGCCGGGATGCGCAATACGCGCAGCATTTTCTCGACGTCGAACTCGACCAGCAGCGTGCCCTGGAACAGCAGTGCATTGCCGTCGAAAGCGCCGCCGGTGCCGGAAATCTTGCGTCCATCGACTTCGATATCGTTGCGCGGGCGGTAGCGCGCATCCACGCCGAGCGCGCTGATGGCAGTGGCCGCAGCGTGACAGATGCGTTTCGATATCGCCTGCATGTCGGTGGTGCCGACGTCGCGCCTGTGCAGATAGAGTTCCCAGCCGATCTGGGTTTCGTCGAAGTAGATCGCGCCGCCGCCGGTGATGCGGCGCTGCACCGCGATGCCGTTGGCCTTGCAGTAATCGAGGTTAAGTTCCTGCTCGGCGCTCTGGTGATAGCCGAGCAGCGCCGATGGCGTGAAACGCAGGAACCTCAGCGTGCTTGGAATCTCGTCGGCCTGGCGTGCTTCCAGCAGCGCGCGATTCAACGCGATGTTTTGCGCCGCAGGGCGCAGGCCGGTATCGACAACGCGCCAAGTTTCCATAATAATATCAAATAGTTACAACTCTTATTCCGGCCAGGCTACCGCCCCGCCGGTGCGCGTCCGCGCGTTCGCGCGCAATCACGCGCGCGGGGTCTATGCGTATACCTTCGCTGCTGTCGAGCGCCAGCACTTCGTCGCCCACCGCGATCGAGCAGCATGCGGGAGTGACGCGCACTTCGCGTTCCAGGCGCGCGGCGAGTTCAACCATGCCGTCCGCCGGATGCGCGATCCCGTTCAGCCCTGCCATCACCGCATAAGCGTCGATCTGCGCCTTGGCCATGCCCGCCGGACGCGCGCAGCCCAACAGCAGCGGCAGGTCCGGCAACGCCTCGCGCGCATCCATGAAGAAGCGCCCGACCTGGCGCGTATCGGGTATGACGTAAGGCCGTGTTTCGGGCGCATAGAACGGCATCACCACTACCAGCACCAGGGCATCGGGCCGGTGGCGCGCGACGATTTCGAGCGCGTTCCATTCGCCGAGCATGCGCCCGTAATGCAGGCCGATCACGATATGCGGCACGACTTTCATCGTCGTCGCGGCAAGGCATTCGAGGGAACGCTCGAAATCGGCGACGCTGCGCCTCAGGTGATAGACCTGCGAGATCGTGTCCTGCGCGCCGATCACGTCCATCATCGCCGCATCGATGCCGGAAGCTTCCATGCGTTGCGCGATGTCCGCATCGACCAGCGCCGTGTGCATCGCGATCCTGAATTCCGGGAAGGCGTCCTTGATGCGGCGGATCACCGGATAAAACGCGTCGTACTCGACCTCGTTGCGGTGATTGGAGCCGCCGGTGAGCAGCATGCCCTGCGCGCCGTTGGCGATCTGTTCGTTGACGACCCGCCACAGCGCCTCGGGGGTGCGCGCCGGAATCATCGGTTCGAGAATCTTCGCCTTGCAGTGGTCGCAGGCGAGCTTGCACTCGCCGCCGGTGATCGAAACCGCAGGCCACGCGCTCTTGCCGCAACCGGAGAGCTCGGAAGTGGCGTAAACCTTGAAGGTCGGGGTATAGAAATTGATGCGTCCCGCCTCCCCGCCCAGATGGGCGTGGCGCCGCGCCAGTTGCGCAACCAGCGACTCGTCAAGCTCGACGCCGTCGAGCGGCTCGATATTCCCGACAATGTCGAGCCAGGAGGATTTCACTCTTCACCCTTCACTGTTCATTCCTTTCAATACCCTTCTTTTCAATACCCGCTTGACGGGTGCCTTGAGGGGTACCATTCACTGCCGTCAGGCGCAACCCGCAAAGCCGTCGGCATTCATTTTTGTTTCGAACGCCGCAGCGGCTGTGCCGCCTGTGACGAGGCCGCCCGATTCCGCGTCCCAGTTAGCGGGCTTCATTTTCACCATCCAGCCCGAACCATAGGGATCGCTGTTGATGGTGCCGGGGCTCGCGGACAACGCCTCATTGACCGCCACCACCTCGCCCGAGACCGGGGCTTTCACCGGGCCCACCCACTTGCCGGATTCGACGGTGGCGGCCGACTTGTTCTGCTCGACGCTGCGGCCGACTTTCTTCGGCGTGCACGACACGATCTGCCCGGCAAGCGCGGCAGCATAGGTGGTCATGCCGATGGTCACGGTGCCGTCGGCTTCACGCCGCGCCCACACGTTGTTTTCGATGTTGTAGTAGAGATCGTCCGGAATGTTGCAGCCTTTGACTGTTGCCATGATGCCCCCATTTAAATGGACAGGATTGACAGGATTTCCCGAGATTCACAGGATTAAACCGGTTCGAACGGACTTGTTATCGAGACCGTTATTCTAATCCTGTCCATCCTGTTGAATC
>Ga0299912_10004555_pt1 | contig 11363 bp, 6 predicted proteins | sample RVTome_2_FD_207667 | JGI IMG/M metagenome (GOLD analysis project Ga0299912, IMG submission 207667) | Soil microbial communities from uranium-contaminated site in the Upper Colorado River Basin, Wyoming, United States - RVT95D214 (version 2) ... | reverse complement strand
AACTTCATGGGCTTCCCAGTCCAGAAGGCGCTCCTCGCCTTGGACCAGGCGAAAATCATCGGCATCCTCTTCCATGGTTCCTTCCCAGGTCAAGGTGAAGGCATAATCGCCGTTGGTGGTAAGGCCCTGGTCGATGATCTGGTAGCGCCCCGATGCCTTCAGGATCAGACGGAGGTCCCATTTTTTTGGCCCCGACCGGGCCGGCGCCGGAAAGAATAGGCCGATTGTCACCCCCAGGACCAGGGCTGCCGGCCAAAACTTTTTGCCCGTCTTCATCGTAAAGAACCCACGAGGGTATTCTAATGAAGGGGAAGCTTCTTGACAAGCGGACTGAGCAGTGCTAGGGTATCAAACTTATAAGTTTTTAAATTGAACTTAATAGTTTAAATTTAATACTTAAGAGTATCAATCGATGGCTAAAACGATCAACGCCCGAACCGAGAGGAAGAAGCTCCACGAAGCGGAGAACCGTCGAGACATCCTGCGGGCCGCCGAGAGCCTGATCCTCCGCCGGGGTTTCGGCCGATTGACCATGGACGACATCGGCCGGGAAGCCCAATTCTCCAAGGCCACCTTATACAAATATTTCTCCAGCAAAACAGAAGTGGTGGTGTCCATATTCGCCGCATTTTTTGGCCGGATCACGGACCGTTTCAATGAGATATGCCATCAGGATCTGGATGCTTCCACCCGGTTGAAAAGAATCATTCACTCCGCTCTAGAGGTCCATCAGGACAGCCGAAACATCTCCCAGGCCCTGCTCCTGGACGAAGCCTTCATGAAGAAGGTGGGCCTTTTTCTGGCCGCGGCCGGGCAGGCTTCCTCGGCCGAAGACCGGAAGCTCAGCCGATTGCTCCACAGCCGGGTTCAACAGCTCAATGGGTTTATGGCAGAGTTCCTGGCCGAGGGTGTCAAGTCCGGCGAGTTCCGGCCGATGGATATCCCCTTGGCCGTCGCCTTCTTGGGCACGGCCATCAACGGTTTCGGCCATCAGAAGGCCTGGCTGCCCACCAAGCGGAGCATCACCCAGGAAACAGAGTACATCCACGACCTCTTTCTGCACGGGCTCGCCCGGCCGGGCGAGCCAAAAAAAGGAGAACAGCGATGAAGAAGAACCGATTCTTCATAGTCCTCCTGACTTTGCTGCTGGCGACCTGGGCTTGGGCCCCGGCTCAGAGTCAGGACCGACCGGCCTTGGCCTTGACCCTGGAGGATTGCCTCCGGCTGGCCCTCAATCAGAATCCTTTCTATCTGGCTTCTCAGGAAAGAATCGCCGGCGCCCGAGCCCAATTGAGCGCGGCGGCCTCCGGTTTTTTCCCCCAGCTCACGGCCGCGGGATTGAGCACCTTGGACGAAAAGCTTTTCGTCCTGGAATTCCCGTCCATCATTCCCGGACAGCCCCCCACTCGAATGTCGCTCGACTTCACCAAAGACTACCAATTCTCCCTGTCCTTGAATTTGCCCCTTTTTGCCGGAGGACGGCTCATCGCCGGTTACAAGCAGGCGACTTATAATATGGAGGCCACCAAGGAGACCGTCCGGCAATCCCGTCAGGATACTGTTTTCAACGTCAAGAGCTCCTTTTATGGATACCTTCTGGCCAGGGAGTTCCTGGCCGTCTCAGAGGAAGCTTTGGCCCTGGCTCAAAAACACTTTAAAAACATCAATAGCCTTTACGAATTGGGCCTAGCCTCCAAGTTCGACCTGCTGCGGGCTGAAGTCCAGGTGACCAACCTCAAGCCTCCGCTGCTCAGAGCCCGCAACGGGCTGGCCCTGGCCGAACTTGGGTTGAAGTCGCTCCTGGGGTTGGACCTCAAGCAGTCGGTCGAGATCAAGGGGGAGCTGGCCTATGCGGCCTACGAGCCCGACCTGGAGAGTTGCACAGCCCAAGCCCTTCTCCTCAGGCCGGAGCTCAACCAGATGTTGTTCCAGAAGCGGATGGCCGCCGAGATGGTCAACCTGGCTCGGGGAGCCTGCCTCCCCACCCTGGCCATTTCGGGCTCCTACAACTACTGGGCCGACGCCTTTAATTTTAAAAAGAACACCTGGCAGAACTACTACAGCGTCAACCTGGTGCTTTCCGTGCCGTTGTTCAACGGCTTCGCCACCGCCGCCCAAGTCGGACAATCCCAGGCCCTGCTGCGCGAGCTGGAGCTGACCCACAAAGGTTTGGCGGAGGCGGTCAAGCTAGAGGTCCAGCAGGCCATTCTTAATTTGGGCCAGGCCCGTGAGTCCCTCCTCTCCCAGGAGAAGAATGTGGAACAAGCCCAGGAAAGCGTCCGCATCGCCGAGCTCAACTACGCCCAGGGCTTGGCCACCAGCCTGGACGTCAGCTCAGTTCAAGTCGCTCTGACTCAGGCCAAGACAAACTATTCCCAAGCGCTGTTTGATTATGTCCTGTCCCTGGCCCAGCTCCAGCGGGCGATGGGTGTGGACGATACCAGGAAATAAATCGGCAGGAGAATGCCCATGAAACCCAGACTCAAAATACTCGTCCTCGGCGTCGCGGCCCTCTCCCTGGTTCTGGCGGCCTGCAAGGCCTCCCAGAAGAAGGCCTCCCCCGAGGCCGCCGGCGGCCTTCCGCCGGTTAAGGTCTTCAAGGTCGTGCGCCGGAGCATTTCAGAAAAAGTCTTGGCCACCGGGGCCATCGAGGCCTGGCGGAAGATCACCATCACCCCCGATGTCGGCGGCAAGATCGCCGCCATCTATGTCAACGAGGGCGATTTCGTCCAGACCGGCAAGGTCCTGGCCGAGCTGGACACGGAGGCCACCCGTTTGCAGTTCAAGCAGGCCCAGGCGGGTTTTCTGGTGGCTCAGGCCGGCCTTAAAGACGCCCAGAAAAATAAGGAGCGCATGGACCGGCTGATGGCCGAGAAGGCCGTCTCCGACCAGCAGTATGAGAAAATCCAGCTGGCTTTTGAGGCTGCTTCGGCCCAATTCGAGCAGGCTCAAGCCGGGCTCCAGCTGGCTAAGCATGCCCTGGAAGTGTCCATCATGAAGGCGCCCTTCGGCGGAGTCATCGCCTCGCGGAATGCCGAGGTGGGCGATGTCATCAACCCTATGATGGGCAGCTTTTCCCCGACTTCGGGAGTTCTGACCCTGGTGGATTTTTCCCGGATCAAGATTCGCGTTGAAATGGCGCAGGACGAAGTCCTGCCCCTGAAGAAAGGCCAGCGGGCCCTGGTCCGGGTCACGGTTTTTCCCGGCCGGGAATTCGAGGGCAAGGTCTCGGTGGTCAACCTGGCCGCCGACCCGGTCACCAAAAAGTTCGGAGTGGAAGTGGCCGTGGATAACCCGGACTTGGCGCTGAGGCCGGGCACTTTCGGCGAGGTCGTCTTCGAGGTCAACACCCATGGCCAGGCGATCGTCCTGCCCCAGAAGGCCATCCTGGATAACGCCTATGTCTTCCTCATTCAAGACGGCAAGGCCGTTCGCCGGGAAATCAGCCTGGGGCTTCAGAACGCGACCCTGGTGGAGATCACGGCCGGCCTGGCCGAGGGCGACCTGGTGGTGGCTGAAGGTAACTTTGGCCTGGAAGACGGCGCGGCCGTGGAAATCATCGGTGAGGTGACGCTGTGAAACTGCCGGAATTTTCGGTCAAACGCCGGGTAACCACGTCCATGATGGTCATGATCCTGGTCGTGGTGGGGCTGCTGTCGTTCTCCAAGCTTGGGTTGGATTACTTCCCCGACCTGGAGTTCCCCACGGTCTCCCTCATCACCACCTACTCCGGCGCTTCTTCGGAGGATGTGGAAAACACCCTGACCAAACCCCTGGAACAGTTGATCAGCTCGGTCAACCGGGTGAAGAAGGTGACGTCCAGCAGCCAGGAGGGGGTCTCGGCCATCAGCGTCGAGTTTGAGTGGGGGACCAACCTGGACTTTGCCGCCCAGGACGTCCGCGATCAGATTGGCCTCTACAAACAACTCCTGCCCGAGGAAGCCTCCGACCCGCTGGTGGTCAAATTCAACATGGCCCAGATTCCGGTCGTTTTTTTCGGCATCACCGGAAAGCGGCCCATGTTCGAGCTCAAGAAGATGATCGAAGACGATGTCGCGCCCCGGCTGGAGCGATTGGATGGGGTGGCGGCCGCCTCGGTATTCGCCACGGACGCCAGGGAGATTCTCGTGGACGTGGATAAAGCCGCCCTGGAATCGCAAAAATTGAGCCTGGACACAATCCTCCTGGCCCTGCGGGCGGAAAACGTCAACCAGCCGGCCGGGAACGTGATCGAGCGACACAGCGATTTCCTGGTCCGGACCCTGGGTGAGTTCGAGGACCTGGATGATATCGGATCCACTGTGGTGGGCGCCTCGCCCAAGGGGGAGCCCATCCGCCTGAAGGACATCGCCCAGGTCAAGGACACCACCAAGGAATCCCGCTACGTCGGACGCATCCAGGGCCAGAAGGGCGTGTTCCTGATCGTCACCAAGATGTCGGGCGCCAACACGGCCGTCACCGGACGCCAGGTGGATAAAGAGCTGGCCGCCATCCGCCGGACACTGCCCCCGGACGTCGAGTTCTTCAAGGCCATGGACCAGGCGGAGATGATCCAGCGGGTCACCAGCCAGACGGTGAATAACGCCATTTTCGGCGGGCTGTTGGCCATCGGGTTCATCTTTCTATTTCTCCGCAACTGGCGGCCGACCTTCATCATTTCCCTGGCCATTCCCCTGTCTATCGTCACCACCTTCATCGCTTTTTATCTGGCGGGCTACACCTTGAATTTGTTGACTTTGGGCGGCCTGGCCTTGGGCATCGGCATGTTGGTGGACAATGCCATTGTCGTCATCGAGAACATGTTCCGACACTTGGAGGAGGGCGCCAGCCCGGACCAGGCGGCCATCGTGGGCACGTCGGAAGTGGGCATGGCCATCACCGCCTCGACCTTGACCACCATTGCTGTCTTCTTCCCTATGGTTTTCGCCTCGGGCATCACCGGCAAGATGACCCAGGGACTGTCCCTGGCCGTGTCTTTTTCTCTTATCTCTTCGCTGTTTGTGGCCCTGACGATCGTCCCCCTCTTTGCTTCTCTTCTTTTTAAAAGAAAGAAAGGGGGCAAAGACCCGTCCCAAATGAAGCTCGAGCCGAAATTCGAGAAGCCCAAAGCATTCTACCGCAAATACCTTCAGGCCTCCCTGAAGCGACGGGGGCTGGTGTTGGCCGCGATTTTAGGCTTGTTTATCGTCTCCTTGGCAGTCTTTTTCTTCATGGCCGGGTCGGAGTTCATGCCGTCCATGGACCGGGACATGATCCTCCTGAAAGTGAAATTGCCGGTGGGGACCTCCCTAGAGGAAACCGACCGGGTTGTGTCCCAAGTCGAGTCTTTGATGAAAAAGCAGCCGGAAGTGACGATCGTCACCGCTCAAGTCGGCAACCAGGCCGAGGATAGTCCCAGCGATTCTTCCAGCCCCATGAACCCCCAAGGCCCCCATGAGGGCATTTTGTGGGTGGGGCTGAAGCATAAAACAGAACGCAAGCTGTCCGAGGCTGAGGTGCTGGAAGCGATTCGCCAAAAACTGCCGCGGTTCACCAACGTCAAGTTCGAAGCGCTGGACATGAGCCAATTTATGACGGGCGGCGGATCTCCGGTGGACATCAAGCTCTACGGCCGCGACTTGGCCGTGCTCAAAGAGAATGCGGACCGGATCGTGGCCGCCATCGGCGATGTCCCCGGGCTGCGGGACATCACCCATTCCTTGGCCCAGGGCAAGCCTGAGTACCGCATCCTGGTGGACCGGGATAGGGCCTCCCGTTTTGGCCTGTCCGTATTCCAGGTGGCCAGCACGGTCCAGACCGCGACCAAAGGCCGGGTGGCCTCCCGACTGCGGGAAGCCAGCGAAGAGCTGGACATCCGCGTTCGCTTTCAGCAGAAATACCGGGACAACATAGATGAGATCAAGTCTATCCCCATCATGACCCCCCTGGGCCAGCCCATCCTGCTGAGCCAGGTGGCTGATATCAGCCGGGGAACCGGGCCCATCCAGATCACCCGGGAGAACCAGATGCGCCGCATCAGCGTTACGGCCAATCTCGTCGGCCGCGACCTGGGCAGCGTGGTTCGGGACGTTCAGAAGAGGCTGGGGTCCCTGGAGCGGGAGCTCCCCGCGGGTTATTACCTGGAGTTCGGCGGACAATATAAAGACATGCAGGAAGCCTTCCTGATCCTGGCCGGAGCCTTTGTTCTGGCCTCGCTGCTGGTTTATATGGTCATGGCCTCCCAGTTCGAGTCTTTTGTTCACCCCTTTGTCATCATGTTCACCATTCCCCTATGCACCATCGGCATCGCCGCCGGGCTTCTCATCAGCGGTACGCCGGTCAACCTGGCCGTCTTGATCGGGGTCATCATCCTGGCCGGGATTGCCGTCAATAACGGCATTGTTATGATCGACTACATCAATAAGCTCCGCCGCAAAGGAGTCGAAGCGCGGGAGGCCGTCCTTCAGGGCAGCGTCACTCGGCTGCGGCCGGTCCTGGCTACAGCCCTGACCACCATCCTGGGCATGCTGCCCATGGCCTTCAGCACCTCCGCCGGAGCTGAGATGAGGGCGCCCATGGCCATCAGCGTGGCCGGCGGCCTGACGGCCACCACCTTCCTGACCTTGTTCATCGTGCCTATCATCTATAGCCTGGTGAACAAGATCTCCTTCAAGGAAAAATAACAAAACAGGGAACAGCCCCAGGGCGGGACTGTTCCCCTCTCGGTTTTAGGCCTTGTACCTCAGCAGCGCGCCCACCTTCCCGTAATGGTCCAGCCTGGAGGAAGGGCTGATGTGCCTGACCCCGGACTTCTTGTCCAGGGCCAGCTCCACGGCCTCGTCTAAGATGTCGAGGACGGCCTCGTTCGGTTTTTGGCAGCCGGGGCAGGTTTTTTCCTCGATATAAAGAAGCCGGCAGCGCGGGCAGAGCCGGCCCGGCATAGAATAGTCCCGGCTGACGAGCAGCACCAAAGCTTCACCCGAATTGAGGCTGCGCAGCGAGTCGCGCAGGCCTGAGACCGCCAGGCCGCCCTTCTCCAATTCCGAGACGAACTTCAGGAGAAGGCCGTCTTCTTCTCTTTTTTTTAACATTTTTTCCAGTTCGTTTGATTCCTGGAGAACCTGGTCCGGGGAGGCGCCGGGCTTAAGCTTGAGGCCGATCCGGATCTTATTCTTGAGGTAGGGATGGAGATAAGATTCCAACTCCGCCCGATGTTCGTCGGCGCAGCCCAGCAGGAGGAAATCGAAGTTGTGAGCCTTGAACAGTTCGAAGGTCAGGCGGGCCGTTTTTTTGAAGTGTTCCATGAGGCGGGCCTCCACGTGGCGCTCGATCCGTTTGGACTCAGTGCCTTCAAACCCGCCCTCCTTGACCTTGCTGGGGACGTCCGATCTAAGCCGGTCCAGGGCCTTGGCCTCTCCCAGGTGGACGGAAAACCAGATGGCTTCCCGCCGGTTCACCAGCAGAGCACACAGCCTATGGGATTCATCCAGGACGGCTGAAAGAGGCTTGACATATGGGTTGTGGTCGAAGAGCAGGCGGCTGCGGGGCGCGCTGCCCAGGTCGAAGTCCTGCCAAAACCTCTCTTCCTGGCAAGAGAACACCGCCAGGCCGGGCAGGCTGGAGCCCAAGATATGCTGGGTGCAGTAGGCATGGATCTTGTCCAGGTCTGCCGATAAAGACTCTTTGAGAGGTTTGCCCAGGGTGACCTCCTGGATCCGCCGGCGGCCCTGATGGAGGATGTTTTTGAGGGCCAGGCCGATCTCTTTTTTTGTCAGCCGGCTTTTATCCCGGTCGAGATAGAATGAGGTGGTTAAAAACTTGGGACTGTGAAATTTCGAGAGCTTTTCGACCTGGCTGAGGTTTTCCAGCTTCATCGAGAAACGCCCTTCACCTATCATAAAATAAGAACATGCATTAGGAATTGTCAAGCCAAATTATTGGATTAGAATACGATAAATTGGATTTTTTAATAAAAAAATTAGACCATTGCTATATATATCATTTATTATAATTAAATTAAGAATACAAAAGCTTGGCATATTATTTGCATATGTAAAAAACAAATCAACTGTAAGGAGGATTCTTGGGGATTTGGAGGGCCGCTATTATCAAAATTTTTGTGAAATTTTGTCCATAGCCACGGAAAAGGGGGTGAAAACAAAAGAAATAAGAGTAAGAGGAATTGGATTAGGTTCTCCCTGGAACAAGGGAGAGGGCAAGGGAATAGAATGGAGGAAAATGTGAAGAAAGTTTTATTGTGCATGATTTTCGCTCTAAGCTTAAGCTTGATCTTCACTTCGACCGTGTCTGCCCAAGAGCTGACCGGATCTATTAAAGGCAAGGTCGTCGATGGCGACGGCAACGCCCTGCCCAACGTGAAGATCACAGCTTCCTCTCCGGTGTTGATGGGCATTCAGACTTACATGACCACGGCTACCGGTGATTTCCGCTTTCCCGCCCTTCCGCCCGGGCTCTACGCCCTCGTGGCCGAAATGGCAGGATTCAAGACCGTGGAGCGGGGGAACATCATCATCCGCGTAGGAATGGTGATCACCATCGACATCACCCTGGAAATGACCACCATTCGGGAGGAAGTGACCGTCACGGCCACCTCGCCGGTGGTGGATGTGCAGACGACCAAGATTTCCATCGTCATGGACAGGGAACTGCTGAAGAACATCCCCCTGGCCCGCGACCTGTATGACATCGTCAACTCCGCGCCGGGGGCCGTCTCCGAAGGCCAGACCTACCGCCGCACCTCGTCCATACACGGCGCCACGGTGCGAAGCAACACCTATGCTTTCGACGGCGTCAACATGAACGACCCGGTGGTCATGTACCCCCTGACCAACATCAACTTCGACGTCATGGACGAAGTGGAAATGATCACCGGCGCCCAGCCGGCCTCGGTGGGTTACACCGACGGCGCCTACATCAACGTCGTCACCAGGTCGGGCGGCAACCGACTGACGGGAGGCTTGGTTCTGTACTACACCGCCGAAGCGCTGAACAGGCGATTGTGGACAGACGAGCAGTACACGGCCATGGGTGTGGGCAAGTCGGCCGTGGACAAGAGCAGCATCGACGGCTCGCTGACCTTGGGAGGCCCGATCCTGACCGACAAGCTATGGTTCTTCACCAATGGCCGCTACATCGAGAGGGAGCAGATCACCAACTTCATCGGGCCCTGGACGGATTTCCTGGGCCGGGTCCACGACCCCTACAACTGGACCCACCAGGAAATGATGGGGTTCGGCAAGCTCACCGGCCAACTCTCTTCCAAGCTGAAGCTCATGGCCATGGCCAACTACGTGGACATCTACCGGCCGATGTACGAGGAGCCCGGCTCCCGAACACCTTTTATCTCCACCCGCATATGGGACCATGAAAAAGGCATCACCGCCAACGGCCAATTGAGCTACATCCTCGACCAGAACACCTTTGTCGACCTGCGCGCAGGATATGTCGATCGGCTCTTCCCTCTTCCTATGCAGCCTGATGCACAGAACCTGCCTTATATTGATGACCAGGGCGACCTTTACGGCGGCCTGACCACGGCCCGATTCAACGAATACTACCAGAGGAAGAGAATGCAGGGCGGCTTGTACTTCACCCGCTTCCAGGACAACTTCCTGGGCGGCAGCCACGAGTTCAAGGGCGGCGTGGAGTATGAAGACGCCTACGGCGACTGGGACTGGTACCGTAACGACAACATGCTCTGGTACCCGGACACCCGCTATCCCCCGAAAAATTACTACTGGGGTGCCGCCGGCCCCGGCTATCTGGCCTTCTACATCTGCGGCCAGACCAAGGGTTCGACCAAGATCATAGACCGCGCCTACCGCATCGGCGCCTACATCCAGGATTCGGCCACCTTCTTTGAAAGGCTGACCCTGAACGTCGGCATCCGCTATGACCGGTCCGGAGGCTGGAAACCGGCCGCCACCAAGCAGGCCGGAGCTGCGCTTTCGTACTGGGTCGGCGAGAATGTTGTCCGGCCCTACGTCGCCGCCGCCTACCCCACCAACTTCCCCACCGGCCTCAACCCCTTTGGCGAATCGACCGCGCCGGAGTGGAAAAACATCATCACCTGGAATTCCTTCTCGCCGCGCTTCGGCGCGACCTTTGACCTGTTCGGCGACGGCAAGACGGCCGTGAAGTTCTCCTTCTCCCGCTACACCGAGTACCTGATGCTCCAGTACTTCTCCACGCTCCATGCCTTCTACCCCCGCTCCTGGGCGTTCAACTGGGTTGACACCAGCGGAGACAACTACCCTAACATCGGCGACACCTTTTCCGTCTACGGGTCGCCCGACTACCGGGCCATGGACCCTGAATTCTCCAAACTGAAAGTCGACCCCGGCGCTAAATCGCCCTATAACGACGAGCTCACGGCAGGCATCCAGCACGAACTGTTCAAGGACTTCTCGCTCGGCCTTAATTTCATCTACAAGAAAAAGACGGGCATCCTGGATGACGCGCTCTACTCGCCCGACCTGGCGGCCTATTGGTACAGCATGGACCAGTCCGTGGCCCAGCAGTACTGGATCCCCTACCGGACAACCGTTCCCGGAACCGACAAATTCCCGGCCCAGGAAGTGACCTTCTACGCCCGCCGCAATGATTCCCCGGCGGTTTTCTACCGTTTCACCAACGTTCCCGAGCTCTTCCGGAAGTACGTGGCCCTGGAGTTCCTGTTCAACAAGCGGATGTCCAACGGCTGGCAGTTCAACGGCTCGGTCGTTTACAGCAGCGCCACGGGCAACATCGGCGGCTGGTACGACCAGTCCTGGGGATGGACGGGCGCGGGCGACAACCCCAACTCCTTCATCAACACCGAGGGACCGACCAACATCGACCGGCCTCTCCAGATCAAGCTCATGGGCACGGCCATTCTGCCCTACAAGATTAACTTCAGCGCCTACTACCAATACTTCAGCGGCGGCCCCTGGAACAGGTACGCCGCCATCAGGCCCGCTGCGGCCTGGTGCACGGCCAACAACACCTACCGCACCTACTACGGCGTCAACATCGAGCCGGCGGGCACCCGCCGCGAGCGCCCCTGGAACCAGCTGGATGCCCGGCTGGAGAAAGAATTCTCGCTCGGCAACTGGGGCCGCTTGGGGGCCTACATCGATGTGCTCAACCTCCTCGGCTTCACGGGGGTGAACATCGGCCTGGACGACACCTACCGTTGGGATTCCTCGGCTGAAGGATTCGGTCAGGCCGGCACCAAGACGCTCAACACATCCTACAGGGTCATCAGCTCGGCCTTTGGCGTCACGACTGTCAGGGCCACGTTCCGGTTCAGCTTCTTCTAAGCTCCAAGTAGAAAATACCAGTAGAAGCACAAAGCCCCTTCCGGCTTCGGCCGGAAGGGGCTT
>Ga0299912_10004554_pt1 | contig 11368 bp, 15 predicted proteins | sample RVTome_2_FD_207667 | JGI IMG/M metagenome (GOLD analysis project Ga0299912, IMG submission 207667) | Soil microbial communities from uranium-contaminated site in the Upper Colorado River Basin, Wyoming, United States - RVT95D214 (version 2) ... | reverse complement strand
AGACCGAAGCGGCGTCCAGACTCGAGTCCCGTACTCGTGCGGAAGTTGGCGGTGCCCGGTCTGCCGCCGGCATGAAGCCGCCGTGACGTTCGCGCGGATGAAGGAAGCGACGAGCCGCGCCGAATACTCAGCAGACGGGTGGGTGTTCATGGTGCTCACGCTGGACCGAGACGGTTACTACAGCGGGAAGCCGTGGCATGACGTGAACACCGGGTACCGTGAGCTCTCACGCATGAGCCGGAATTTCCTCGCCCGCGTGCGCCGCGCGTACGGGGGACAACCGGGCAACGCATGGGTCGCGGTTGTCGAAGCTCACAAGTCAGGATGGCCGCACGTTAATCTTTTGCTGCATTCGCCCGAGCTGGCGAGAGAGCTTCGGGCACAAGACGAAACGTTTCAGAGCCTGGGAGCGGGTCCAAGAGAACGTAGCCTTTTGCACGGCAGTGTTCGCGAATCCGCTGAAGCAACAGGCTGGGGTCGCCAGTCGACTGCCGAGGCCGCTCAATCACGAGACGCAGTTTCATCGTACATAGTAAAGCTCGCTGGACAGCATGACGCAAGCGTGGGTGAAGTGGCCAAGATCACTCAGGCTCCGACGAACGCGCCGGTGCGGTTCCGTCGACTTCGTTCAGGCAAGGGCTTTCTTCCGCCGCGCAGACACAACCCCAAGATCACAGGCGTGCTCATTCGACGACGACGGTCGAACGAGGGCGATTGGGAGATCTGTCGCATCAACCCGCCGAAGGACGAGGTTCAGACCGAGGCAATTCAGCGTGCCGTCGTGGCAGAGCTCGAGCTCATCGACGAAGAAGAAACGTTGCTGGCCGTGCATAAGGTGATGCCGCCGATGCCCCCGCTACGGCGCGCGCTTGCCGGGCAGATTGAGTCGGTAGATGACGCCAAGAAGTGCGTCGGCTTCGATTCATCCTGACCGTGTTGCGCTCCAATCGCTGGATCAGCCGGACCAGCCTGACAAGTTCGTCCAGCACAAGAAACGAAGCTCGGGCACATCGAGAAACTCTCTGCAGAGAGCGCCTTCGACTCATCTGCGCCTCCTTATCGGGTCGCCTGATCGTATCGGGTGATGCGAAAGGTCACGTTTACGGAGGGCTCCGCCCTAACGTCCGAGAGAACAACGACCGGCAGCTCACCTTGGAAGTGGACGAAGTGTCCGACCAGCACTTGAGACACCACGCACGGACCATATGCCGCAATGGTTCCGAGGCGCAGTTTCTGGTGAACCGGTACTACGACTGAGCCCGACTCGCAGTCTGCCAGCCAACACCCGTTGGCTGACAGGCAGGTTTGCCCGCCGTCCTCCTGCTGCGCAAAAGCGAACGCATTGCACCACACGACCTTGTCGCGTTCTGCAGAAAGCCGACGTATTTCGTCGACCAAGAACCGAGCGTCGGCCATCTGCAAGCATCGAAGCTCGGCGAGTTGCCGCGGTAAAGCAACGAGGTCTCGAATGGACTGCCGGATGTTTGTTCTCACCTGGATTTACTCCTCGGGGGGACAGGTAGTCCGAGGGCCACGGCCGCACTGAGGATGCGCGCCATGCTGGTCGATCGAATCTCTTCGCCGGCGTAGGCCTTGCGAACCGTTTTGGGGTGAACGACGGCCTCGACTGCCATCCGCCGAACGTCGTGAGCTGAAAGTGGACAATGATTGATAGATGTTGGGTCGGTCATAACGACAACAAGAATACCACTGCCCTCGAAGGCCAACAACCTACATGGTGGACCCCGACGGACGCATGGAACAATAGTGGGATGGCAGCAAAACGTCGAACGCGCGTCGCCAGAGGCGACGCTATCACCCTGGTCAACGTTCCCGCTCCCGTCCAGCGTCGCTCGCGAGCTAGAGCTCCCGTACGTCGCCGGCGACGTCGACGGTCCGCGGGAGGACGCGGTCCGGGGACGACTTCCGACAAGTCATTCAAGGACAAGCTCATCGGAACGGCGATGGGCGGCCTCGGCTATGGGCTCATCGAGAAGCATTGGGGCGCGCAAATCCCGAGCCTGCCGTTCGTCGGCAAAAGCGGCACCGTAGCTATCGCCTGCTATTTTTTCTCCTCGAAACACCCGTTGGTCAAGGACGTGGGCATCGCAGCCGCGGCAATCGCTGGCTACAGCTACGGCAAGGAGGGCAAGGTCGCGGGCTACGATGATGATGACCTCGCCCAATAGATGACCTCGCCTTTGGCCGGACCAGGCCGACGTACGCGCCGCGCTGACTCCCGCAGGGGCGACCCTGCAGAAAGTAGAGAGACACATGGCACATTTTGAGGTCATCGGAGACGACGAAGACGTCGAAGGCGACGTAATGGGCGGCGACGTCATGGGATACGGCGGATACGCCGGACCCATGGGCGACTACGAAGGACAAGCCGTGGTCGGCTGGGACGAATACGGCGAGCCGTTGGTCGTCGGAGCGCCTCGGCGACGACGCGTCCTGCGGAGAGGAGTGAAACGTACCGGCATCCAGGTTGCTCGACCAGGCTGGCGTTCCCAGCAACTGGCGCCCGGTGTGCAAGCCCCCGACCAGGGCATGCTCACGCTTCCACTCACTGGCATCCCTGGCAACACGTTCCTTCTGGCCACGCAAAACATCACGTTCCAGGGCCAGGTCCAGAAACCGTTCCGTCCGGAGCGGCTTCTCGTGACCACCGTCCGCACCGGACCGAGCGCTATCGGTCGGCTGCTCGCGAACATCTTCGTGGGCACGGATCTGCAACAGCTCGATGTTGCAGCCGTCGACATCGAGCAACTGGGTGACCCCGCGGCCTTCGGGGTACGCCTTGCGATGACGCCGGCACAGCCGGGCGTCTTCATTCGATTGGTAACGGCCCTGTCGAACGCCATCGCCGGCGCCGACAGTATCTTCACGACGATCCAAATCTGTGGGCGAGCTGTCCACTGAAGGTAGGTGACCCGTGCGAATCAACGTCGCTGTGCCGGAGCCCAACGTTTCGGCGCCCATCCTCAATGCCGCCCTCGAGGGCGTGACGAGACTCGACCACGAGCTCATCAAGGAAGGTACGGTGCCACCGTTCAGAGCCATGGTGGACCGGGTCCGCTGGCAGCCCGAGCCGCCCGGAGACGAGCACTTCGACCACGCGGGCGTTGTCGCTCGGAGAGGATGGGGAGACTGCGACGACCTCGCACCGTGGCACGCGGCTTCTCTGCGCGCGACGGGCGAGGACAGGGGCGCTCACGCTGTTGTGAGGCGCTCTGGTCCCAAGCGCTGGCACTGTGTTGTCAGACGCTCCGACGGACGCATTGACGACCCGTCGGTTGAAGCGGGAATGCCGGCGCCGGGACGCCGTGTCGGCATTCGAGGAGCGACTCAGCCGCCAATGGCGAGTCGGCTGCACGACGTGAGCGGGGCATACATTGCCCTGCCGCAGCTGTCCTTACGGCCGCTACCGGACCGTCAGGGCCAACCCGAGGCATGGCAGGCCCGCACCGACCTTCCTTGGCACTGGAAGCCCGGGCGGAGCCCAACAGATATCGCGATGGTGAGCCTGCATCGTTCGCCGATCAGTGACCAGGCTATGGTCGGCTCATGTCACGGAGCGATTCGACTGGCGGAAGCGTCTGGATTTGGAAGCGACGAGCACATTGACCGACTCGCCGCGATTCGAGACGCTTGCGATGGAGCGACGTACGATGAACTGGTCGAAGAATACGGTCGCCAGAACGCGGACGCCGCGGCGAATGTCGTGGGCTCGTTCTTCGGAAAGATTTTCAAGGCCGTCAAGCACGTCGCCACCGCGCCGCTTTCCGTTGCCCGAGCAATCCCGGGCGTCTCGCAGGCAGTGAAGTTTGCCTCAGGCCCGCTCGGCAGGACCGCCCTGTCGTTCGTCCCCGGCGTAGGCCCGGTTGCGGCGATGGCCCTGCAAGCTGCGTCGCCGGCGATGCAATCCCTCATTCGCTCGGGCCGCCACCTGCCTCCGCAGGCGCGCCCGGACTACCAGCGGGCGCTCGCGACGGTGCCGCACCATCGACACGCGGTGTTCACCGGACCGCCGGTGCCTCTATGACGCAGCACGACATGCCGGCTCCCGTCTTCAACCCGATGCCCCCATGGCACATGTGGGGTAACACGGTCACCGCTACCGTCGAAACTCCGCCGGCAGGCGCCGGCGCGTTGGTCGGCGGCGCCAACGTGCAATTGTTCAAAATCGCCTACAGACGACCCGAGACCTGGAGCTTCTTCATCGCAGGCCGCCTGCTGACTGGCAACGTCTCGGACGTCGACATTCAAGTCATAGCGCAGATCAACTTGATGCCCGGCGTAGGACGCACAATGTTCGACACGCTTGGTGTTTTCGGTGCCTCGACCGCATTCGTTGAATTTCGGTGGCTCGTGGTTGCCGGAGTGCTGCCGGGCACTGGAAACGTGCGAAAATGGACGACTCAGGCGGACACTCCGCTCTTAGACGATCTGACAGCCACGAGCCGGCAGTTAATACAGTGGATTCCGGCGCAAGACATCCAAGCGCAGTTCCGCCTGGCACTCGTCTTGACCGCCCCAAGCCTAGTCACGAACAGTGCGACGGTTGAGATTACGGCTTGGATGGCACCCAGAACCCACATCCGTCCCGACTGGTTCAGCGACGAGGATCAGACGCAGTTCCTCGGCTCCGAGACGGGTGGCACATGACACCGTGGGACCTGCGCCGCTGGCTGATGAAACCGCCGCGCGCCGCCAAGGTGCGATTGACACAAGGCGACGCGATTTCGGAAATGAATCCGCGGGGACGAAGCTGGGCGAAGGTGGCGGACAGCATCCACGCGATCAGCCCTCAACTGATCGAGCTGCTGGCGTCCGACGGCAGTGTGATCCGAGCCATCCGTCCTGGAGACGAGGAATGCCAGCTCTCACAAGCCGCGCCTCCGCCACCGAAGGTGATCGAAACCGACCCCGAGACGGCACGGCTCACCCACTTCGCGAACCTCTTGCACCGGGCCTACGAGCACTCCACGAACGTGGCCTTCGCCAAACTGGTGGAGCTCGTTGAACGCATCGATGACCGCTCGACCGCCATCGAAACGCGACTCGAACGCACCGAAGGTGCTTACCGTCGAGTCATGCGGGAGCAGGTGGAGGACGCATTCGCGCGTGCGGACGACGCCCTGGAGCTCGCGTCACAGGACGACGAACCCTCGAGTGGCCTCGAACAACTCGCGGCAACCTTCCTGCAGGGCTCACAGTTAGCGCGCAAGGAACGCGCAGAAAAGCGCGGCAGCGGCAACGGAAAGGGAGAACCAGAATGACACTCGGATTTCCGTTCGGGCTACTGCTGGTCGGCCTCCTCGGGGGCAAGCCGCCGGGCCCCAAAGACCTCACGACCCGGCCTCCGGGCAAGAAACCTCGCCCTGAACCCACCGCGCCGCCGCCCCCTGGTGCCACTCCAGCGGCCCCTACGCCCGTCATCACTCCCGCGTCCTACCCGGGTGCCGCCAAGACCACGCCCGCGCCATGGCCGCAGGTAGTGCCCGCAGGCCTGCCTCCGTTTCCGGGTGCCGACTGGGTCCCCGACAACCCACCGGGTACGGGCGTGGTTGCTCGAGCAAGCCAACTGCTACCTACGCTTTGGGCCCATGGCGCGGGGACCTTCCGCACGGAGCAAACCTCAGGCCGGTGGATCACCTACCGTGCCACCGCGATGGGCGCCAAGCGGGGCGTCGTGGCCTTCCGCTTGCGTGAACCGCAAATCACCGTGCACCCGGCGGAGGTACAGCCCACCCCAACGACGCCGCACAGGCCCCCATCAATGCCGGGCATGCCCGAATACGACTGGACCTCGCCGGCGAACGTGCCCCACGTAGTCCCGGCCTCGACTCCCGCGGTCGGTCTGACGACCCTTCGCCTCAAGTCCCCCCGCATGGTGGGGCCCGACGTCATGACGCTGCAGCGGCGGCTGGGGCTGAGTGCTGACGGCGTGTTCGGATCTGGGACCCATGCGGCCGTCGTGGCCTACCAGACCGGCCATGGCCTGACGCCAGACGGCGTCGTTGGGCCGAAGACGTGGGGTTCGCTGTTCGGCAGCTCGCAGGCGTGAGCATGCAGGTCTTTCCGCTGCCTCCGACGGTCAAGTACTCGTACGCGCAGGCATTCGGCAGTGGCCCTCGTGAGCACCACGGGACTGATATCTTCGCCCCCCGAGGGACCCCGGTCGTCGCCGTGGACGACGGCATGGTGCGCCTCGAGGAGGACCCCAAGGGAGGGCGGGTCGTCTACCTCACTGCCGACGACGGCACGCGCTACTACTACGCGCACCTCGGCACGTGGATGCCAGATATCACGGAAGTCGAAGCGGGCGAGGTCATTGGAACCGTGGGCACCAGCGGTAACGCGAAGGGTACGTCCCCCCACCTTCACTTCGAGGTATCTGCCGAGGAGGGAGGACCGAGGGACCCGTTCCCTCTCCTGGTGCAAGTGGACCCACGTCGCCGGGGTGGTGACGACCTCCCGGACCTCGGCGTGCACGCTCTTCCCCCGAACCCGATTGCGACCGAGCAAGCGCCACCGGAGCCGAAAACCTCCGGGCTAGGAATCGGCGTGCTCATCGTCCTTTGGCTCGCGCTCACAAAGAAGGGACGACGATGCCCCTGATCTACACTGCCGATCCATCGCTGTCCGAGCAGGACGTCAAGCTACTCACACACTCGCGCTCGTCAATCGACGCTCGAATCGTCGACGTGCCCATTGTCCTCGCGTTCGACGTTGTCGTGCAATCGATTGCCGACCTGCCCGCTCCAGTGGGCGGGTTCATCGACCTCACGACCGGGTCATGGGCGTTCGCCGCCGCGGTCGACGTCGGCACAGACACGGTCCGCGTGCCCGCCGGCGTCGAGGTGCTGTTGGTCGGCCTCGGTTGGGACAAGGTTCTCAGTGGAGACGGCCCAGTGCTGGACGTGCGAGGGACCGCCATCGTGGAGACGCTCGCCGTCGTCTCGACGGTCGGCAGAGCCGTCACTCTCGAGTCTGCAACCGCCGTCTGCAGGATGTTGCAGTGCTCGATCAGTGCGGCAGCCACTTGCATCGGTGTCACGCTCGGCGCCGAGCTCGAATGTATCGGGGGGCTCTGGACGGGAGCGGCATGGGGCCTGTTGGTCGACGGGACCATCCCCACTATTCGTCTCGTCAGCACGCACATCGCCAACGCCGGCGCGGGCGTTCTATACAACGCTGGAGTTGTGGGCGGCGCGGTCTTTCAGACCTGCTATTTCGACGCCAACGCCATCGGTATCAACTGGGCTGCAGCATCGCTACCTAACCCTCGGGGGCTCATCATTGACGGATGTGACTTTACCAGCGTGATCTCGCTGAACGGATTCAACGAGCTATCCCCGAACGCGAACGTCAAGGCCAGCCTCGACCTCGCGGGGATCATGCTCGAAACGCCCATCTTCCCGGGCGAATGGGACCATGTCGTCCGCACACTCGCCGACTTTCCGGCTCCCGTCGCGTCAGTTATCACGCTCACGAGTGGTTCGTGGGCCATCGCCGAACCGATTGCGATGGGCGTGAACGAGCTGCTGGTGCCCGTCGGGACGACGGTGTTTCTGAAGGGCCTCGGACCGGAGAAGACACTGACCTCCGGCGGTACTCCAGTGCTGGACGTGCGAGGGACCGCCATCGTTGAGACGCTCGGGATTGTCGGCTCCGCCCTGGACGTGGTCGGGCTGAACAATGCGGCCGCTCGCGTCGTTCTGACCGAGTGCTCGATCAGTGGCCCAAGCCGGCTCATCGACGTGCAGGCGGGCGGGGCCGCTCTGCTCCGGGTGCAGGGCGGTGTGCTGATCGGCGACGGAACGACTGAGGGCGTGCGCCTCGCCGGTGCCCTCCCGAATTTGCAGCTGATCGGCGTCGAAGCCGGCACGACAGTTACTCCCTTCGTGCAGGACGCGGGCTCGGCCACTCAGGCTGCTCTGATTCAGGGGTGCGTCGTCAAAGGTGCCATCGGCATTGCCTGGCCCGCGGCGAACATGGCGAGCCGAGGACTGTCCGTCGTCGGAAATTGGTTCAACGGAGCAACGCCCTTCTCGGGGTTCACCGCGGCGGACGCCCGAGTGAACGCGAAAGCGAACATCGGCTCAGCGGGATTGCTGAGCGAAACGGCCATTGTGCCGTAGGACGGAGAAACTCATGACCGGACCCAAGTTCTGTGACTTCGAGCAGTGTCGAGAGCCCGCAACGCACACCTACGTATGGGCCTGGGGCGAGAGCGGCTTCTGTTGTGCCCCGCACCAGATGATGCGCACGCAACAAGCGAGCCAGCTGAAACGCCAGATCCAGTTCACGGCGTTGACCCCCGGCGCCCCGGAGCGGGTGACTTTCGACGAACGCGTGCGCTTGCACGCCGAGGCGATATCGGCTCGGGAGGAATGCGCCGAGGTTAAGGGGCGGTCCGCGGAGCTGTACAGCAGCAACCAAAAGCTGGCGGCTGAAGTCCGCCGTCAGCAGCTGGTGCTCAGTCAACTGCAAAGCGAAGTCGCCGATTTGAGGGCGGAGCTCGAGCAGGTTACTCGCGAAAAACTGGAGGCCTTGCGCCAGGTTGCGAACCTCACGAACGAGGTCGCTCGCGCCGAGAGCGTGCTTCGGGCATCCGGTCTGGACTCCGCGCCGTTCGGCGCCGGTTGACCGGACCGGCTCCTAGGCGCAGACTACAGATCTCGACCTCGGAGCGTGCGGGACTTCCCCCCCCGGCCCCGTACGAGCCCGGGCGGCCCACCCCTCGGTGAGCCGCACGCTCCGGTGCCGAGACTCCGGACGACGAAAGCCCAACGGCCCCTGATCGCATGATGCGACCGGGGGCCGTCTCGTCTCGGCCGGAGTCAGTCCTCGGGAGGCCAGTAGGGCCGGAGCAGTCCGCGGGCTCGCAGGGCTCGCATCATCGGGGCGCGGACCGTGCGCTCCGTCGGGTCGACAGGCTCGACGGCGCACCATGAGGGCCGCGTCGACGGGTCATCCACATGTGCGACCATGGGCGCGCAGTACCCCTCAGTCCGCACATAGAGTTCGCATGTAGCGCAGCACACGGGCAGCGGTGTCGAGGGCTGACCCTGTGCCGCACCCTGCGTGAGCACATACGCATCGCACACCAGAGACTGCAGTAGCTGCCGAGCTCGGTCCGAGTACTCGGGCATGCGGGGCGCGAGCGCCCCGGGTGACTGATTTTTCATTTCGCTGGCCAGCTCGTAGAACTGATCGCTGGCACTCATGAGGCCAACAAGGGCCTCCTCAACGTGGCTGACAGTCACTGTTTTCCCTCCTCAGCATTTCGTGCTCGACTTCGCCCGCGTAGATCTGCAGCTCTCGCTCGACAGCAATCCGGTCGTCAGGGTCGAGCTTGCCGAGGATGACCACAATATGCTCGCGTGCATCCTCCAGGGTCTCTCCGATTTCGATGAGAGCTTCTTGAGCCCGAACAGTCAGTGGGTTCATTTGCGGCTCCCGAAGAGGGCGAGCTGCCGGCCGTCGACGAGCGCTTGGAGCCGCTCGCTATGGCTGGGGTCTCGGCGAGCTCGCCGCACGGCTTCCCGCTCGGCCTCATGGTGCAGGCGGATGAGTGCCCGCACCGTCTGACTCTCGCCCGGCAGGTGGAGGGCGAGACGGAGCTCGATCAGCCGCTCGTAATCCTCCTCGGTCAGGCGGATGTTCAGGCGGCGCGTTTTGGTGTTGACGACTCGGGAGGTGTTAGCCCCCTTGCGCGGGCTCATTGCTTGCCTCGTTCGCTGGCGTCGAACATCGCATCGAGCCATTCATTGGAGTTGATGAGTAGGCGACCATGGTGCCTGTCGACCAGCTCGACCGGCTGAATGTCCAGATGGCACCCGGGGTTGGCGCGGCGGGTTGGGGCCTGAGCCCTTTCGAGCGCTCTGGCCATGGCGAGCAGTGTTCTGTGCCGAGACAGTACTCGCCCAACGAGGAGCCCTCCGCCCATGTCGATGGGCTTGATGAGCAGTGCATATTTCACCGCGGTGATGCGGTAGTGAGCCATTGTCGGTCCTTTCCCCCCGGCGCGAGCTCGCGATCCGGGGCTCTGTATGGGGTGTCTGTCAAGTATGACAGAGCATACAGAGCATACAAGGACTATTTTCGACCGCCCAGCAAATAGGCCAAAGCGAGAATGCCGAGCCAGCTGCCCCACCCGAGGAGGGTCCTTTCGAGGTCCGCGGCCGCCCGGAGGGCTGCCTCCTTGGCCGCGTCGCCCATCGCCTCGCCCCAGGTCTGAGCCCCAGGGTCGGTCTGCTGCTCGGGGACGAGGGCCACGGCCCGGTCGAGCACCCAATCGGCCCCGTCGAGCTGCCACCTTCTGCCGAACAGCCCTTCATGTAGGCCCGGGTAGTCAATCTCAGCAGGCTGGCCCCTCCACCAGATCTCCACCCGGACCCACCACACCCGCTTGCCGACGACCGAGGGCACCGTCGACCCCGCGTGCATTCTGTCCCCCAGCAGGCGCCCCGGGGGCATGTTCGGCTCTTCGTGTGCAACCGCGGTCACTTTTAGCGGCCGCACATCGCCGAAGCGCCATTCATCGGGGCCCGTGCTGATGAGCTCATGCTTCGCGCCCATCCCGAGCGTGCCCGAGTAGATGGCCCACCGCACGAATGCCGCCGTCATTTGCGGGATTCCTGGCTCTGTCGCGCTGCCCGTTGGCCGCGCACTATCGCGGTCGGTTCGGATGATGCGCCATGCTTGTGGCCCGGGGACGAGCGGTATTCGGACGCGTGCGGCAGCCATGCCTAAGTGTGCATCCTATTCGGCATACCGAATAGGGATGACTGAACGTGTGCGTAGGTCTGGACGCGAGCACGTGATTGCTGGTAGCGATAGTGGGCCCCCCCAGGCCCGGACACGCACGTTCGGGCCCGCGAGAGCCGCAAAACACCTCGCGAACAAACAGCAAAGGGGGCGGGAACAACAACGGAAAACGCCCACAATCGCCGAACCGAACGTCCCCCAGCCCTAGCAGGTTCGGGCGGGTCTGCCAAGTCGACCACCGGGCCGACTAACAGCAGTGGTGAGCCGGGAGGTCGGGCCGCCCGGGCTTCCCTTCCCGGGGGGATGCTGTGACATTCGTCGTCACACGGTTAGCGCAGCCGGCACCGTCAGGGGGGCTGCGACTTGTACCCCAGTTTCAGTGCTCCGGAAAGCGCAAGCCATCATGAACAGGGTCCGGGTGCAGCTGCACGTCATGAAGCTTCTGCCGCACGAGACGAAGACCGAGCTCGTGCGAGTGAGCTCGCCCGCTAGCGGGCTTCACCTAGCATCCAACCGCATCGCCCTCAAGGTCCAGGTCCTGCGGGTGCGATTCGTAGAGTCCGAGCAGGCCCTCGAGGTCACCATCGAA
>Ga0299912_10004552_pt1 | contig 11369 bp, 8 predicted proteins | sample RVTome_2_FD_207667 | JGI IMG/M metagenome (GOLD analysis project Ga0299912, IMG submission 207667) | Soil microbial communities from uranium-contaminated site in the Upper Colorado River Basin, Wyoming, United States - RVT95D214 (version 2) ... | reverse complement strand
TGACGTTCTTCGTCCTATTGCAGATGTTCGGCGCTAACGCTGCGCAGTTCCAGACCGGCTGGTTCGTCGAGTCGCTGGCGACGCAGGCGCTGGTGGTCTTCGTCATTCGTACGCGTGGCTCGCCTTGGCGGAGCCGACCGCATGGGGTGCTGACGGCGCTGTCGCTCGGCGTCGTGGCCGTAGGCCTCATCTTGCCCTGGACGCCGCTCGGCGCCTGGTTCGGGCTCGTGCAACTACCGTTCTATTTCTATCTGTTCCTCATCGGCGCCGTGGCGGCATACCTCGTGCTCGTCGAGGTCGTAAAGCGGCTATTCTATCGATACGTAGCTCCGACTTGATCGCACTGAAAGCCATGCCGCACGTCACGGTACCAGCACCGCCGCCCCCTGGAAGCGTCCGCCCCTCAGATCGGCGAGCGCTTCGTTCGCTCGTTCGAGAGGGTAGACCGTCGTCGTCGTTCTTACGCCGGCCATCGATGCGACGCCGAGGAATTCGGTCGCGTCCCGCCGCGTCAGGTTTGCAACGGAGACGAGCTGACGCTCGTTCCATAGAATGTCGTAGGGAAATTGCGGGATGTCGCTCATGTGGATGCCACCGCAGATGACCCGTCCACCCTTGCGCACGACGACAAGCGCCTTCGGCACCAGCGCGCCGACCGGCGCGAAGATGATCGCCGCGTCCAAGGCTTGCGGAGGAATGTCGTCGGAACTCCCTGCCCAACGGGCGCCAAGGGAAAGCGCAAGGTTCTGTGCCGCCTCGTCCCCCGTGCGGGTGAAGGCGTAGATTTCGCGGCCCTGCCAGCGGCAGACCTGCGCAAGAATGTGGGCGGCGGCGCCGAAGCCGTAGAGGCCGATGCTGCGCGCCTCGCCCGCGAAGCTCAACGACCGCCAGCCGATCAGGCCCGCGCACATCAGTGGGGCCGCGGCGACCGGATCGCCGAAGCTCATCGGAAAGGCGTAGGCGGCATCCGCTATCACATGCGTAGCAAAGCCGCCGTCCCGCGTGTAGCCGGTGAAGATCGGATAGTCGCAGAGATTTTCGCGCCCGGACAAACAATAGGGGCAATGGCCGCAAGTGTGCCCCAGCCAGGGAATGCCAACGCGAGTGCCCAGCGCCGGTGCAGCAACTCCCTGCCCAACAGCGTCGACTATGCCAATGACTTCGTGACCGGGGACGATCGGCAGCTTCGGATTGGGCAAATCACCGTCGACGACGTGCAGATCGGTGCGGCAGACGGCGCAGGCCTCGACCCGCACCCGGATCTCGCCCGGGCCAGGAGAGGGATCGGGCCGCTCAACAAGGACGAGTGGCGTCCCAATCGCGTGAAGAACCATCGCTTTCATGATGTGTCACGATATGTGTCGCGATCCCGTCGGCACACGATTGCGAGGCCGCTCGTCACCGGAGCGGACGGAAAGCCGAAGGATCGTACGGTGCTTCGCCTCGCAAGCTGCCATGCTCCCGCTCTGAAGAGCAACTCGATAAGCAGAGCACCGGCGCGGCTTGACGCCCACTGCTTCACTGACCCTGCGCGGTCTTGGCGCCGTTCTTGATGGCCAGGAGGAGGTTTGATTGCTGCGGACGCCAGCGGTAGCCGATCCCGAAGTCGAGCGGGCCGGCGCGGCCCTTGCGGTAGAGCTCCTTGAGCATCGGCTGATAGGTGCGGGGAAAGATGCTGAGCGGCCCCACATAGTTGCCGAAGGCCAGGAGCTTCCAGTTGTCCGGTTTGAAGTCGCGCACCGGGATGCCGGAATCGTCCTGCACGATCGCGTTGCTATGATCGAGGATGAAGTCCCGCACCGTGGAGAAATTGCCCGAGTGCAAAAGGTAGGAGGCGCTTTTCAGCAGGCTGTCGCCCTGCCCAAGGCCGCTGCAGAACTTGAGGAAGCCGCTCTTCTTGACCCCGTCGTCGGAAAGGTCGGTGCTGAAGTAGTAGAGCGTCTGCTCTTTGCCATCGCTTCCCGCGAAGGTGATCTTTGCGCCTTTGGCCGTGTTCCCCGCGATCGTCTCGCTGGGAGGATGGAGCACGCCCTCGGGGTCAATGCTGACCAGGCTCACGTCGCGAATGGTCTTGCCCGAGCGCGCGAGGAAAACATAAAGGACGGGCAACGTGCCGTTGAGCCGCCCTCCGCTGAGCTCGGTCTTCATCTTTTTGGTGATGAAGAAGCTATAGCTCAGCACCGAGTTGAGCGATCGCTGCAGTCTGTCGACCTCACGGGCCAACGCCTGATCCGGCAGTCCCTCGACATTGGGGATAGCGCCTACCGGCTCCAGCGCGCTCAGCACGTAGGTTGAGGCATCGGGGAAGAAGGCGTTCGCGTAGAGAAAATCGGGCCCGCTGAACATATAATAGGCGACGGGCTGCGGCTTCAGCTGGTGCGCCGACCACGTACGGATGTTCGCGAGCTGGCGTTTCTCGAGCTGCGCCCACGCGGCATCGAAAACCTTCGCGTGCCGCTGCCAGCTCCCGCTGCGCGCGAACGGCTGCAACGGCGATGCGGTCGCGGGCGGCATGCCGGCGAGCAGTCGCGCGGTGTCGTCGGGGCTCGCACCGCCGGCTACGGCAGCGGGCGCAACGAGCAGCAAGAGAATTCCGCCAACGAGAGCCAGCGCTCTGGTCGTTCGAAGCGCACTACCCATTTTTGCAGCTCTCCGATGCGGCGTGTCGCGGCGTCTGTACCAGTGAGATCGCGTAGACCATGAGACCGGCGAGCATCGTGACAATGCTCGCGAGCGATTCCCATGGTCGCTCGCGAAGGAGGTAGTACATCATGAACAGCGTGACCGCGAGGAAGATGACGGGCGTTAGCGGGTAGCCCGGCGTGCGATAGGCACTCCTCAAATTGGGCTCGCGCCAGCGCAGCACGATGACGCCGAGAACAGCGAGGAAGGAGCAGAATGTCAGGCTGAACTGGATGAACTCGAGCACCGCCTCGAAACTCCCGGTTAGCAGGAGAAGCGTCGTAACGGCGACCTGGAAAAGGATGGCGATCGCGGGCGCCCCCGTCCTCGCCCTGCGCGAGAAGGCCCGCAGCATCGGAATATCCTCGCCCATCGCCATGGTGACGCGCGGGCCGACCCAGGTCATCGCGCTGATCGACGATATGAGCCCGAGGCAGATCAGCGCGCCGACGAGGCGCGCACCCGACTCGCCGAAAATCCGGTGGCCGGCAATGAGGGCGACGTCGATCCGTCCGGCCATTTCCGCGATTGGGGTCGTGTAGAGGAACACGGCATTGAGCAGGACGTACAGGAGGAGCACCAAGAGCGTCGCGGATGTGATCGCGCGCGGCAGGCTCCGCTGCGGCTCGCGCACCTCTCCGGCGATGTAAGTCGCAGCGTTCCACCCCGAGTAAGCATACATCACGAACACCAATCCGACGGCGAACGGAGCCCCGCTCATGTAATGCAAGTCCTGCAGGGAGGGCGCGAACGAAATCGGTTGCGGCGTACCCAGAAGGAAACCCGCGACGATCAGAACGCAGATGAGCGCAAGCTTGATGGCGGTCGAAATGTTGTGGAACTTGGCGCCCGGTCCGGCACCGCGGAGGTGAACAAGGCCGACGAGCCACACAACGCAGAGCCCGAGCGCGAGCGGCGGTGCGCCCGGTACGACACCTTGGAAGTATTGGCCGAACGCCATTGCCGCCAGCGCGACGGGTGCGGCAAAGCCCACGGTCGCGGACACCCAGCCGGCGATGAAGCCGACCGCCCCTCCGTAGATTCGCGAGAGGAAGTTGTACTCGCCGCCTGATCGGGGAAGCGCCGCAGAAAGCTCGGCGTAGGACAGGGCGCCGCACAGCGCCGCCAGTCCGCCGACGACCCACAGCATCATCACGGAGAATGCCGACGGGATGTCTTGGACCTGGAAGCCGAGGCTCGTGAAGACGCCGATGCCGATCATATCGGCGACGGCAAGCGCCGCGGCCGTGACCGTCGACACCGTCCGTGCGTCGAGCGCGCGCTCCTCGACAGTTGGAACGCCGACCACGCTGGCGATTACCATGGGAGGTCCAGTGCCTAGTGCTCCGATTCACGGAGCCTATTTGCCGCGCCCCCATCCGACAATCGGCTAACGGATTTGCCTTAGTGGAGTTGCCAAATTGCACCGGGGCGGGAATGCCTCGACGCCCCGCCCATCGTATGGCCAACATTCGCCCTTATGCGGGACATTGCGTAAGCCTCCTGCAACCCTAATCCCGTCTGCAGGGTTCGCCTAAAAGTCAAAGTAAGGGCTATCAGGCAGCCTCGGCTGGATGAGAGGGACAATGCCGCTGCAGCGACTTTCGGCGACCGTCCTAGCGGCCGGCTGCGTGCTTTGCCAGCTGGGGGGCTCTGCGCTCGCCCGTAGCCCGGCGGCAGAGGCGCTGCGGGCCCCAGCGCCCCAGCAGGTCTTTGCGCGAAGCGCCCCCGTGAAGCAGGACCGGATCGCGCTCGTCCCGCTCCAGACGGCACCCTTCCCCTATGCGGGCACGGTTGCCGGCACCGACAAGCCCTTTGTCAACTTTGAGGAAAACGGCCGCCGCGCGCACCGCACGGCCTTCGGCCGAACCTACTGGGAGGATGAGACCTACAGCGACTCGCGCGTGCTCCTGCACATCCCCAAGGGCTTCGATGTGCGCCGCCCGTCGGTCATGATCGTCTACTTTCACGGCCACGGCGCAACGCTGCGCCGCGACGTGCTCAGGCGCCAGCGCGTCCCGGCGCAGATCACCGCCTCGGGTGTAAATGCAGTCCTCGTTGCGCCCCAGTTCGCCGTCGATGCGTCGGATTCAAGCGCGGGAAAATTTTGGCAGCCCGGCGCCTTCGGCCAATTCTTGGGAGAGGCGGCGCAGCAGCTGGCTCGTCTCCACGGCGATCCTCGCTCGGTGCGAACGTTTGCCAGCATGCCCATCGTCATGGTGGCCTACAGTGGGGGCTATGCGCCCGCAGCCTGGTGTGCCTCCAGGGGCGGCGTCATGAATCGTGTGCGCGGAGTGGTCTTGCTCGACGCTCTCTACGGCGAGCTCGACACGTTCGCATCCTGGATCTCCGCCGACCGGTCGGCCTTCTTCGTCAGTACGTACCTCAGCTCGACGCGGGACAAGAACGCCGAGCTGGAGCGCGTCCTGGCGGCTCGCGACGTCGAGATCACCAACGGATTGGAGGGGCGCCTGACGCCCGGTAGCGTCTCCATTTTTGCGGGAGGCAGCGACGCGCCCGGGAGCGGCATAACCCACCGCAATCTTCTCACCCATGGCTGGGTCGACAATCCGCTCGCCGATCTGCTCGGGCGCCTCAGGGAATATCGGCGCTGAGCCCTCGTGGCCGGTGGCACGAGCTGGCGATCTCGCGCGTCCTGATTCCACGCTCGCCCCCAACAGGCGGCCGCGCGATTCGTGATGCAGTGTAAGCGGTGGCAGTCCGGCCGAAAGCACACATGCGGCTTTGCGTCGTGCGTCTTGCGAACCCCATCACGCACAACGGCACTCGTTTCTTTCGCATGCAGTCCCGAATGCGCCCGCACCAAATCTGCGCCGGCAACGAGAGCGACGGCCGATAAAGTTGCGGTCAGCAGCTTGGTACGCCGTATCATGATGTGTCTCCCCTTGCCTCATCGAGATTCAATTCAGCTTCACGTCTCCGAACAGCCGGATGCTGGCGCCCGGCAGCAGAACCTCGTCCTTCTTGAAGGACGCAGAGTTGCGCACGTCGTCGTCGAGCAGGTTCTCGCCCCTCACCCCGATCGTCGTTACCGGCGCGTTGCCGTCGGCGGTTTGACCCCTGAACGTGTAGCTGAGCTCAGCATTGAGTAGCGTGTAGCTGCCGGTCTCGGTTTCGTTCGTGGCGAGCTCGTCCTGGGCGAAGGCGTGCAGCAGGTTGGCGCGCGCGATCCATGCGAAGTCGCGAAAGTACAGCCCGCCCCCGAGCCTGTGGGGAGGCATGCGCGGCACGTACTCGCCGTCGTCGAACTTGGCGTGCACGAAGTCGTACTGCCCTTCGACGCCCCACACGCCGGCCCAGATCGGCGCCACGTCGTACTGCACCAAGAACTCGGCCCCGTAGAACGTCGCATCCCGCTGCGTGAACAGCAGCTCGTCGAATGTCTCGGGCCCGACTGGCCCTCCTAATCCGGCCAGCGTGCATTCGGTGAACGTCACCCCGCACTCGCCTCCCGTGACCTGCTTGGAGATAAAGCCGCCGAAGTCGGTGTAGTAGACGGAGCTGTCGAAGCGCAGAGCGCCGGTTGCACGTTTCAGCCCGAGCTCGACCGTGCGCGCCCGTTCCTTCTCGAGGTTCGGATCGCCAATCTCGAACGTGCCGGTTGCCTCGTGCGGGCCCTTGGAGAATAGCTCGGTGGCATCTGGGGCGCGCTCAACGTACTGGGCGCTCATCTGCGCGGTCACGTCGAAGGGGAGATCGTAAAGTGCACCGATGCTCGCCGACATGGGCCGGAATGACGGGTTGCCGCTGACAAGACCGCCCGTTGCGATATCGAGCCCGGTACCCTCCACCTCGGCTTGCTCGTAGCGGAAGGCGGTCTGCAGCCGCAAGTTTTTGGTCGCTTGCAGTTCCTCGAAGAGGAAGCCGGCAACATGCTCCGTGCGCGATGGGTCGAGGAGAGAATCCCCTCCCTCGAAACTCAGCCCCGCCATGTTGCGGTGTCCGAGATGGACCCCGAAGGCACCGGTCAGCTCGCCGAACCCGGTCATCACCGGAACGTGCTGGATCTCGACGCGGCCTTCCGTCTCGCGGTTGGTGAACCGCGAGCCGACGTCGCCCTCGTCGACCAGCTCGTTGTGGGCGTAGTCGCTCCAGCCGAACCAATAGCGGACGGCGTCGATGCCCGCGGCGTGGGGGCGCCACTCGCCCTTGGACAAGATCTTGTCCTGCACCAAGTCGATGCGCGAACGCTCCTCCACGGCTTCCTCGCCGGGGATGCCGTAGAGGCTCGCGAAGCGCGAATAGGAGACGCCGACAAAGCCGTCCGATCCCACGAGGGAGCCGCCGACTGCGCCGCCGTCGCTCTCCACGAAGGTGTTGGGCTGCACGCCATGGGGTGTATCGTAGTCGTCGGCGCGGCGCTTGAAGCCGTCGGCGTGGAGCGCAAACCCTCCCGAGCCCGCTGTCACTTGGAAGGCTCCGTCACGTCCGTCGTCGACGGACGTGATGCCGCCTTTGACCTCCGCGCTGATGCCACCCGGCGGCACGAACTCGGGGATACGGCTGTTCGTGGCATTCACGACGCCACCGATGGCCTGCGAGCCGTAGCGCAGCGTCGCGGGCCCGCGCACGACTTCGACCTGATCAGCCGAAAACGGATCGATGGGGATCGCGTGGTCTTCAGATAGCGCCGAGACATCGTGGGTCGCGATGCCGTTCTCCTGTACGCGGACGCGGTAGTTGTCGAGACCGCGGATGATGGGCCGGTTGGCGCCCGGCGCGAACGTCGAGCCGGAAATCCCGGGTTTCAACATGAGCGTGTCGGTAAGGGTCTGGCCACGGTTGGCCTCGATCTCGCGTGCGGTCGCAACCGTCACCGGCACGAAGGCCTCATCGGCGACGATGGTCCCCGGCAGCGGAAGCAGAGCCGCCTGCGGCGACGGTGCCTGAGTGGCCGCTGCGGTCTCACCGGACGCGGCTTGCACAGGTGTCCTGGCTTTCCTCTTAGGCGCTTTCACCACTGGACTGGGCGTCGTCACGACGACAGCGGGTAGCTCGACAACAGGAGGGGCCGACTGAGCCCCTGCTTGGCTCGAAACGCATATCGCCGCCGCCACGGCGACGCGCACGCATACGCGAACTCTCATCCTTACGCCTCACGCTGCCAACCGGATGTTATACTATCCGCTTAGTAACCATCCTTTTGGCGCGAGCTCAACTGCCTCGACGCATTCAATTGCAGTGCAGGTTGGTTTGCTTGCGCGGCGTGTTCGCGATGCCACAACGAGGTTGCGGTTCATCTTGAGCGAAGGGATCGCGCCAAAGTGCAAACATGCTGGCGAAGGCCAGCTGCGAGTAGAGCTAGGGCAAAAAGTACAGGGGCATGTTTCGTCTCCGGGTTCTGCGTTGAGCATTAAGCCCGCAACACAAGCCGTGCGTTCCGCGCCGGCGCTGCACCCTGGGGAACACGCGGGAGCACGCAACGCTGCGTTCCGCGGCCTCAACCGGAGCGCGCCGATGCCTGAGTGTCACGCCCGCTCGAAGCGCTTGAACTTGATGCGGTGCGGCTCGACCGCGGCATCGCCGAGGCGGCGCTTCTTGTCCTCCTCGTAGTCGGCGAAGTTGCCCTCGAACCATTCGACATGGCTGTCGCCCTCGAAGGCGAGGATGTGCGTGGCCATGCGGTCGAGGAAGAAGCGGTCATGGCTGATGACCACGGCGCAGCCGGGGAAGTCTTCCAGCGCCGCCTCGAGTGCGCCAAGCGTCTCGGTATCGAGGTCGTTGGTCGGCTCGTCGAGCAGCAAAAGATTGCCGCCTTCCTTGAGGAGCTTGGCGAGATGCACGCGGTTGCGCTCGCCGCCCGATAAGAGCCCGACCTTCTTCTGCTGGTCGGGGCCTTTGAAATTGAACCAGCCGCAATAGGCGCGGCTCGGGATCTCCTTCTTGCCCCCGAGCAGCATCTGGTCGAGGCCGCCGGAGATTTCCTCCCAGACGGTTTTCTTGTCGTCGAGGTGCGAGCGACTCTGGTCGACGTAGGAGACCTTCACCGTCTCGCCGAGGCGGATGGTGCCCTTGTCGGGCTTCTCGGCACCGGTGATCATCTTGAACAGCGTCGTCTTGCCGGCGCCGTTGGGACCGATCACGCCGACGATGCCGCCCGGCGGCAGCTTGAACGACAGATTGTCGATGAGCAGCCGGTCGCCGAAGGCTTTGGATAGCCCGTCGACCTCGACCACCACACCGCCGAGGCGCGGGCCCGTAGCGATCTGCAGCGACGCCTTGCCGTTTTCCTCGCGGCCCGCCTCCGCCTCGAGCTTCTCATAAGCCGTGATGCGCGCCTTGGACTTGGCCTGGCGCGCTTTCGGTGAGGCGCGGATCCACTCCAGCTCGCGCTTCAATGTGCGCTGCTTGGCCTCTTCCTGGCCCTTCTCCACCTCGAGCCGCTTGGCCTTCTGCTCCAGCCAGCTCGAGTAGTTGCCCTTGTAGGGAACGCCCTGGCCGCGATCGAGCTCAAGCGTCCACTCGGTGATATTGTCGAGGAAGTAGCGGTCGTGGGTGACGAGGATCACGCAGCCCGTATATTCCTTCAGGTAGCGCTCGAGCCAGGCGACGCTCTCGGCGTCGAGGTGGTTGGTCGGCTCGTCGAGCAGCAGGATGTCGGGCTTCGACAGCAACAGCTTGGTCAGCGCCACGCGGCGCTTCTCGCCACCGGAAAGCTTGCTGACATCGGCGTCGCCAGGCGGGCAGCGGAGCGCATCGAGCGCCTGCTCGACCTGCGTGTCGAGATCCCACAGGTTCTGCGCGTCGATCACATCCTGCAGCTGCGCCATCTCCTCGGCCGTCTCCTCGGAGTAATTGGCGGCAAGCTCGTTGTAGCGGTCGAGCAGCGCCTTCTTCTCGGCGACGCCTTCCATGGCGTTGCCGAGCACGTCCTTGCTCGCGTCGAGCTGGGGCTCCTGCGGCAGGTAGCCGACCTTGATGCCGGGGGCGGCCCACGCCTCGCCGATGAAGTCGCCGATGTCGCCGGCCATGATCTTCAAGAGCGTCGACTTGCCCGCGCCGTTGAGACCCACGACGCCGATCTTGGCGCCGGGCAGGAACGACAGCGAGATGTCCTTCAGGACCTGCTTGCCCCCCGGGTAAGTCTTGGAGAGCTTCGACATGTGATAGACGTACTGGTGGGCCGCAGCCATTTCGGGCGCCTCTCCTGTGCGAGGTTTCGGGAGTTGGAGCATGCTCTAGCCGAACAGCTAGCGTTTCTCAATCGACACACGGGCCCCACTAGCATTGACAGCAATGCTAGCATTGCCTACTTTCAAGCATGGCTACGCTCACCATCAGAAATTTGTCCGATAAGGTCCGCGACCGGCTCCGTATCCGCGCGGCCAAGCGCGGGTTGAGCATGGAGGCCGAAGTGCGCAACATTCTCGCTCAAGCAGCGGACACGATCGGCGACCGCAAGGCCGCCCTATCCGTGGCGGAGCTTCAGCAGTGGATCGCAGCCAACCGCAAAAAACCGCGCTCCGACAAGAACGACAGCATGACTCTCATCCGGGATCGGCGTCGCGAAACGATCTTGGAAGTGATCCACGCAGGCGAAGAGCCGGCTGACGTCTTCGGCGACAATTACCGTCGCGTGCTCTCCGAGTCCGGTTGGACCGAAGATCACGTCAAGAGCCTGATGCGCAAGCCTAGATGATTGTGCTCGACGCATCGGCTTTGACTGCCCTGCTGCTGGACGAGCCAGGACAGGAGACTGTCGAACAACACATTGCAGGGGCGGCAATCTCGACCGTGAATCTGGCCGAGGTTCTAGCTCGCATGAGCCGGGAACGCATATCGTCCCGCATCCTGCTTCCAAAGTTGGAGGCTTTAGGGCTCACGATGATCGAATTTGATCAGCCTCAGGCCGTCGTCGTAAGCGATATTCGCGAGTATGCGCGCGGTTACGGCGTCGGCTTGGCGGATTGCTGCTGTATCGCACTTGCACTGAACCGCGCCTGGCCGGTGCTGACGGCCGACCGCGTTTGGACAACCCTGGGTTTCGATATCGACGTCCGCCTTATTCGCTAGCGCCAGCTCAAGATGCCGACGCCGGTGAAGAAGAATCGCCCGAGGCCCACCGTGAACACGAGCGCGCCCCACAGCGTGTGCTCGATAAACACCGCCCAGAACGAGCGCGTCAGCGCATAGCGGGTGGCGAACAGCACGCCCGTCGCCATGGTGCCGTAGACGGCAAGCGGCGTGTCGACGACGATGTGCCCAAGCCCGAACAGGACGCCATTGAGGAGAATTGCCAGCCACCAGGCGCGCCCAAACAAGAGGCCATAGCGGTGGAAATAGAACGTGCGATAGACGATCTCCTGGGCTGCGACCGACATCGCCGGGTAGAGCAGCATGATCTTCAAGTAGGTGTCGGGACGATCGCGCGGGAACTCCAGGAACCACGCCGGATGATAGTGCGCGACGTAATAGGCCACCGCGCCACCGGCGACGACGAACACCGTTAGTATCGAGGCGAGCGTCCAAAGGCCGAAGCCGCGGGAAAGCTCGCGCCGCAGCGAGAACGTCGGATCGGCGACCAGGATCATGAGGATGATGCCCAGCACCGGCAGCAGGGCGATGAACACGGGTAAGCCCATGCCGTGCACGGCCTGGTCGACGGCGAGCGGTAGGGCGCCATAGAGGAGCGCCATTTCGACGAGGCGCCACAGGCGCCCCAAGAG
>Ga0299912_10004551_pt1 | contig 11370 bp, 11 predicted proteins | sample RVTome_2_FD_207667 | JGI IMG/M metagenome (GOLD analysis project Ga0299912, IMG submission 207667) | Soil microbial communities from uranium-contaminated site in the Upper Colorado River Basin, Wyoming, United States - RVT95D214 (version 2) ... | reverse complement strand
CAGCCACAGCCGGGCGAACGGGTTCTCCACGAAGATGATCAGGCACAGGAAGAAGGCCAACGTTCCCAGGGCGATCACGATCACCCAGGGCAGCAACTCGGCATCCCGATCCCAGCGGCGCAGCGCAGCGGCGCTGGCGAAGGCCGCCATGAGCCAGGACCAGAAGACCAGCGATCCGGCCTGTCCGCCCCACAGGGCGGTGATCTTGAGGTAGGGGGGCATGGCCTGGCTGGTCACGTGGGCCACGTACTCGATGTCGTAGCGGCCGCTGACCAGCAGCACGATGATGGCCAGGGCTGACAGGCTGATCAGCGGCCACACCAGCAGCATGGCCCGGCGTCCGCTCTCCACCCACTCCGGGCGGCCCCTGCGGGCGCCGTAGGCGGCGGCCGCGGCGCCAAAGAGCGACGCACCCAGTGCGATCACCAGCGCCAGATAGCCGGCCTCTTCAATCATGCGGCGCCTCCCGGTCCTCTACGCAGCGCCGACGGCGATCGGCCGTCGGCAGTAAATCGGTTGCGGAACACTCCGTACACCCCACCCGCAGGGGGTCATCCCTCTACGGCTTGCAGTGGGACCTCCTCCTCGTAGCGGGTGGGGCACTTCAGCAGCAGCTCGTCGGCATAGAACACACCGTCCTCGCCCATCTTGCCGGTGACGATGGCCTGGGCCTCGTGCCGCAGCAGATCCGGCTTCGGCCCCACGTAGACCACCTGCAGCCGGGTAGCGCTTGGATTGCTGACCGCCTCGTGCAACGCCTTGGCCAGTCCGCCGGCCTGCTCGATCGCTGCCAGATCGGCCGGCACGTTGGCAATGGTGAAGCTCAAGGTGAGCGTCTGGGAGTCGTAGGCAATGGACTCTCCCTCGACCGCGCCGGAGAGCTTCAAGGTACGCCCTTGGAGGGCTCCGGCCTTGGAGAGCATTTCATCGATGGTAAGGTAGTATTGGGCCGCAGCCTGAGTGGCGGAAACGATCAGGTACACGACGGCCGCCACAATCAGCAGGCCCCCTACCACGAACTTGGCGCGGATGCCTGTACGGCTTGTGCTGCCGATCTGCGTCATGCGTTCTTCTCCCGGGCTGCCGGATTGTATCATCGCACCGGCAGATTAAGCCCTGCTTAGGCCACCGGGATGACGGCGTGAGAGCTCCAGGCTGCGGCGGCCTGCGCAGCCTCTAGGACGAATCTCACCGGCTTGGAATGATTCAAGGTACTGCCTGCGCAGCACCGGTGCCGGTAGCATGCTCCTGGGCGGAAACACCCACGATGGCATGGGGTGTGATGCCTACGGCATGGGGCATGCTCCGGCAAGGAAGGAGAATCGGCGAGTGATCCGCAGCCCGAAGAACAAGAGAGCGAGCAGCTGGCTGACTTTCGCAGGAGTGTTCGCCGTCAGCCTTGCCCTAGGCGCCGCCTATGGCCTAGCGCAGCCGGCGGCCGCCTCCTCCGCGCTGGTCCCGGCCGGGCAGACCATGGGCTATACCGGCCCAGAGGTGTGTGGCGCCTGTCACGAGGAGGTTCATGCCTTGTGGCAGAACACCCGCCACGCCCGGGCATTCTCCTCCCCGATCTTCCAGCAGAACTGGGAGCAGATCGGCAGCCAGTTCAACTGCCTGCAGTGCCACACCACCGGCTACGACCCCACCTCCAGCACCTACGAGTTCGAGGGTGTGACCTGCGAATCCTGCCACGGTCCGTTTCAATCCGGGCATCCCGAGCAGCCGATGCCGATCACGGCCGACGCCGAGCTGTGCGCCACCTGCCACAAGACCACCACCGACGAGTGGCGGGCCAGCAAGCACGGAGAGGTCGGAATCCAGTGCCAATCCTGCCACGACCCGCACGCCCAGAAACCCAAGGCGGAGTCGGTCAGCGCCCTGTGCGGCAACTGCCACAAGGAGACCGGTTCTTCTTTCACGCACGGCACGCATGCGGACGCCGGCCTGCAATGCAGCAACTGCCACATGTTTACCGATCCGCGCACCAGCCCGCCGATCGAGGGATTGGTCCCCACCGGGCACACCTTCAGCGTCGGCTCACAGGCCTGCATCGGTTGCCACCAAGATTCGGTCCACACCCGGAACACCATACTTGAACTGAGCGGCGAGGTCACCTCTCTCGAGCAGCTGGACGTCGATGAACTGCGGCAACACGTTCAGCAGCAGGAGGAGGCCATCACCGAGTTGGAAGCCCGCAGCAGCACCCGGCTCTACGTGGGCCTGGCCCAGGGCGGGATCGTCGGGTTGGCCACCGGGTCCGCCGCGGCCTGGGTGGTCAGCCGGCGGCTGAAGATCGTCGAGATGGAAAGCAGCGAGAATGACGAAGAAGAAGACGCGAGTTGAGCTGGATCTCACCCGGCGCGACTTTGTGAGGGTGGCTGCCACCGCGGCCGGCTCGGCCGTGGTGGCCCAGGCCGTCACCACCGGACCGCTCTCACCCTTTGGAGAGCTCAAGCAGCGCCAGGTGGCGGGCGAACCGGGCAGCAGCCATCCTCTGGGTGAGCACCATTGGGGGATGCTCATCAACCTGCAGACCTGCATCGGCTGCGAGTATTGCCAGCGCGCCTGCTCCGCCACCAACGACGTGGCCCCCGACAAAGCCTGGAACATCGTGCTGCCGGATCAAACTGCCAACGGCCATCGCTTCTTCTTCAGCCGGCCCTGCCTGCACTGCCAGCATGCCCCTTGCGTGGAGGTCTGCCCGGTGGTGGCCACCTTCGTTCGCGATGACGGCCTGGTCATCATGGACTACGACCGCTGCATTGGCTGCCGCTACTGCGAAGTGGCTTGCCCCTACGATGCCCGCAAGTTCAACTGGGAAGAGCGCACCGAGGAGAACGCTCTGGTGCCCACCTGGGGGATGCCGGAGGTGGAGCGTCGCCCGCGCGGGGTGGTGGAGAAGTGCACCTTCTGCGTCCACCGCATCGACGCCGGCCTGGCGGCCGGGCTGATGCCCGGCGTAGATCGGGAAGCCACCCCCGCTTGCGTGAATATCTGCCCGGTGGGCGCCCGGGTTTTCGGCGACCTGCTGAACCCGGACAGCCCCGTCGCGCAGGTGATCGCCGCCAATCCCACCCTCCGCCTGCGAGAGGAGCTGGGGACCGAACCCAGCGTGTACTACATCCCGGCCGAGGAGGCCGCTTGAGCATGGCCACCGCAAGTCTGCGGCGCAGCATCACCCCGGGTCGCCTGGCCTGGTTTGGCCTGCTGGGGGCCGCGCTGACTGTTGGCGCATTGGCCTTCTACCAGGTCTTCTCTAAGGGGCTGGTGGTCACCAACCTGAGCAACTCGATCCCCTGGGGACTGTGGATCACCATCGACTTGTCGGCCATTGCCCTGGGGGCAGGCGCCTTCACCCTGTCCGCGGTGGTCTACCTCTTCCGCCTTAAGCGCTTCCAATCCATCGTGAGGCTGGCGGTCTTGGTGGGGGTGATCGGCTACAGCACCGCCCTGCTCACCCTGATCGCCGACATCGGCCGGCCGGACCGCTTCTGGCACCCCTGGGTCTACTGGAACGTGCACTCGGTGCTTTGGGAGATCACCTGGTGCATCACCATCTACCTGACCATCATGCTGGTCGAATTCGCCCCCATGATCGCCGAACTCCGCCCGCTGCAGCGCTGGCCGCAGTTGCAGCGGGCGGCCTATGCCGTTCACCGGCTGGCTCCGGCGCTGGCCCTGGCCGGGCTGCTAATCTCGCTGCTGCACCAGTCTTCGCTGGGCGCCACCTACGGCGTGCTGAAGGCCCGGCCGATCTGGTTCAAACCCAGCATGCCAATCATGTTCATCGTGTCGGCGGTCGCCGTGGGGCCGGCCGTCACCATGGCCGCTGCGCTGATCCTGGAATGGATCACCCGCAAGCGCACTGTGCCGCACGACCTGCTGCGCACCATAGCCCGCTTCAGCGGGTTAGGATTGCTGTTCTATACCTACGTCAAGCTGTGGGATCTGGCGGCGGTCACCTACTATGGCCGGACGCCGGGATCTACCAGCGCCTTCAGCCTGCTGAGTCAGTACACGCCCTACAACTTCGGCTTCTGGGTCGGAGAGATCGGCCTGGGGATCGTGGTCCCGGTCTTGATGTTCCTGGTCCCGCGTTTCAGCCGCAATCCGGCCAATCTCGTGCTGGGTGCCTTGCTGGCCGCGTTGGGGGTGGTGATCAACCGCTGGAACGTGACAGTATCCGGGTTGGTGGTGCCGTTGACCTACTCTCCGGGAGCCGGGGTCACGTTGGAGCCCGGCAGCTATGCCCCCAGCCTGACGGAATGGGGGGTGGTCGTGGGCGTGGTGGGCTTTGCCTTGCTGGCCTTCACCCTGGGTGCCTGGTTGCTGCCGCTCTTCAAGAGCCAATCCTCCACCTCAAGCAGTTGACAATCTGAACCGCTGGAGTGAAGATAATCGAACCCGCCCAGGGCCGGCCGCCGCGTGGCTCGCCGCTTGGCCCGGCGGGCCAACCCTATGCAGGATTCGGCCGCCAATCCCGTAGTCGTCGCCTTGCTCTTTCTCGCCCGCTGCTTGATCCCGGTGGGCATTCTGCTCGGGTTCTCCTACCTGCTGCGACGCCTGGGGCTGGTGCAGGGGTCGCCTCCGCCGGCCGAGAAGACGGACAATTCGAAATCCTCCAATGAGGGGATACAGCATGGCCGGCCGTAGCACGACGGTCGCCCTGAGCGTCGGGCTGCTCCTGACGGCCGTGGCCCTCATGGCGGCCGGTACGCCGTTGGCTCGGAGCGCGGCCGGCGCACGAGCGCCCGAACCGCAGCAGAGCGATTCCCAGGCCTGCCTGGCCTGCCACGGGGATGCCTCGCTGCAGCTCACCCTCCCCAGCGGGGAGAGCCTGTCGCTCTTCATCTCGCCGGAAGCACTCCAGCAATCCGTGCATGAGCAGCTCGGCATCAGTTGCGATTCCTGCCACACCGGGTTGAGCGGGTATCCTCATCCTGAGATCGACTACGCCACCCGGCGAGACCTGTCCCGCAGCCTGTATCTGGCCTGCCGGACCTGCCATTCGGCCAACTACGACCGGACGCTGGACAGCATGCACGCCCAGGCCGCAGAAGCTGGGCTGGTCGAGGCCCCGGTGTGCACCGACTGTCACGGGGCGCACGACGTGCGGCCCCCAGACGAGCCGAGAACGAGGGTCTCGGAGACCTGCGGCCAGTGCCACACCGGGATTCTGGAGGACTATCTCGGCAGCGTGCACGGCGCCGCCCTCATCCAGGGGGAGAACCCGGACGTGCCAGTATGCACCGACTGCCATGGGGTGCACGACATCCGAGATCCGCGCACCGCCCAGTTCCGCATCCAGTCGCCCGAGCTGTGCGCCGGCTGCCACGCCGATGCCGAGCTCATGCAGAAGTACGGTCTCTCGGCCGAGGTCTACAGCCTGTACTCGGTGTCTTGGCATGGGGTGGATGTCTCGGTTTACAAATCCAACTGGCCCGGCATCTGGCATGACCGTGCGGTCTGCACCGATTGCCATGGGGTGCACGACATCCGCGGCGCGCAAGACCCCTCCTCCCGCGTGCACCCGGCCAATCTGCTGCAGACCTGCCGGCAGTGCCATCCAAGCGCCACCTCCAATTGGACCGGCGCCTGGACCGGGCACGATCCGGTCAGCCGCGAGCGCACCCCGTTCGTCTTCTATACCCAGGCCTTCTACCGCAGCTTCACCCCGGCGGTACTGATCCCCTCTGCCGCCTACCTGCTGCTGCAGATCCTGCGCGGGCTGGTCGCCCGGATACGAAGGAGCCTGCCCTGAGCCCAGCCCCGCGAACGACCCCCGGCCAGGAGGGTGCGCCTCCGGTGCGTTCCGAGCGCACCTTCCAGCGCTTCACCCGCGGCCAGCGCTGGGAACACGGCCTGCTGCTGGTGGCGTTCAGCGTGCTGCTGCTCAGCGGACTGCCGCAGAAGTTCCGGGCGGCGGCCTGGAGCCAGCACATCCTGGCCACGCCGCAGCGGGTGGAACTGCTGCGCACGATCCATCACGCAGCCGCCATCCTGCTGATCCTGGAAGTGCTGTACCACCTGGGTCGCGCCGCCTGGCTGCTCCGGGGCCGGCGTCTGCCCGGGGCCATGCTCCCGACCTGGGGGGATGTGCGCGAGGCGGTCGCCATGCTGCGCTACCTGCTGTTCCTCACCCAGGAGAAACCCCGCTTCGGCAAGTTCAACTTCGAGCAGAAGTTCACCTATTGGTTCCTGTTTTTCGGCCTGGGCGTCCTGATCGCCTCCGGCCTGGTCCTGTGGTTCCCACTCTTCTTCACCCGCTTCCTGCCGGGCGGCATCATCCCGGCCGCCAAGTTCGCCCACAGCACCGAAGCGATCGTGGCGGGCGGATTCGTGCTGCTCTGGCACTTCTACCATGTGCACGTGGAGCGGCTCAACCTGAGCATGTTCACTGGCCGGCTCTCCGAAGAGGAAATGCGCCAACAGCACCCGCTGGAGCATGAGCGGCTCATGGCTGAGGCAGATGCGGAGGCGCAGGCCGAGTGAAGCGCACCTCGGCCGCCCTGCTGCTGGGTCTGCTGGGGCTGGCGCTGGCCGCGTTCCGGGCCTTCGCCCAGCAGGAGCAGCCGGGGGTGAGCAACCAGAGCTGCCTGGCTTGCCACGCCGACCCCAACCTGGGCATGCTGCTGCAGAACGGCGAGCAGCTCTCGCTCTTCATTGATTCCGAAGTCTACGCGCAATCCGTCCATGGGCAGGGTGGGTACGCCTGTGTTCAATGCCACACCGGCCTGCGCGGGTACCCTCACCCCAGCTTCCAGGCCGCCGACCGGCGTGACCTGAGCCTGCAGCTCTATGCCGCCTGCCAGCGCTGTCACTCCGGCGAATACCAGCGCACGCTGGACAGTGCCCACCAGCAGGCCCGGGACCGGGGCGTGTTGGAGGCGGCAGTCTGCACCGATTGCCACGGCGCCCACGACACGCGCCGGTTGACCGATGCCCGGAGCGGGGCGCTGCTGCCCGAATCCCGCAGTTGGATCCCGCAGACCTGCGCCCGCTGCCACAACGCCATCTACGAGAAGTACCTGACCAGTGTGCACGGCGCGGCCCTGTTGGAAGAAGACAATCCGGACGTCCCCACCTGCATCGACTGTCACGGCGTCCACAGTATCGAGGATCCGACCACGGCCGCCTTCCGGCTGGACTCTCCTCAGCTGTGCGCGGGGTGCCACACCGATCCCGAGCGGATGGGGAAGTATGGCATCAGCACCCAGGTGCTGGACACCTATGTGGCCGACTTCCACGGGACGACGGTCACCCTCTTCGAGAAACAATCACCCGACGCGGAAACCAACAAGCCGGTGTGCTTCGATTGCCATGGGGTACACGACATCCGCCGCACCGACGACCCGGTGAAGGGCCTGCAGGTGCGGGAGAACTTGCTGGCCCGCTGCCAGGTCTGCCATCCGGATGCATCCTCCAACTTCCCGGATGCCTGGCTGTCTCACTACGTTCCTTCGGCCGAGCGGCATCCACTGGTCTTCGCGGTGGACACCTTCTACAAGTTCTTCATCCCCGGAGTCTTGGGCGGGATGGGGGTGATCGTGGCCCTGGACGCCAGCTGGAGGGTGCGTCAGCGCCTGGCTGGCCGACTGCGGCCGGGAGCCGGGCTGGCCGAGACCGAAGCCGCTCAAACCCCCGCAACGGATTCCGCGCAGCCGGCCGCGGTTGAGCCCGCACCCGAAGAATCGAACCCGGATCCTGGGGATGGCTGAGCCCCCGGAAGTCTCCCCGCCGCAGCCGGCGCCCCGGACCTACCCGCGGTTCGAGCGGTCGCAGCGCATCGAGCACGCGGTCTTCCTGACCTCCTTCACCATCCTGGCCGTGACCGGACTGGCGCAGAAATTCGCCACCGCCCCGCTGGGCGGGGCTATCCTGGGCGCGCTGGGAGGCATCGAAACCGCCCGGGTGATCCACCGAATCACGGCAGTGATCATGATGGCGGAATCCATCTACCACCTGCTGGCGGTGTTGCATCGGACGATCGTGCGCCGGGTGGCGTTGAGCATGCTGCCTGCCCTGGAGGACGTCAAGGACCTGCTGCGCGATCTTGGGTTCTATCTGGGGTTGCGTAAAATACGCTCCAGGCCCGGGCGCTTCTCGTACGTCGAGAAGGCAGAGTATTTCGCGCTGGTGTGGGGGACCCTGATCATGATCCTGACCGGGTTCATGATGTGGAACCCGATCGCCACCGCCAACCTGCTCCCCGGGGAGGCCATCCCGGCGGCCAAGTCGGCCCACGGCAATGAAGCCTTGCTGGCAGTGCTGGCCATCGTGCTCTGGCACTTCTATCACGTGCACATCCGCCACTTCAACCGCAGCATGTTCACGGGAGTGCTCTCGCGGCAAGAGATGCAGCACGAGCATCCGGCCGAGTTGGAGGCCATCGAGGCCGGGACTCAGCCATTGCCGGCCCCGCCTGGGGTCATCCGCCGGCGGGAGAGGGCCTTTCTCCCCGGGGCTGCCCTGCTGGCGGTCGCGCTCGGGTTTGGGTTGCTGCGTTTCGTCACCTTCGAGCAGTCCGCCATCACCACCGTCCCGCCGGGGGAGGTGGTAGATCCGTTCGTCCCCCAGACCCCTACGCCAGCTCCCACCCTCGCCCCCATCCCGACGGTGGCCGGAGTGCGGCCGGCTTCCTGGAGGGGACGGTTCGAGGGGTTGTTTCGCGACCGCTGCGGCTCCTGCCACGGGATCACCGCGGTAAGTGGCCTGTCGTTGGCGGAGTATGATTCGGCCCTGGCAGGCGGCAACAGCGGCCCGGGGATTGTGGCGAGGGACGCCCAGGCCAGCTGGCTGGTCCGCATCCAGTCCCAGGGCGGACACCCCGGCCAGCTGACCTCGGACGAGTTGGCCGAGGTGATCGATTGGATCGAGGCCGGCGCGCCGGAGCAGTGAGCCGGCCTTCCTGCAAGTCGGCCCAACCCCAGTGTATTGAGCCGGCTCTGTCCAGGCAGGCGCCCGGGAGTTTGAGAAATCTGTTACTATCGGGGTCTGAAAGCTCCTGAACTTCTGGCCTCGCCGCATACCAATTCCGCTGCCACGAGGAGTGCATGATAAGGCGTCTGGGTAGGTGGCTGCGCCACTTTTTCCTTCCGCCGGCTGAAGCCTCCCTGACAGTCCGCATTCTGCCCTATGCGGTGCTGGGGGCACTCACGCTGGTGGTGCTGGTCTCCGGCGCCTACGCCTGGGACTACACCAACTCGCCGCAGTTCTGCGGCACGGTGTGCCACACCATGCCCCCCGAGTACACTGCCTACCTCACCTCTCCACATGCCCGAGTGGATTGTGTGGATTGCCACATCGGACGGGGCTTCATCGCCACCCGGATCACGCGCAAGGCCGGCGACGTGAAGCACATCATCTCGTTGGCCTTCCGGCAGTACGAGTTCCCCATCCAGGCCGGCGAGCTGCGCCCCGCCCGGGAGACCTGCGAGCGCTGTCACTTCCCAGAGAAGTTCTCCGACGACAGCCTGCGGGAGATCAAGCGCTTCCAGACCGACCGCTCCAACACCCCCTTCAGCATTTACCTGACCATGAAGACCGGCGGCGGCAGCCAGCGTCAGGGCCTGGGGCGCGGCATTCACTGGCACGTCGAGAACCAGGTGTACTTCCTGGCCGCCGACGAGCATGAGCAGCAGATCCCCTTCGTGCGGGTGATCGCGGCCGACGGCACGGTCACCGACTACCGGGACATCGAGGCCGGCCTTGACCCGGCCTCTGTCGACCCCTCCCAGTTGGAGCTGATGGACTGCATCACTTGCCACAATCGCATCACCCATCAGATCCTGCCGCCGGAGGACACAGTCGATGAGCTGCTGGCGCGCAAGGTGATCTCGTCCACCATCCCCGAGATCCGCCTGAAGGCGGTGGAGGTGTTCCGGGATGACTACCCCAGCCTGGAGGTGGCCAGAAGCGGGATCGCCGGGCTGGATGGGTACTACCAGGTGGTCTATCCCGACTTCTATCAGGCCAACCAGGAGTTGATCGAGCAAGCCATCCTGGCGTTGCAGCAGACTTACCAGGAGAGCGTCTTCCCCGAACAGAAGGCCGACTGGAACAGCCATCCGGACAACGTCGGGCACAAGGACTCGCCCGGGTGTTTCCGCTGCCATGACGGCAAGCACCTCACGGATCAGCAAGAACCGATTCGGTTGGAGTGCAACCTGTGCCATTCCATCCCGGTCGTGGCCGGCCCTTCGGACTTCGTGGCCAAGATCGAGATCAGCCGCGGCCCGGAACCGGCCTCGCATCTCAACCCCAACTGGATCGGCCTGCACCGGGACGCCTTCAGTCCCACCTGCGCCAATTGCCACACCACGGAGAACGCCGGTGGGATCGATGACAGCTCCTTCTGTTCCAACAGCGCCTGCCACGGGACGGCCTGGGTTTACGCCGGATTCGACGCACCCGGGCTGCGTGCGATCCTGCAGGCTCAACTCCCGCAGGTCGCCGAGCAACCCCCGCTGGAATCGGAAGATCTGGAGCTGACCTATCAGGGGACCATCGGGGGATTGCTGCAAGGTCGCTGCTCCGCCTGTCACGGGGAGAGCGCCATCCAGGGCTTCGACGTTACCAGCTACCAGACCTTGCTGCAGGGCGGCGCCAGTGGGCCGGCGCTGGTGGCCGGCGATCCGGAGGGCAGCCTGCTGGTGCAGAAGCAGACCGCCGGCCAGCCTCACTTTGGACAGCTCAATCAGGAAGAGTTGGAGTGGGTGATCGAGTGGATTGCCGCCGGGGCACCCGAGCACTAGCCCCTGGGCAGGTCCTGCAGCAATCGGGAGTGGGTCGATGAGCGAGGATCGGGCAGTCAATCGGCGCGAATTCCTGGGAACCGTCACCTGGGCCATCGGCGCGCTGCTGGGCGCGGGGTTGGGCATCCCGGCGGTGGCCTACATCGTCGGCCCCGCGCTGCGCCAGCAGGAGGCCCAGGAATGGATCGCCTTGGGATCCAGCGCCAAGGTGGAGCTGGGCACCCCCACGCTGTTCAAAGCGGCAGTCGAGCGCACCACCGGCTGGATCGTGGAACAGCGGGAGCTCTCCGTCTACGTGCTCACCGACAACGGGCGGGATTTCCTGGCCATGTCCAATATCTGCACCCACCTGGGCTGTCGGGTCCGGTGGATAGCCGATCAGGAGCAGTTCTTCTGCCCCTGCCACAACGGGGTCTTTGCCAAGGACGGCACCGTTGTGTCCGGCCCGCCGCCGCGCCCGCTGGACCGCTTTGAGGTCAAGCTGGAGGGCGGGACGGTCTTCATTCTGGGAGGCTAAGGTGGCCGCGAGATTGGGAAGCTGGCTGGACGAGCGGCTCGGGTGGCGCCGAGTCTGGGAGGCGATCTTCCTGCGGAAGGTCCCCAAGGTCAACTGGCT
>Ga0299912_10004550_pt1 | contig 11372 bp, 7 predicted proteins | sample RVTome_2_FD_207667 | JGI IMG/M metagenome (GOLD analysis project Ga0299912, IMG submission 207667) | Soil microbial communities from uranium-contaminated site in the Upper Colorado River Basin, Wyoming, United States - RVT95D214 (version 2) ... | reverse complement strand
TGGAATCAATACCTCCTCTCCTCTTAGATAATAAATAAGGTCTTCTAATGTGATACTTTCAAACCCATTTTCCCTCAGCCACGAAAGATGGAAGGCGAAATATTCCTTAAATCCATTCAGCCAAGGATGGTATAATAATACATAAATTGGCTTTGTAAAAGCCAAAGCATTAACCCTTACCATTTCAATATTCTCTTGAGCCATCCGAGGAATGAGATAGAATGGGGCAGAATATTTTTTCTATCTTTTCTTTCCTTATGACATTCATAGTAAAGACTGATTCCTGTATCCGGTGTTCGTATATCCAACCCTCTTAATTCACTCTCTTCACTAAACTGATATCCAACCTTCTGGGGTTCAAATCCACATTCTTTAAGAACGTAAACCAACGCCTCATCATCATATAAGAAGGTATGGCCCCCCAATCTCATCCCAAAATTAAAGAGTTCACATAAACTCCTCGTTTTCAATGGAACACCTACATACTCATCCCACAACTTAATAAGCCTTTTATCTCCCTGTATATACCTCTTGGCAAGCTGATGAAGGTCAGGAGTAAGCACCCTCATTGCGCCACTCTCTTTCAAAATCCTATGACATTCATTAAAAAAAATATAGCCTCTCTCCAGATCCAATTGATCAACAAAATCCTCTGAGTGAATATAATCCACAGATCGAGACTTAAAAGGAAGATTCTGTCTCAGATCAGCAATCATATCAGGTTTACATGATACGTCTAGATCGACATTGATCCAGCCATCCAATCTATTATATCCACAACCAACATGAACCTTTATTTTCCTTTTCATTGCAATGGTAATAATAAAATCATAATTATTTTAAGTCAATAAATCCCGCACCTTCCTGCATGGTATGAGACTCCGCAGGAAAGATTTCTTTGATACCCATTCTTACCTGCAGTAAGCTGCTGGGTATTCCGGGAAGGTGCGGGATAAAATCATATTACTTTCTTAAACTGCGACTCTACACACGACTTGACCGCTTTCTCAGGCGAGGCTATAATTCATACAAAGCATAGGAGAAGATTTGAAAATTTTTAATAGGTTAAGAAGGAAAGATCTCTGCTATAAGGACTTCTGGGAGCGAATGGGTTTAAACTGCGACAATGCCCTATCGATGATGGATGGAAGCCCGAATGAGGAAACCTGTCAATTAACTGGCCGGTATATGGCGAAGAGAATCTCCAACGCCCTACTATTGAATCAAGATGATTTCGTTCTCGAATTAGGTTGTGGAATTGGGAGAATTGGAAGGGAGATTGCACCACTATGTGGGAAATGGTTTGGCGTGGACATTTCAAGCACCTTAATCGAGATAGCCAAACAACGGATGAATCATCTCAACAATGTAGCGTTTAAGGTTCTTAATAAAACATCTCTCCATAACTTCTCGGATCATTTCTTCGATAAGGTGTATTCCCATGCCGTCTTTATCCATCTGGATAAAGAGGATGCCTTTCTCTACCTAAAGGAAATAGCAAGGGTCTTGAAACCTGGAGGAATTCTCTATTTTGATACCTGGAATTTAAAAAATGAGGTGGGTTGGGAGAGATGGATGATGGAGGTAGAAACCTGGTCCCAGTCTGATCAGAGGAGAAGGAAGCATGTCAGCAGAAATCAGTTTTCTACAACCGATGAGATTACTCTTTATGTGAAAAAATCGGGGCTTGTTGAACTCTTCTCCCTCTCTCATTCCTTTTGGATACAGGAGATTGCTACCAAATTAAACGGGAAGGATTCCTCCTTTCAAAAAGAAGAAATGACGCAAACCCTCTGCCAAAGGATGGAGCAGATTGCCATCGATTCAATCCTCGTTGAACTGTTCAGCCACCATCTGAAATTGCTAAAAGGTCAGATCTCACCAGCCGAGTTTCACCGGATTATCTGGAATCGAGAAAACAATGAGGCGGTTTCTCTCTATCGACAATGGTTGGATGCCTTTTGGAAGAAAAATGAAAAATTATGGGGGCCTCTTCCTCAATCTTACGGAAAGTCGTAACCTTTGACATAATACTTTGGCACTTCTAAATGTAGGTTTGAGGGATGCTTAGGATCCCTTGATAGGGTGTAGAGAGATCAGATTTTTAATTCTCTTGAATGAGTTCAAAAAAAAGTCGTTTAGATTACCTCTTCTTTCCCCCTTGATGCCAAAACCATAAATCCCTTCTGGAAACTGGGGGTCCCCATCGAACTCAACCCCATAAACCTCGAATCTTTTTAACAGAAGCTCAAAGGCCTTTGGTGTAAATCTCCAATAATCACTTGGATAATCGTGGATCGGAAATTTCATGACAGACGATATGATCACCATTCCTCCGGGTTTTAAAACACGATAGATCTCTCTCATCGCCTGATGGACATCCTCAACATGTTCAAGAGTATCGAAGATTAACACTGTCCCAATACTCTTACTCTTTATTTTTAAACAGTGAACATCCTCAATTCGATCTACCCCAAGACCTGACCTCATGTCACATCCCACATAAATCTTCCTTGGAAAAAAAGGTCTTAGATCTGCGAACGCTTCTTGCCCCTCAACACGGTAAGAACCAATTTCATAGATGGGTTCTTGGATGGGGTATCGATTGATGATTTTCGTTAAATAGTCCTTTACAGATTGCCGCATGGATGGACAGAATATGGATATTGCTTTATGATAATGTTAACATTTATAATATTTACCTGATATTTGTCAACCTATTAGGTTTTTATCATTATAATTTTAAAAAATCCTTTATTCCAATTTTTTTGGAAGTGAAAGGGATGCATTTTAGTTTCGTCAGTCTTTATGATACTGGGGCAGCAGGGCTGAGAAGTCTCTCCTCTGTTTTGAAATCCCATGGCCATCGGATCTCAATGATCTTTTATGGAGAGATGACTCGGACCCATAAAGAGTTCCACCAATTTAGTAAGATCGAATACGAGGAGAGTTCTGTTCGATGGTGTCATGAAAAAGATCGGGAAGAACTCATTCAAATCTTAGAAAAGCTGTGTCCTGACATCATCGGCATCAGTCTGAGATCCGGTTTCGTTCAAACCGCTATCGATCTGACCAATGAGTTAAAAAAGAGGTTCTCCATTCCCATCATCTGGGGAGGAATTCATCCCACCCTCTGCCCTGAGGAGTCGATCCAGTACGCCGATATGGTCTGCCGGGGGGAGGGAGAGTACCCGATGTTGGATCTCTCCGATACCATCGAAAGGGGTCAAGATATCTGTGCCATCCCAAATCTCTGGGTGAAAAAAGATGGGGAAATTTTTCGAAACGATATCCGATCGTTGAATCATCTGGATGAGCTGCCGTTTTCTGACTACCAAGAAGAGGATAAATACTATGTTTATGCTCACCCTTATGATATTCGAATCTACTCGATCATGACCTCGAGGGGATGCCCCTTCAGTTGCACCTTTTGCTGCAATAGTATTCTAAGAGAAATTTATAGAGGGAAGGGGAAATATATTCGCAGGCGGTCCATTGAGAACGTCATTGCGGAACTCCTTTATGCTAAAGACCATTATCCTATTGCGGAAATCACTTTTCAGGATGACGTCTTCGTGGATAATCCAGAATGGCTATATCCATTCCTCGAAGAGTATAAAAAACACATTCGCTTACCTTTTGCCTGTTTTCTCCATTCCCAATTCGTCACCGAACCTCTCATCCAATCATTAAAAGAGGCCGGACTGTATACTGCCGACCTTGGAATTCAGTCCGGGAGTGAGCGAGTGAGAAAGGAGATCTACCACCGTAAACAGACCAATGAGGAAATTATCCGGAGTGCCGTCCTTCTCAATCGTGAGATCGGAATGGCCTATGATATCATCATCGATAACCCTTTCGAGACCTTAGAGGATTTGAGGGAAACCATTGATTTGTTGCTCCACTTCCCCCATCCCTTTCGCGTCTCTCTTCTAACTCTGACCTTATTCCCGAAGTATCCCATCACACATTCAGCTATGGAGAAAGGATTGATTCAGAAGCCCAATGCCGATGTTTCGGCAAAAGAATGGTTGATGGTATACAAAGAGGAGCGACCCAAAGAGATACAATCCCTCTATCTCCTCATCGCTGCCACCCAACATGCCTCTGTCCAGAAGGATTTTATTCGAAAAGCTTTGGAGGATCGAAAATTATTAAACAACCCAAAGACCCTATTTCATCTACTGGATCGCATGATCAAAGAAGAAGACTACATCCATGACTACCGAAAAAGGGAAAAATCCCTTGAATATCTTGAGGAGATTAAAAAGGTACTGGTGATCCCCTCCGGGGAAATGAAAACCGTTTCAAGGGTTCTTGAAACGATCCTCAATAAATATCCGGACTGCCTTTGCTCTTTGATCACAGGAGAGTTCCCCCCAAAATATTGCACTATCCTTCCCCCTGAAAAGATCTCCATCCTTCCCGATATAGGAACACATAACATTGAGGTGATCCAATACCAGAAAAACCGTCATTCCTATAAGCTCTTCGACATTCACGCTGGATTTTTCCGCCAACTGAGACAGAAAAAATTCGATCTGGTTGTTCTGATTCACGAGAATGAGAGAGGATTAGGTTACATTCATATTGAATTATTGGCCCTTATGAGTGGATCAGAACATATTCTGATATTCAAACCAGACCAATCCATTGTGAGATTGAGCTTTCTTCCCTTTATGAAAAGCCTGATTGAGAGAAAGATAAGGTTGGAGAGATAGATCGATGCCAGCAGCCATTCTTACCTCCGGAATCGGCAAAAGATATAAAATTTACGGGAATCCGCTGAATTACCTCCGCGAGGCGCTCGCCTTCGGCCAAAAAAGTTATCATCAAGACTTCTGGGCCCTCCGGGATATTAATCTTGAAATTGAGCAGGGGGATACTTTAGGCATTATCGGTGAGAATGGGGCAGGGAAAAGTACGCTTCTAAAAATCATCTCCGGAATCACCCAGCCTAGCTATGGGCATCTGGAAACGAATGGCACGATTGGTGCCCTTCTCGAATTGGGATCAGGATTTCTTCCGGAATATACAGGAAGAGAAAATATCTATCTGTCAGGATCCATTTTGGGTCTCAAAAAAAAGGAGATTGAGGAAAGGCTAGAGGAGGTCATCCATTTTGCTGGGATCGGGGAATTTATCGATCGCCCCATAAAACTTTATTCCTCAGGAATGTATCTCCGACTCGGTTTTTCGGTGGCCACCATGATCAATCCGGACATCCTCATTACGGATGAAGTACTGGCCGTCGGAGATGAAAGTTTTCAGAAGAAGTGCATCAAAAGGATGGAGACCTTCTTCAAAGAGGGGAAAACCGTGATTTTCTGTTCCCACAATCTATTCCAGATAAAAAATATATGTAAAAAGGGGATATGGCTCCATTATGGGAAGATAATGGCCTCGGGTTCGGTCAATGGAGTCGTGGAGGAATATTTAGATTATGTCAAGAGCAAAGAAGAGGGAGAGAGAAACCGGGAGGAAACGGTGCAGGCCAAGTTTTCCTCCCTTCTTACCGTGATCAGAGCGGTCAGGATCTCAAACCAACTCAATATCGAAACCGAAGAATTTCATTTTGGGGATACTTTAAACATCGAAGTGTTTGCTGAAACCCCCACTCCCTCCGATGAAAGCCCCTCCATTGGAATCGCCATTCTCCATTACGATCAACACCCGATTTATGGGGTCTCCACGGATATGGAAGGGGTGGAACCGAGCAGAGTGGACAAGAACTTATTTAAGATCCGTTGTCAATTTCCTTCCCTCCAGCTCATTCCCGGGAAGTATTTCATCCGCATTCACACCCTCGATCACCCCGGTCTGAGAATCTTTGATATGATAGAAAAGAAGATATGGATCAAGTGGAACACAAGGGAGGAGGGCCTTTATCGAGTCCCCCACCGCTGGATGAGGTAGTTCGGAACAGATCCTTTAAAAACTACCTGTTAGATCCTAACCGAACTATGGGGAGGTAATCGTCACATCGAGCCCTTCTGACCAACCAGAAACCAAACTGGGATGATTCTTACACCGGGCTTGTGCTATCACTGTAAATGTATCTGCCGTATTCCATGTCTTGGAGGCCTGAGCTATTCCTCCTCCATTGGGTGAAACCCAAGCAGACAAAGTTCCGTCTTCCCAATCGAATTGATATTCTATGGGGTGTTCAAGATTTAAGACTGCCCCTTCGGTAATACATGGATTTTGTTTCAATTCACCGTGAAACCATTTGCCAATGTAGCCGTGCCCCCACCCGGTGAGCTATTGGTCACCGACACACTCCTCGGCCCCGTTGCCGCCGCCGCCCCAATAGTGATGTTGGCTGCGATGCCCATACTGCTAAAGACATTAGCTGCATTCACCGTGATGTCTGCTCCAAAGCTTATCGTAGTGGCCCCATTGATGAAGTTGGTCCCATTCAACACCACGTCCAGCGGCGGTCCCCCCCGATTGCCGCTGTTCGGAGAAACACTCGTCAATGTCGGTGCAGGGTTGGTCACTGTAACTGTAAGCGGAGACGACCAGGCTGATTCATTGCTGGTGTGTATAGAACATCTCGCCTTTGCCATGACTGTAAAAATTCCACCTGAGCTCCAGGATTTTGGGAAGCTGTTTGTACCTACCGGAAGCCACCCCGATTCACTCCCATCTGAGAAAATAAGTCGAATCTGGACTGGATCCCCAATGTTCGAGCTGCCACTGGCAGCATAAGTGTATATGGTGTTGGGGGATCCTGTCGTTGGCCCTGTTGGAGTAGTAACGGTTATCAGCTCAATGTTGACGGTGAGCGCAGATGACCATTCTGAAAATACTGAAGTATCAAGTACGCACCTCGCTCTCACTTTCACAGCAAAGGTTCCTCCTATCGCCCAGGTCTTGGAGGCGCTCGTCCCTAACTGCCAACCTGAATTTGTTCCATCCCCCCAGTCGAAGAAGTATTCGATTGGATGGCCAATATTGGAGGTCGCCCCGCCCGTCATATAGGTGAAGGTGTCTCCAGGAAAACCTTTATTTGGACCGACCGGAGTTGATGGAGTCGAAATCTTTTCAATCTTAACTGTAAGCTCAGAGGTGAAGTCTGAAATGACTGAAGTATGGGTGGCACACCTCGCCCTCGCCTTAATTTTGTATTCTCCTCCAATGGCCCAAGACTTCGTAGCTGAAGTTGTCCCGACTGGCAACCAGTTAGAGTCTGTACTATCGCCCCAATCAAAGAAGTACTGAATTGAATGTCCTAAGTTGGAGAGAGCACCTCCGGTTGAGTATGTATATGGAGTATTGGGCACACCCATGGTAGGCCCATTTAGTAGGGTCGGTGCAGAAACTTGTTCGACATACACAACCAATCCGTCTGACCAGTTTGAGACAATATCTGTGTGTGTAGCACATCTCGCCCTTGCCCGGACCGTAAAGACGCCTCCCTCTGTCCAAGTCTTTGAGGCACTTGTAGTTCCCACTGGAAGCCAGTCCGAATCCGTCCCATCTCCCCAGTCAAAAAGATATTGAATAGGATGGCCAAAACTGGATGAAGATCCATTCGTGGTGAAGGAATAACTCTCATTGATAAAACCGGAGGAAGGTCCGCTGGGTGTTGTTGGGATAGATATTGTTTCTACATTAGATGAAACCCATTGGGTGCTATATTCAACAGGGGTGAGAGTGGCATTGAGTTGACTAGAACTCCGAGATTCCTGAAGGATTAAGCCCGCTGCAGGTAATCCCCTATACATCATGAATCTTCCTTCTTTGTAATATTCATAATCTGGAATCAGGAGTCTCTGCGAAAGGTTGTCAGAGGATAGGGTTGTCTCACCCAACTCAGAAGAGTATGTTTGCATGGGAACATTGTCGATTCCAAATGGTTTCCCGATGTATTCCCTATAGAGACCGATCACATTAACTGAATACGGCAACGTAAGTGACGAATCCACAAATTTCTGCCCTTGTTCAGACAGGGCAGTCTCAATGACTTCCCCTGCGGTCTCCGTTAGGGCCTCGAAGGGGTTATTCACCTGACTAATTCGACTTCCATTTAAGTAGTGAAAAAATTTCGTAGGATAGGCGATGATCAGGCTGGTCTTTTCTTCGTCAGATGGGTTTACTGCATAGGGAGCATAGATTTCCGACTTCGAAAGTTGAAATTCTAATTGGTCTAATGTGTCCTCACATGTATCAAGACGTGGGTAGGGACTGGTCGGTGATCGAAATAATGAGCCTTGTCCACGACTGAAGTTTCCAATGGCCACGGCATCATAAGCCATGGTCGCACCATCTTCAACTCTCATAATAAATGCTTTTCCTTTTAATTGATTGGGACAATCTCGCTCAATCTTGGCAAGCCTGTTTACTTTTCCGTTAAAGTTATCGGGTGAAGTCTTTTCTTCACCGATCACCTCAAAAAAACCATAAAGAGTGGATTCTCCAAGAACTTTTCGAATAGACCGGGTTGAAAAAGGAAATCCGCCGGATAAGGGGTTTGATAGAAAAAAAGTTTTAGAATTATAGCGCCAGATCATATTGTCAAAACTTGTAATGATGGCATTTGTACCATTTTCATCCATCTCAATTTTACCGTTCCAGGTACCATTCGAAGGTATCCAGATATCTTTTACAAATACTTCTCTTCCCCGAGACCATTCCCTGAATCGGAGTCTTGCTGTAATGCCATATTCACCAAAATTCTCAATACTAATTTCAGTGACCTGTTTTTTTCCGTCAACCGTCCTCACATCATAATAGGGAAAGATGAGGCAATCACCCTTCCCTTCGCTGTTCAATATTGTCCCGGCCTTAAGAAGAAAACGGTTTTGATAGGCCGTTTCATTAAAATCCTCCGCATGGAGTAGCGGTGGCAAAAGGAGGGTAAAACAAATAAGAGAAAAAGTTAAAAAATATATCTTTTTCATTCAAATCTCCCTTTAAAAGGATTCTTTATTAATATTAGCACAATTCGTGCCATTTACCTCTTAAGCCTAACCTGTTTTAGATTTTCTAAAGGGTAAGTCAATAAGTTTTTGAAATAATGTAACTTTATTATCCTGCAAATGGATGGAAATTTATGGATAGGAGATCAGGGCAAATCTCTACATACACATTTAAAATAGTGATAACCTGGTAAAATTTTGACCTTTTTTACACTTATGGACAAATCTAAGCTTTTTCCTTTGTTAATGTATTTCTCATATTAATTATGATAATTTTTGCTACGGTTCGTTTTATACCATAAAAAAGGCCGGCTTTTAAAGCCAGCCCTTTTCATTAAAATTAATGGAGATTAAGTTATATCGCAAGTCTAAACTTTAAATCTTCCATAGCCAGTAAATTTCTATCGACTCTGACCCTAGTCCTTTCTCAATAATCTCAATAAGGAATTTTACGCCATTATCATAATCCTGCTGTGTATAATCCTTAATGGTTTTAGAAAAATCCCCTGAACCTGTCATTGTATAAGAAGCCAATTCATTATTGTTACGATCTAATCTATATACGTGAGGATAATAGATATTAATGTGTTGTGATTGTGCAGGATCTCTTATCCCTATTGAGAAAGCAGGGGAGACAAATCCCGTATTAAAAGCAAGGGGATCGATGAGAAAGTAATTCGTTGAACCAGTCGCTATAGCTACCTTAGATAGTTTGTATAAATAACCATCAAAAGAATTTATCGGTTTTGCGCTATTAACCTGGTTTGTCCATTTGCCTCCACCCGCTTGCTCAACAAAATTAACTCCTGTGACATTTGAGCCGTTTATAGTGACATTCAGTGAAGTCGGGCTAAAAGTATATCCCGACGCCACTGGTGTAATCGTATAGGTAACACCATCTGCAAGGCCATCTATTGTAAAGTTTCCACTTGTATCGGTTCTATCAGTATTGTCTAACAAGGTTAAACCCCATCGGAGCTGAATTTCAACATTTGAAAGGTTTGCACCATTCTTATCCTTCACATTTCCAGAAATTGAAAAACCTTGGGTAGGGGTTGCAACAAAATCTGCTGTGTGGGGTGTGGGGGGGACTGTCACATTAGATGATACAGGATCAAAACTATAATTTGATTTGGTTGGCGTAACCGTAAAAGGTCCATCTGCAAGACCAGAAAATGTATAATAACCATTTGTGCTAGTTGTTGTTGAAGACCCCGGGTTTAGCGCCACTGCGACGTTCGGGATTCCAACGCTTTTCGAAGGATCACCATTATAATTAGAATAGATCCGGCCCGTTATCTGGTTCCCTGTGGGGGTAGGAGTACCCGTTGTTGTTATTTCAACCTTTCCACTCTGGTCTATTTTGATGCTTACATATTCCTTTTCTGTTCCATCAATTATTAATGTCAGGGGAAATACATCAGCGACCATAAATAGGGTGAACCCAAATAAGACAATAAGAAACATAAGCTTTTTCATAATTTTCCTCCTTTTATTATTGGCTACAAACTCCTAAGAATGGATCTAAACGGGGTTTAATACGTTTTATATTTTCTGCACATTTTATGCCAAATATTTTAAATTGTACCCTTTATAATCCTAATTTTATTATTTGTCAATAGTTTTTTGAATTAATTAGAATTTCCGATTCCTCTTTAATGATTATAAAAGCGTTATAAAAGCGTTCTCTCCGCTTATTTGCGGTTAAAGGGCTTTAAAATTGACTTTTTTTCACATAAATGAAAAAAAGTTGCATTGAAATCTTCAAACTTGATTAAAAAAAAGCGGGCCTGTTACAGGCCCGCTTTTTTCTTAATCTTTACTTGTTATTTAGTCGCTTGATGAACCATAGGGTGGTGTGGTTGCAAACCAATCCACTTCATAAAATGCTTCGTTTAGTTCTCCATAATATCCACCAACTGCACCGTTGCTGAATTCCTGGAGAATAAGTGCTAGTGTTGGATATCCAGCATAAAATGGATATTGGTTACCAAAGTAATTAAACCATGTATCAGGTGTATTAACCGGGTATGCAATTGTGTCGAATCCTACCTGTACATAACCGGTTTCAAAGGTACCAGTCGGGAAGGCCACATTATCCCTACTGGTTGGAGATGGACTGATGGAGATGCTGGTCCCTTTAATCAACCCACAAATATTAACTTCGTAAGGCAGTTTCAATCTGCGAGGTGGTGACCACCATTGGGAAGGAGTGGTGAAATTTTCATTCCTGTCCCAAACAGTAAGGTTAATCTCCTCACCGTCATTTTCCTTGGTTGCTTCAAATGGGTTATTGCTCCCAGCAATTCTGTTCCTTAAAGGATCATAAAAGAAATGTTTCGTTGGAAAGGTGATGATGAGACTTGCCTTTCCAGCGATGGCAGTTTCGTTTGAATAAGGAGCGAAGAGATCCTCTTTACTTAAAGAGAAATTCACTTGATCAAGGCC
>Ga0299912_10004549_pt1 | contig 11374 bp, 13 predicted proteins | sample RVTome_2_FD_207667 | JGI IMG/M metagenome (GOLD analysis project Ga0299912, IMG submission 207667) | Soil microbial communities from uranium-contaminated site in the Upper Colorado River Basin, Wyoming, United States - RVT95D214 (version 2) ... | reverse complement strand
TACTTGCGCGAGAACGACCTCATCAGCACTGGTTGGCAGGGACTGGCGGCCGTGCCACCATACTTCTTCCTAGTGCCAAAGGAGTTCGATCTGTATGGCGAGTACTCGCGCGGGTGGAGTATCGCTGATGCCCTACCTTTGAGCTCCACCGGTATTAAGACACATCGCGACCACTTCGTGGTAGGCTTCGATCGGGCTGACCTTGAGGAGCGAATTGGCGCGTTCGCAGATGCTCATCTCTCGGACGGAGAGGTGAGGGAATCGCTCTCGCTGCGCGACACCAGAGACTGGAGCCTTTCTCGGTCTCGACAAATACTGCGCGACCGAGACAACTGGCGCCAGTGCATCAAGCCGTACCTCTATAGACCATTTGACCACAGGGTGATCTGCTACGCCGGTGAGCTGATTGAGTTCCCCAGACCCGCTGTGATGAGGAATATGGTTGTCTCCAATATTGCGCTTGTGAGCGTGCGGCAACTTGTCGCAGACACGTTCCGCCACGTGTACGTTACGCGGGCGTTGGGCGACGGCAATGCCATCTCGCCGAGCTCGCGCGAATACAACCACTACTTCCCCCTCTACCTGTACAGCGAGACCAAGAAGCAAGAGCCCGTGAAACGGGGTGGTATCGCCGTTACTCTCGCGTTGTTCGAGTCGCAGCCAGGATACGGCACGCGTAAGCCCAACCTGGCGACTGAGTTCGTCTCTGCTGTGGCCAACAAGCTGGTCCTGACGTTCGTCCCCGACGCCAAGGGCGACCTGGAGGGCACCTTCGGGCCGGAGGACATCTTCCACTACATGTACGCCGTCTTCCACTCCCCCACGTACCGCGAGCGGTACGCGGAGTTCCTCAAGATCGACTTCCCACGCCTGCCCTTGACCTCGGACCTGGGCCTCTTCCGCGCCCTGGCGGAGAAGGGGGAGGAGCTGGTAGCCCTGCACCTCATGGAGTCGCCCGCGCTGGACCACCCGATTGTCAAGTTCCCCGTCAAAGGCTCCAGCGAGGTGGAGAAGGTGCGCTATGCGGAGCCCGCCGAGGGCCGCCCTGGCCTGGTCTACATCAACAAGGCCCAGTACTTTGAGGGCGTGGAGCGAGAGGTGTGGGAGTTCCACATCGGCGGCTACCAGGTCCTGGAGAAGTGGCTGAAGGACCGCAAGGGGCGCACCCTCTCTTACGACGACGTCAGTCACTACGGCAGGATCGTGGTGGCCCTCAAGGAGACCATCCGCCTCATGGGGGAGATCGACGGCCTGATCCCCTCCTGGCCCATCGAGTAGCGGCTTGCCAGGCAGCGGGCATGCGCGGACCCCTATCGGGCCAGGACGGCCGCTGCCCAGAGCATCGGTTGCACAACCCACGGAACTGTAGTAGGATCTTCTTAAGAAAGTCACGCTTTGTGCCTGTATTTGTGACACAACGCGGTTTCTTTAACAAGAAACCCATCGCTCATCTCGGAGACGGTCGATGTCGCGCTCACTTTCCCCGGTCGAATCCAAACTCATCATGCACCTGGAGTGGGAGAAGCAACCCGTTGTCACCATCGAAGAGGCCATGGAGGTCTTGGGTTGCTCCTATGGACGCGCGCGCCAAGTGCTCAGCCGATTGGCCAGGAAGCGGTGGCTGGCGCGCGTAACACCAGGAACGTATGAACTGATACCGGCCGAGCGGGGAGAGTATGCGTTTCCAGACCCCAATCCGCTACTCGTCGGCCGGACACTGGTTGAGCCCTACTACTTCTCATATTCCACTGCAGCGTTCTTTCACGGATTGTCGAGTCAAGCATCAGCTACGGTGTATGTTGCGACAACGACCCGTGCCAGGCGGGCGCAGATAACCGTTCGGCGGACAACATATCGGCTGGTCCGTCAGACATCTGAGAAGTTCTTCGGAGCTACGGAAGTCTCTGCATACGGGACTTCCGTGATGATGGCCGATCCCGAGAAGACTGTGCTCGATTGCCTCGATAGGCCCGCCTACGCTGGTGGCATCCCCGAGGTTGCAGCGATGATGTCACGAGGGAGACACCGGCTGGATTGGACAGTTGTGTCCGGCTACGCACTCCGGTTTGGGATCCAGTCCCTGGTGCAGCGGTTGGGCTACCTCGCTGAGCTACTTGACGTTCAGTTGCCTGAGGCAGAGAGGGCGCGGCTAGCCGGCGCCGTGGGCAAGAGCCATACGTATCTCGGGCAGACCGCGCGCTGGGGGCCCGGAGGCGAGTACGTTCCTGCGTGGCAGTTGGTCGTGAATATCCCGCGGCAGGAACTAGTAGCGGACATAGAGGTAGTGTGATGATAGCCAGGACCCGCGTCCAGTGGTACGCTCATGACTCCGGTGTGCCGCTCGAGGTCGCTGAACGGGAAATCGTGCTCACGTACGCGCTGTGCTATCTAAGCAAGGCGGGCCTGCTGAGCGCTCTTGCCTTCAAAGGCGGAACCGCTATACGCAAGCTCCATCTGGGAGGCGGGGGGCGTTTCAGTCTGGACCTGGATTTCACAGCCATCCACCGGGTCGAGCCTGAAGACCTGATGCTGGAACTGGCGAGTTCTGTAGACGGACGCACCTTCCACGGCATCACCTTCGCCGTTGAGTCGGGAGCCTACTGGGCGACGGCTGAGTCCTGCGGCATGGAGGTGACTTATGGCCACCAGTGGTTGTCCGAGGGCCGCTTTCGCGTGGAGGTCAGCTGCCGGTCGCTGCCTCTCATCGCTCCCAGGGCAGCCCAGCTGCTGCCGCAACGCTACTTTCAGTGGATGGAAATGGATCCTCCTCCTGTCTTGGCCTTGGACACGCATGAGATAATCGGTGAGAAGATACGCGCCGCAGCCCAGCGCACGACGGTGCGCGATGTGTACGATCTGTATGTGTTTGCCAGCAGGGCCTATGACCGCGGTGTTGTGCGTCGGATCGCCGTCATCAAGTGCTGGGAGACGCACTATTCGTTCGACCCGGGCGCGTTCCTCAGGAGCGTCGTAGACGAGAAGTACGAATGGGCTGATCTTGCTCGCCTGGTGCGGCGCGCGGAACTCCCGAGAGCTCACCAAATAGTGCGGTCGATTGGCGAATCCTATGCTTTCCTTGAGGATCTCCAACCGGAGGAGGCGAGACTGGCGCAAGACCCTCATGGTCGCGAGGTGGAGCTCTGCCACCGCCTGGTGGAGGACCTCAGGTCCAAGTTCGCGTAGCTGGCTCAAACGCTCGCTGGGCCGGGGATCCTCCGTAACACCGAAGACCTCGGAGGTCTGGCCGCTGGCCGAAGACGGCATCCGTCTCATGGCGGAGATCGACGAATTGATCCCCTCGTGGCCCATCGCGTAGCGCGCGTAGCCCAGCGCCGGTGACATCGCCAACCTTCCCCTAGGCTTCACCTGCAGTCCTTCCGTTTGGCCCCGCGCGATGCATTGACCCGGCAACGTGTTCGACGTACAATGCTTCATCGTGGGTGGTGTAGCCCGCAAACTCATTCGACACCTCTTTTCAAGCACGTAGCGCACATGGTGGATCTTGCAGCCTTGCGGGGATGTTCTTCCTGGTTGGTAGAGTGAGGGAGGTGTGGATATGTCTGATGCCAAGGTGTGTCCCAAATGCAGTGGCAGTATGGCTCCGGGCACGCTGAGGGAGCGGGTACAGTATGGTGGGGCCTCTCCCTACGTCTGGGCACCAGCGAACGATGTTCCCTTCCCGCTGAAGGGTGCCCCGACCACACGACGCGATATCATCATCTATCGCTGTGAGGAATGCGGGTACCTGGAGATGTACGCTTCGCCTGCGTAACGGCGTAGACCAGTAGGGGCACGGCATGCCGTGCCCCTACCGTTGTCGGAGGCTTGGTCGGCAACAGCCCAACGCGTGTCCAGGAGGAGACCGATGGATGGGCCAACTCCCGGGGTGTCGGCCAAGCGATTGGAGTGTCCGGCGTTGCCAAAGAGAAAAGGGCCATCCCAGGTGGGATGGCCCTTCAGCTATCTAGCTCGTGGTGCGCGACTACTGTCTGTTCCTCCAGCGGAGCGTCGCGTACCCTGCCAACCCGGCCAGGCCGCTGCCCAGTAGGGCGAGGGTGCCCGGCTCGGGGACGAACTCTACCTCCTGGGCCTCACAGTCCTCAGCGAAGGTGAAGGCCGCCTGTCGAACAGGCCCGACACGCTCTCCGCTTTCCTCCTGCCAGGCCCTGATCACCCAGTCGCCATACTCCACCGGATCGAACGATGGGCCCAGCTCCTGCAAACCCTCTGCGCCGTCGGATTCTACGCAATCGTTCAGCATGTGCAGTTGCATGTCACGACAGGTGACCGCGAGCCACACCTCGCAAGGCGGTTCGTGGGGCGGAACGGAACACTCACCCGAGGGGACGAAGACCTCGCCGTTTATCTTCAACTCCCCGCACATCTCCGTCTTGGAGTAGTCATCCGCGGTCAACACGACGATGTGTTCCGCGTCGGGCTCCTCGGTGCCTGGCCAGCACTCAAAGCAGTCCTGGTCCACCGTCAGGGTGAGCGCCTGGGCCAGCGCTACCCCACCTGCCAGGAGCAGCGACAGACTCACGCCCAACAGCATGCCTCGTAGCAAGTGTCTCTTCATTGCCTCTCCCTCCTTAGTTCTACAACGATGTCTAGCTTCCTGCGTCCATTATAACTCGGTTCTGCTTCGCCGTCAATCCCCCCATCGCGCATGGGAGTGGGGGAATCGCAGAGCCTTGTAGAACCAGCCCGAACGTTGGGAAACTTCGAGAGGTTCAACGAAAAAGCCGTCTCGTGTGGAGACGGCTTCTCACTCATCAGAATCGGTTGGGGCTAGCTACGCGCTCTCCAACGCAGCGTCGCGTATCCGGCCAGCCCAGCCAGGCCGCTGCCCAGGAGCAGCATGGTCCCCGGCTCGGGGACGAACTCCTCCTCCGCCTGTGGACACTCGTCTGCGACCAGCCATTCTACAACCCATTGGACCCAATCGTCCAAACCCTCGCTATTGGGGTCCTCCACCACCCCGGCCCCTAGCTGCCACACCCCGAACGGGTCCTTAACCTCCACGGGCACGAAACCCCCGAAGGCCATGGCGTCAGTGAAAAAGTAGGCTGTGGGATCATCGCAGGTCACGAAGAAGGTGCCGCCGACTTCCGTCTGCGCCGGCACGCCGCGCGCCGGCTCCTCGAGAATTGGCTCGCCGTTCTGGTAGAGATTGGCGAGGTACGCCTGCCCGTCACCGACCCGGGCGGAGAGGTTGATCTTGTATTTGCCCGGTATCTGGTCCGGATCCGCGGGCTCTCGCACCGTCCCAGGATAACACGGAACGCATTCCTTGTCCGCACAGCCGGCGCCGAACAAGAGCACCAGGCACAAGCCCAGCACAACGCCCCATAGCCATCTCTTTGCCATCTTTCTGCCTCCTTTGCCGTGTTGATGGTCGCCATTCCCCGCTTTGTAGGCATTATATTGCTGTTACCGTTATATGTCAAGCGGCTGACGTGGGTGAATGAACTCTCGTGCTGTCTGCATCCTGAGGGAGGGCAACGAAAAAGCCGTCTCCCAAGGAGACGGCTTCTGATGCACAAGAAACGCTTTGGGCTAGCTGCGGGCTCTCCAGCGTAGAGCGGCGTATCCAGCCAGTCCAGCCAGACCGCTACCCAGGAGGGCGATGGTCCCCGGCTCGGGGACGAACTCCGCAGCTTGCTCGCAAGACCGGGCGATCTGGAGGTGGGCAGTGACAGGACCATTAGTGACCACGTGGCTACGATTCTCTTGCCACACGCGGAAGGACCACTCGCCGAACACAAGGTCGTACTCGCTGTACAGACCCCCTACCTCGTTCATCCACAGGAAGACCCGGTTGGCGTATTCGGGGCAACTGGCGCTAAGGTAGGCTGTGCCGATGCCCTCCTCAGGGCCCCCGCTGCAGAATTCGAACATTATCTCCCCTTCGGCGGTCATACGCCCGCAGGTGTAGACCTGCTCGGGATTGAAACCCGTGGCCACAAACTCGGCGATAAACGACGCGGGGGGAACAACGTCAAGACCAGGCGTGCCATTCCAGCACTCGATGCAGGCGGGGTCCACGGTTATGCTCAGCCCCTGCGCCAGCGCCACCCCTCCTGCCAGGAACAGCGCCAGACTCACACCCAACAACATGCCGCGTAGCCAGTGTTTCTTCATCGCCTCTCCCTCCTTAGTTCTGCAAGCACGTCCAGCTTACTGTGTACATTATAACGCAGTTCTGCTGTGCTGTCAATCCCCATGGCCCATGCGACCCTCCTGGAGAGGGGAGAACAACGAAAAAGCCGTCCCCGGCAGGAGACGGCTTTTTATTGACAGAAACGGACTGAGCTAGCTGCGTGCTCTCCAGCGCAGCGCTGCATACCCTGCCAGCCCAGCCAGCCCACTGCCCAGGAGGGCGATGGTCCCCGGCTCGGGGACGAACTCCACCTGTTCCTCGCAGGACTGGGCGATGCGGAGGTGGGCATAGACAGGACCAGCGGTGACGACACCGCCACGACCTTCCTGCCACACGCGGAGCGTCCAATCGCCGAGGACAAGCGGCATGACGAACTCGGGCGCGCCCTCGTACTCGCCCATCCACAGATAGGCCTGGTTCGCGTATTCGGGGCAACTGGCGTGAAGGTAGGCTGCGCCAATCCCACCCGGCGGGGGCTGGGTACAGTCCAACGTGGCCATTACCTCCCCGTCGGCAGTGAGACGGCCGCACGCAGTATTAGCCATGTCGAAACCGGAAGCGACAAACTTCGCGACGAACGACGCAGGGGGGTCAACCCCAGGTCCAGGGGTGCCCTCCCAGCACTCGATGCAGGCGGGGTCCACCGCTATGCTCAGCCCCTGCGCCAGCGCCACTCCACCTGCCAGGAGCAGCGCCAGACTCACGCCCAACAGCATGCCTCGTAGCCAGTGTCTCTTCATTGCCTCTCCCTCCTTAGTGCTACAACGATGTCTAGTTTACTCCGTCCATTATAACTCGGTTCTGCTGTGCTGTCAATCCCCATCGCCCATGTGACCATCCCGGGGGGTGGGAGAACAACGAAAAAGCCGTCCCCGTAGGAGACGGCTTCTGATTCCCATCAAACGATTCGGGCTAGCGACGTGCTCTCCAGCGGAGAGCGGCATACCCCGCCAGCCCGGCCAGGCCGCTGCCCAGGAGGGCGATGGTTCCCGGCTCTGGCACGAACTCCACCTCCACGGCTTCGCAGTCCTCGGCGAAGGTCCAGAAGGCGGTGTCCGCGTTGTCCGTCCCAGGCTGCCAGACGTGGAGCTTCCACTCGCCGTACAAACCCTCTATGCCGTCCTGTTGCAGTTCTACGGCAGTGCGGCCGATCGATAGCGCCACGGGGGCGGGCCCCATCTCACAAGGTATGGCGAAGAAATCGGTGCTGAACGGAGGATCTTCGGCTGGCGGATCCCCACACTCCGGCCCACCACCTGGCATCATGGACTCGCCGTTAAGATACATGTTATCACATATCGTCTCCGCGGGGTCCCAACCGTCCAGAGTGAGCGTGACAACGTACTCGTCAGGGGGAGCCGCAGTATACGGTCCCGGCCAGCACTCCACACATTCCTGGTCCACCTCCACGGTGAGCGTCTGAGCCACTGCCACCCCTCCCGCCAGGAGTAGCGCCAGACTGACACCCAACAACATGCCTCGTAGCCAGTGTCTCTTCATTGCCTCTCCCTCCTTAGTGCTACAACGATGTCTAGCTTACTCCGTCCATTATAACTCGGTTCTGCTATGCTGTCAATCCCCATCGCCCATGTGACCATCCCGGGGGGTGGGAGAACAACGAAAAAGCCGTCCCCGGCAGGAGACGGCTTCTTATTGACAGAAACGGACTGAGCTAGCTGCGTGCTCTCCAGCGCAGCGCTGCATACCCTGCCAGCCCAGCCAGCCCACTGCCCAGGAGGGCGATGGTGCCCGGCTCTGGCACGAACTCCACCTCCACGGCTTCGCAGTCCGCGGCGAAGGTCCAGAACACGGTGTCGGCGTTGTCCGTTCCCGGCTGCCAAGCGTAGAACTTCCACTCCCCGTAGAGGTCCTCGATGCCATCCTGCCTCAAGGTCACCCCCAGGCCGGACACGTCGGGGCGTGGGATGAGCTCGCAGGGAATAATGAAAACGGCGGTCAATGGTGGCGCCCCAGGAGCGGGCCCGCAGCTTGGTCCACCATCCTCCATCAGAGACTCCCCGTTGACCCAGATGTTAACGCACAGCGTCTCCGCGAGGTCGTAGCCGTCGAGCGTTACTTCGACCGCGTACTCGTCGGGAGGTGGGGGCACGTACGGCGCTGGCCAGCACTCCGCGCAGTCCTGGTCCACCGTCAGGGTCAGGCCCTGGGCCAGCGCCACCCCACCCGCCAGGAGCAGCGCCAGACTCACCCCCAGCAACAAGCCCCGTAGCCAGTTCCTCTTCATCTCCCTGTCTCCTTTGCCTTTTGAATGCTCGTCGAGTCCTGCTTTGCAGACATTATACTACTGTTGCCGCTTGCTGTCAAGCACGTGGCGGTCCCTGCGGCAAGACGGAAAGGGCGAGCCCAGCGAGCCATCTGTGTCTTTTTGATCTGGCCTGACGTATAATCCAGGAAAAGCACGCCACAGAATTGACCTTCGTCTGCGGAGGACCAAGATGCAGATCAACTGGTACGGCCATTCCTGCTTCAGACTGCGGGACAGATACGGTACCGTGGTTACAGACCCCTACGGGGACGACATCGGCTACAGCCTGCCTCGTGTCCGGGCGGACGTAGTTACCGTGACCCACGAGCACCCCGACCATGCCAACGTGAAGGCCATCAAGGGCAACCCGCAGGTCATCAACGGCCCTGGAGAGTATGAGATGAAGGGTATCTTCGTGATCGGCATCCCTGCACATCCTGAGGAAACTCAGACGAAGCCGGGGGTCCGCAACACGGTGTATCTGTTCGATTTCGAGGGCGTCACCGTGTGCCACCTGGGAGACCTGCGCCAGGTACTCACGCAGTCCCAGGTCGAGGAGTTGGGGGACGTGGACGTGCTGCTCATCCCCGTAGGCGGCGGCACGACACTGGGCGCGGCGGAGGCGTCAGAGGTGATCAGTCTGCTGGAACCGAAGATCGTGATCCCCATGCACTACCAGACGGAACTCCTCAAGGGCGTGAAGCTGGCGCCGGTAGATCAGTTTCTCAAGGAGATGGGGCTCAAAGAGGTCGCTCCTGTGGATGTGTTGAAGGTGACCGAGGCCACCCTGCCGTCCGAGACCCAGGTGGTGGTGATGGAGATCACGGGCGCGGGCTCAGCCTCTAGTGAAGGGGAAGCAGAGTGATTGACCGGGACAGAGTCAGCAAGGCGATTGCCGAGATCATCGCTGCCATCGGAGAGGACCCCCATCGCGAGGGCCTGGTGGACACACCGACCCGCATCGCAGACCTGTATGCCGAGATCTTCTCGGGCCTCAGTGAGGACCCGAAGAAGACCCTGGCTGTCGGCTTCGAAGACGAAAAGCACGAGGAGATGGTGGTGCTCAAGGACATCCCCTTCTACTCCATGTGCGAGCACCATTTCCTGCCCTTCCACGGGATGGCGCACGTGGGATACATCCCCCGGGGTCGGCTGGTCGGGATCAGCAAGTTGGCTCGAGTGGTGGAGATCCTGGCTCGAAGGCCACAGCTCCAGGAGCGCTTGACCGGCCAGGTAGCGGACACCATCATGGAGGCCCTGGGAGCGCGAGGGGTGGGGGTGGTGATAGAAGCCGAGCACCTCTGTATGACCATGCGGGGCATCAGGAAGCCGGGCAGTCGCCTGGTCACCTCGGCCAACCGAGGGCTCTTCCGGACTCAGGCCGCGACCAGGGCTGAGTTCTTCTCCATCCTGGGGATGGCGGAGTCTGGCGGGAGGTAGGGCGACTTGGCGGCCGGGTTCAACGTGCGCGTGCTGAACCTCGATACTCCGGCCAGGATACTGGCAGAGATGGAGAAGATCGGCTGCTCTCCCCCGGGCATCGAGATCATGACCCCCAAGGCTTCCTTCCGGACAGTCAAGCTCGAGGGCTTGAACTTCGCTGCGGCCAACATCATCAAGCAGGAGATGCTGGCCCACGGAGGGGAAGTGGTCACCTCTCGTGCCGTCTACTCCGCGAAGGAGGCGGACAGCGACGTCCTTATCTTGGGTACCCTGCGCCATTTCCAGGAGCTGATCAGGAAGCTGCGTTTGCAGCCTTTCAAGAGCCTGGTGCGCCTGGCCTCTGAGTTGGAGCAAGCTCTGGCCCGCTATGCCGGAGAGGAGTTGACGCCGCTCCACATCGGCGGTAGGCTCTTCGTCTGGGGTGAGAGAACCTACGTCATGGGCGTGGTGAATGTCACGCCCGACTCGTTCTCTGGAGATGGCCTGGGATACGATGTGGAGACGGCGGTGGCTCAGGCAGAGCGTATGGTCGCAGAGGGCGCTGACCTGATTGACGTCGGCGGCGAGTCCACCAGACCCGGTTCCCAGCCGGTGGAGGTCGAGGAGGAGCTGCGCCGCGTGTTGCCTGTGGTGGAGGCGCTGGCGCAGCGTGTAGACGTTCCCCTATCGATTGACACCTACAGGTCCGAGGTGGCGGCGGAGGCGCTGGAGGCAGGGGCCAGCCTGATCAACGACATCTGGGGGCTGCGCATGGATCCACAGCTGGGCCAGGTTGCCGCCCGATACCAGGTCCCGCTGGTGCTCATGCACAATCGTAGCCGGCCCAAGGACGCGGTCCAGACCGAGAGCCTGGGCGGTCGCTACCAGGGAGTGGAGTACTTGGACCTGATGGGGGACATCATTCGGGAGCTGCGAGAGAGCATCGATCTGGCCCTGGAGGCCGGGGTGGAGAGGCAGAAGATCATCGTCGATCCTGGAGTCGGCTTCGGCAAGACCGTCGCCCAGAACCTGCAACTGATGGCCAGCCTCTCGGAACTGAGGGTTCTGGGCAGGCCAGTGCTCGTGGGTCCTTCGCGCAAGTCGTTCATCGGCTATACCCTGGACCTGCCTCCCGGGGAGAGGGTGGAAGGGACGGCAGCGGCGGTGGCCGTAGGGATCGCCCACGGCGCTGACATGGTCCGGGTCCACGACGTGAAAGAGATGGCGCGCGTGGCCCGTATGACCGATGCCATCGTCCGCAGGCAAGGGGAGACGGCTTCTGGGTGACGCTGGTGCTGGAGATTCTGGTCCAGGCACGACGCCCCCGACGACTTCATGAGGGCTGGCTTTGGCCAGACTTCTGCTCGACCGATGCGCACGCTGGGTGGGCTACACCTGGCTGGTGATCGAGGGGAGAGGCGGTGAGATGAGGCGATCAGGGGACGAAGGGGTGCTGGAGGCCCTGCACGCTGAGGGCAGACGTATCACCGCCCAGCGCCGTCTGCTCCTGGAGATCATCCGGCAAA
>Ga0299912_10004548_pt1 | contig 11374 bp, 18 predicted proteins | sample RVTome_2_FD_207667 | JGI IMG/M metagenome (GOLD analysis project Ga0299912, IMG submission 207667) | Soil microbial communities from uranium-contaminated site in the Upper Colorado River Basin, Wyoming, United States - RVT95D214 (version 2) ... | reverse complement strand
TTTTCGAGGTCCGTCTGCGTGTATCCGTCCTGTAGCATGAAATTGTGTTTATCACAGCTTGATGCTACAAATACGTGATCATCATATTCGACGTAATCCTCTTCCTCGAATGGTATAACCGTTTGTAGAAATTCCCTTCCTGCCTCTGCCCATAGGTTATAGGCAGGTAACCACTTTTCCGGGTCTTTGTCTGCTCGAGCCCGGAGCTTTGTTTCAAGTGCATCATGATTTTTTATTCCGTCTTCCATTGCGTCTTTGATTGTCGGCCAGCCGTTATCTGTGTTCACTGCCGGCAGACAATCTTTGTACTCAATCCCCGCGCTTCTTAGCGCTGCGATTGAGGTCTCCTTTACCGGGTATGGTCGCGGATATGGTAACTGCAAAAACCTGTCAACCCTATGATCCATCATCACGTTTTGCTGTGACGATAAAACCGACATCGCGACTCTTGTTGCGGTGATGATGTTAATAACTTCGTCATCATCATAAAAATCAATTAGGTTTGGTAACTGGTTGAATTGCATTAGCACCCTGAGGGATGTTTCCTCGATGGTTGATCTTTTTACTCCCCACAGGCTGAGCCAGTCAGACCATAGGTCATCGACGGCGTCTCCGACAGCTGTGATAATTTCCTGTCCTTTTACTACTGCCTCCTGGTATTCTTTGTTGATTCCGTCTATGCGCTCTTGGAACGATCCTGAATAGGCTGGGTCTATAAAGCTGTATAAAAAATCCATACTTGCCCATGTCGCCTCGTTGTATGCGCCCATGATCGCACCTAACTGCAACCCTTTTCCCCATATCGTATCCGTTGCCTGTGCTCCCTGTAGAAAGGTGCCGAGCATGTTTTGCCATCCTTTCTGTTTAAGCCAGTCATCCATACGTCCGAGTGGTGTTTTTGTTTTTGTCTTGCCGTTAGGTGAGTCCTTCCATAGGGTATGGATTTTCGTAAACGGGTTCATTGCCTTTGCAAGCACCTCCGTTGCGTTGTTCATCTTGTCCGATGCCTTAAGCGCCCATCCTATGCCCTTGCCGGCAAACCCCGGCAAATATTTTGCTAAGGGTTTAATAAAATTCAACCCTGTTATCAGTAGGTCCTGTGCGTCATCGATGTAGTTTATTGCTACCGGTATCCATGACAGCGCCTGGGGCGCTTCGTCCGTTTTTTTCTTGGACGTATAGAGTTTACGTTGCAGGGTGCTATACCACTCTGGTGGTTTTTCCTCAAGAATTGTGTAGACTGGATTTCCAAAATTATCGGTGCCGTAAATAATTATTTGTCCGGTCCCCGTCTCGGCAGTTTGTGCGTTGAGTATGGGGACATCGTTTGTGACATATTTTACATTTTCCGCCATTCATCACACACTGATTTTGTAGTTTGTATTTGCGATAGGGATGGAAGCCTGAAAGGTCAAGACATTTGTTTTAAATGGCTTGATTCACGACAGCCCGGGCCGAAGGTATCGCCCTAAACTATGATGTAATCTATATTCAATGCCATGGCCGTGCTGGCTACATCCTTATCATACCCGTCTGAAACTAACCGTAGTTCCACTGGTCGCTCGTCTGGCGGGTCTTGTTTCCACAGGTCTTTATACATCAGCAACCTGCCAAGCGCTGCGGCGCTTGCGTAGTGTCGTAGTTCTACAATTACCCAGCGGTCCAGCGCTTCAATCACCACGTCCGCTCTTTTTTGGTTTAAGCGGATCCATGCTTTCTCCATTTCGCGAGATATCCCTTTTTCGATTTCTGCCGGGCCTCCAAGCCCGACATCGAAATATAAATTTACTGCCTCACCGTAAATTTGCGTGTGATATTTTTTCCATATCACCAGGTCATCTGGTGACACATGGGGCGGATAACCACCCCATGTCGGGCTGTATTGTATACCAAGGTCTGTTGACATTATTTTGATCCTGCCTTTTTTTCAGGTTTCTCACGCTCCGCTGTGATTATAATTTTTTCTCCTGTAGTGTCCGTTGTTGTTACCTTCCATCCTAGGCTCTCGAGCACCCGCTTTATCTGTTCTATATAAAACCAGTTCTCATCAATCGCCATGGTGTACCTCGTTTTTTTCGGTTTGGTTTAATAGCGCCGCCTGAATTGCCGCCAGGCAATCAGGGCATACAGCGACGAATTGAATCATGTCGAGTCTGGTGATCTCTCCTCCGATATCACAACGCCTTGTAGGCGTTTTCTGCGCTTCCATTTCTTGCGCTTTTTGTAGACCTTCCTCGATAGCGCTTTGAATTGTGGGAGTGTCCATATATAGCGTTGCAAGATCCTGAGTTTGCCTTGCTGTAAGCTTACCTGCGATGGCCTGGTTAAGGACAATCGCCCTGACGTTTTGTGGTTCGACATTAGCTAGCACCTCCGCATGCGCTATTGATATTACGCCGTCCATCAATTCCCGCTTAACGTCCTCCGGCATGTTTGGGATTGATAACCGTCTTTGTACCCATGCTGTAGATTTCCCGGTCGTATCACAAATTTGAGATATGCTCAACTGTTCTGATGCATGTAGGTAGGCTACCGCTTCAACCTCCTCATTAAGCGACATATCTTTTCTACAAATGTTTTCGACAAGCGCAAGCGCTTTAACCGGCGCGCCTGCATTTCCCATAATGTGCGCCGGTATTCTTTCTCTTCCAAGCCTTGTAAATGCCGCAAGTCTGTGGAATCCAGCAAGAAGTTGATATCTATCTCCATTTGTCCTCCGTACTACAATTGGCTCTAAAAGCCCGTGTTTTGCAATCGACATCGCAAGTTCAACAACATGGTCGTCGTCTTGCGCTTCCCTGACCGACTGTCCCTCTGTCTCTATATTTGCGACTAGGATGTCTTCATAGACGTTGTCTATAGCTGCTATAGTTTTTTTCAATACATCCTCCTTTCTGATATGTGGGGGTCCCCTGTGTTTCTAAACTTGTTCCTCGACTTCTGTTATCAGCTCCTTGGGAAAAATAAGCGTTAGTTTTTTTTCCCTGATGAATTCTATTGCGTTGTCGAGCCGACCCGGCCCCTGAAATTGTTCATACGTATCGTTCTTAAAGTCGAATGACCTAACTATCAGCATATTGCGCTTTTTAATTAATATTACCCGGTCCATTTTTTCCTTCCCTCCTTTCTTTTTTTCAGTTTCCTGTAGTGAAACCCATCTTTCGGGATATCCGGTTAAGGATATCTTCAAGCGGTGGGTCTTCCAATTTATAAGAAATCCTTGTTCCGATGTCTTTTGTATGAGAATTGTATCTGGTTTCAGATACTATGTGTGACGTGGACGTCACACGGTGCACTATTGCGAAAAAACGAGTGGTTACGTCTTGTATCATACTCCAGAGCAGCTTCCCTAACCGGTATAAATTGGTAGACCAGCGGCCCCCATGTGGTCGACGTTGGACTATATCGAGTAACCCGATCTTCCTGAGTGGCTTTAGGTTCCGCGAGACGGTCTCGCGGGTGCAGTCTACTGCCTTCGCTAAGTACCGTTCTGACGGTATGCAGTAGACTGCCCTGCTTTTATCGCTCGTGCTGTGCAGGAGCGACAGGAAAACAATGCGTGATATTAAATATGTCTGTCTTACTGATATATACCTAAGTAAGGGATGCGTCCGAAGTATAACAAAGACCTCAGGCATAATTGCTTTGACTTTTTCGGCTTTCATATTCACCTTCCTGTTTTATGGTTTATTGCCTTAAGTGTATTGTCCGGTTAAACTATTGTCAATTGACATTTTTTGTCAGTTGTCTTTTGTCTTGTCTTGTTCAACCCCGCCGCCTGAATTTTCTCGTTTGTTTTGCCGTGGCTGTCAGCGTAGCACGTGCAATTTATGCCTGTAACGCTACTTGTTTTTTTCAGGCGGTTTCCGGGAAAGTTTGCGAGTTCTTGCCGCTCTGGCGTGTTTTTACATATTTTAGCTCTTATTTTTGTATATTTTTCCCCAAAGCCATTTTTTTTTGTTGCATCTGTAAACCCGGGGATAGGCGTGTACAGGGCAGGGGATAGGCGTGTACAGGGCAGGGGATAGGCGTGTATAGGGCAGGGGATAGGCGTGTACAGGGCAGGGGATAGGCGTGTATAGGGCAGGGGATAGGCGTGTATAGGGCAGGGGATAGGCTACGCCTATTTTGTGGCGTCGCAAGACCGCAACGTTGTAGCTGTCCCCGATAGCGTCGCAAGGCCGCAACGTCTCAAAATAACCGGTTAGGAGGCCGGTTCAACCGGCGTTATTTCGTGACGTGAACGGCAGGGATTGAATTTGTTATTTCGTGACGTCCTCGGCAGGGATTGAATTTCTCTCTCTCTGAACTGGGGGGGGGATTGATGTTGTTTTATCCGTTCGTTGCCGTTATTAATTTTTCGTATTGACATTTTTTGTCACCTCTGTTAATGTCGTTATAAAAAGGGGGTGTATTGTATGGCAGGAATTAAACCAATGGAACAGGCATCTGATAAATGGGTCCGGCGTGCAAGTGTAGCAGGCCCGGATTATCAGAATGGTATTAGTAATCCAAAGAAGGATTGGGCTACTGCATCGCTCGAGGGAGGTGCGAACTACCGTCAGGGTGTAACCGCTGCAGCAGCTGCGGGCCGGTTTGAAACCGGCATTAAAAAAGCTGGCGTAGAGAAGTGGCGTAGCAACGCCTTGAAAAAGGGACCCGGTAGGTTTGCTGAGGGCGTAGCCATTGGACGCGATGAATGGCAAAAAGGCTTTTCGCCCTATCACAGCGCTATTGGTTCGATCACTCTCCCACCGCGTGGGCCCAAGGGTGACCCAAAGAACATTCAGCGTGTTGCCGCAATTGCCACAGTTTTAAGGCAATTGAGAGAGAAAACAGGATAACCTGTTTTGGATCAGTTAGTTTGGTTAAACTTACTTCTTCCGGTCCTCGTGCCGTGGTTGGTTGTTATTGAACGGCGGCTTTCAAATATCGAAGGATACCTAAAAGGCCGCCGTGAGGATAAGTTTCACACAAGGGTATCAGATAAAAAAAATAACATTGAAGGGGGTGTGTAGAACATGAAGTTACGCGATGTTTATATCGAAAATGAGAAAGTCCTTGCCGACAGCGGTAATCTCGTTATCGAACTTTCTGTCGTCGATCCTATTTCGGAGATCCATCTGCGCTTCAAGGCTAAGAACGGCGCAACGTATAATAAGCATAGCCCGATTGCGCGATGCATTTCAAAGATCGAGGTCGTGGACGGCGCTAATGTCATTTATTCTCTTGATGGCATGATCGCCCAGGCGATGACGTTATACCAGACCGGTGTGCTTCCGTCCATGCAGCGCCAGGCCGGGCCGTCAGAGAATCAGGAGGATCATATTATCATCCGCTTCGGGCGGTATCTGTGGGATACTGTGTTTGCGCTTGTTCCTGCTAATTTCCGCAATCTGCAGATTAAGATCTCCTGGAATCTGGGCGCTGTAAACACCGTTGGCGCTACAGGTTTTCTTACCGGCTCTGGACGCGTAAGCATTATAGCCCGGATAATGGAGGGGCTTGAAACTGCACCGTTGGGGTTCCTCATGGGTAAGGAGCACTACGACTGGACCACAGTCGGCTCCGGCGACGAAAGGGTCGCCCTGCCCGCCGATTATCCGTATGTACTCTTTCTCCTGCGTGCCTGGGAAGCCAACGTGAAGCTGTATTCGTCCATCACAAACCTTAAGTTGTCCTTGGACCAGGATAAGGATATTCCGTTCGACCTCACGTCTTGGGACTTCCTCAAGATGATGGAAAACGAGTTTGGTAAGGTTATACTCGATCAGCATATCTTTGCTGATACTGAGGAGAACATTCAGAACTGGCTCGCCGTTGGTGAGACAGTGGGCCTGATCCCTGAGACGGATCCGTCCGATCCTGCGACGTTCAGGGCGATAGCAAATGTGTATGGTGTAGACAGCGGTCACCTGAACCTCGTTCAAGTGACCCATGCTGGCGGTGATGCAGCTGCGGGCATTCATCAGTTAATATCCGTCGGCCAGGGTTTGCACCATACATTTGCTCGGCGTTTTGGCAACATTGCTGACCCTGCAACTTGGCTTAATGCACCTGAGTACGGCGACATAAAAGCGGTTATTCGGCAAGGCAACGCCGGTGCTGCTGCGAAGATTGCGCTTTTACAGGCCAAGACATACGCATAAATTCCGAATAGGACATAATGCGTGGGAAAGGTCCGTAAGCCTCTTTATGACGATGAGCCTCTAACGGGTTACTGTTGTAACCTGTTGGAGGCAGTTGTTTATTTACAGCTGTGTCTGTCCTGGTGGCGGGGAGAGTGTGAGGATTGGTTTGAGGAATATGCTCCGGCTCCGACTCCGACTCCTCCGGCTCCGACTCCTCCGGCTCCGACTCCTCCGGCTCCGACTCCTCCGGCTCCGACTCCTCCGGCTCCGACTCCTCCGGCTCCGACTCCTCCGGCTCCGACTCCTCCAGCTCCGACTCCTCCGGCTCCGACTCCAACACCAACACCAACACCGACACCAATATACGTTTACCAGTGTCCCTACGATCCCGTTGACACATCACAGGATCACGAGTGTTATCGTGGTATTTTGATTGCAAAATATCCTCATCCCGTTTTCGGTCTGCCCTACTGGTTATTCTTTGAGCATTTTCCCGCAAACTATGTATTTACAAAATATTGTGGGATAATGGGCACTGCCAAACTTGATGACGTTAAATTAGGGATTGATGGTATGATAGATTTGGGGTATAATTTTACCGGTAGAGAAAAACAATGTTAGTTAAAATATAGGGGGTTGCCATGTCCGACAAGATCACACAAATAACTACACACGACTCTGCAATGATTTTAGATCAGGCAGAGGGTGAATATGTTGAGGGCTGGCTGCGTGTGTATAAGCGCCAGGTTGTTCGTAAGCTTCTTGACGGGGTTTCTGTTGGTGCAACTGTAATAAGCTCCGACAGTTTTTTCAGCGCTCCCTATTTTGATTTTCTGATCTTGCTCGATGCGCTGGCCGTTGACAGCGGCACCGCGTTGTTGTTGTACGTCGAGGTGTCCGATGACGGCGTTAATTGGTATCGTCTGCGGGATTCCGATGTTGACAACATCGAGCTGTCGAGTTCCGATGGCACGCAACAAAAGGTTGCGTTGCGTGGCGTTTGCCTCTCTCCTTATATTCGCCTCTCTGCCCTTGCTGATGCCGCCTCGTGGACCGTAACTGCAAAACTGGTTTTGAATTCATAGGGGGTAGAGAATGAAAAGGATAAAATTCGCCGCAATAAACATAGCGAGCTCGGGCGCCAACGAAATTATAGCAGCAGTTTCAAACATGTGTATCAGGATTACTGCGATTTTTTTCACTGTCGCTGGTGATGTAGATGTCACCCTTAAGGAGGGTTCAACTGCGATCTCCGGTGCCATGGACTTTGGGGCCGCCTCTGAGCCAAGGGGCATGGTTGCTACCTTAAATAAATGCCCGCTGTCGCTGAAAAGTAATACCGCCCTGAACATTGTTCTGTCCGGGGATGTTCAGGTATCCGGTTCCGTTTTGTACTATTTGGAAAAGGCAATCAACATCGCTGTTGATTGATTTAGGCGTGCGGTTCTATCATGGCCTTTGAACGAGTAGATTCAATAATACTATCTCCAAGCGCACAAGCATATTGTTGTGACGTTCTCGGTGCTAATATGTTTGTTCCCGATTATGGGTTTCCGTTGGACATTTCAAAAATTAGCCTTTCACCCTTTATACAAGCCGGGTCCTTTACGTCTCCTATGCTCGATTTTTATAGCGAAGCGTGTGTAGTTGATCAAAACGGTTTTCTGTACGTGGCTGATAGTTTTTATTTGAACCAGATATTGAAATTTAATGTAAACACAATGGCACGTGTATCAAAATTAACCCTTTCGGCTGGTGAGGGGCCTATACGCGCGTTAGTCGTTGACAACCAAAACGGTTTTCTGTACGCGGTTATAGCAACAATACCAAGTATTATTGTTAAAATCGACCTTTCTACATTTACACGTGTTGGTGCGATAACATTGAGTTCTGGCGAAAACGCTGCGCGTAGTGCGGCTATCGACGTCGTAAATCAATTAATGTATGTTGGTTGTTATGTCGCGTCACCGAGCTTGATTGTTAAAATCGACCTTTCTACGTTTACACGTGTTGGTGCGGTATCATATACCGGCGTACAGGGTCCCTACGCTCTACTTATAGATACAGACAATCAATTACTTTATACGGGTAATTACAGCATTCCTGGTTCTGTGTCAAAATTTGATCTGACGTCTTTTTTGTTTTTAAGTACAATTTCACTAGGTGCTGGAAACGATAGGGCTTTTTCCTTATGTGGAGATCTTGCCAATAATTTATTATATGTAGGCTGTTGTAACAGCGCCGGCGTGCCTGCGTCTATATGTAAAATCGATCTTTTGACCTTCACCTTTTCGCAATCTCTTAGCCTTTTGGCTGGGGAGGAATGTGTGTTTTCGTCGTTAAAAGAAGTTGTTGGCGGCTATGCTTTTTTTGTTTGTGCCGTATCTCCTGCAATTGTTGTGCGTATAAATGTAGAGCAACCATCTCAACCGTCACAACTGATGTTAGTTGGGGTAGGTTAAATGAATATCCGTGATAGGATCCCGATTTGTAAACATAGTCAAAGGTCTGGTCTTAGTCAACAACTATGTCTTTTTCTTGATAAGTTAGAAAAGCAACTCGGCTACGAGCTTACGTTTTCCTCCGGCCTGAGGTGCGCTGCGTGTAACGCTGCAGTTGGCGGAGTTAAAAACTCCGCACACCTTAGGGGCCTTGCGGTAGATGTTATCGTTGATAACTCAACGGAGCGATTTCATCTTGTTGAAATTGCTCTGCACATGGGCTGTAAGCGCATTGGTATTGGTAGGCGGTTCGTCCATTTAGATGTTGACGATAGTCTGCCTTTGAATGTATTATTTTTATATTAACGTGTATACTGGTAATTAATGAAACAGATTTTTAGTTCCGCTTCTAAGCTCGCCTTCCTGATGCTCGTATTTACTACGTGCGTTGGGTTTATGTGTTTCAGGCTTGAGGCTAGTGATTTTGTGTATCTGGCTGGGCTGGCCTTCGTGTACTATTTCACGAGGCCGAAAAATAACATTCAAAAAGGAGGGTCTGATGTTCCTCAGGTATAGGTGTACTTTTCGTTTGCTCGCTTTGTTTCTGGTCTTTATGTTTCTCGCCGGCTGTGCCGGTGTGGCTGAGAAGTGGGAAAATCTCACTCCCGCTGAACAGTCGAGGGTTGTCCTTTCCGGGATGCAGGATCAACTTAATAACCTGTTCGACACAGGTAAAGCATTTATTGCGTTACACCCCGAGAAGGCTGAGACGTGGAAGACCAAAATTGTCCCCGCTTTCTCCGCCGCTAATCATGCGATAGCCTCTGCGGTTACACTTTGTATGACCGAAAATGTAACCCCCAATGATGTTTATAAGGCCGTTCAACCTCTGATTACTGAGGTCATAAATCTACTCGCCGAAATTGGCGTTCTTAAGGGGGTGATGTGATGGGAGCTGCCGCTATTATTGCGATCATCGAGGGTCTCATTCGCGGAGCTATGTCGATTTGGTCCTCCGCCCGTCAGGTTTTCGGGACTGATGCTATTCCGTCCTGGGAGTCTATCATTGACAAGAACAAAAAACTACAGGACAAGATAGATGCAGAGCTTTAGTTGAAATTGCTGCCCCGTATGCGTGGGCATAAAAAAAGGGCGGGGCCTTTCGGCCCCGCTGTGTATTGGTCTGTTACGCCTCTGGTAGGTTTAAGCGTTTCGCTATATCCGATTTTTCATCGTCGTCGATGTCCGCTTCTTCTGCCCATTCAATAACCTCACTTGGCGTGAGGGCTTTTATGTTTTCACCGTAACCGCATGAATTACCATGCCAGTGAGAGTATTTACCGCCTGGAGAAGATTCTCCATGTATAAACCAGTTACCTGATTTTGTTACATAGAGAGCCTCTTATGTAGTGTAGAAGTCGTTTAGGCTTCTGTTCTCGTCAGCAACGCAATCTGCCGTTGCTGTGTTGTACACCTTTCCGTTAATAATCTTTTTCATCTCTTTCTCCTTCCTGAATAATCAGGGGTTATAGGGGATTGTAAATCCCCTATGTTTAACTACAAGATTCATACCCGCAAAGCAGGCATACAAAACAACCTCCCTGAGGCCAGAGCCTTTCTCCGCACTCAGGACATACTACCAATGCCATCACCTCCTTTTCTTCTGATTTTTTCTTAGCTTCTTTAATCAAACAATCAATCCAGTAACGCCCGTTAATCGTGATATTCATTTCGTTGTTACCTCCTTCCTCTGGCTGCGCTCACCACTGATGCCAGTATAAAATATACCGGCTCCGGCAGTTGTATGGACCTACCGTCTCTGTTGATGTACTGTTCGACAGTGTCAATGTCCACTACCGGCATGTTAAAACCATCAACTGTAACAGTTGCTTCTTTTTCGTTCTTCATTTTTTGTACTACCTCCTTTGTGTGATTTCATTTGAGATGGGATCACACAAAGGAGCGACATATAAAAAAATAAACTCCGCTCACGGGCGAAATCGTCCTCCTCTTGCACTGCAAAAATGAGTGCCGCAACTGCGATTTCGCATAATAAAAGTTGCTGTATTGCCGGAACTCACGCCGTTACTCTGATGTGTCGAGGTGGTGTGTTCCTCGTGATGTCTTTCGCGAACACCAAAAAAAACATGACAGTGTTTTAGTGCAGAAATTGTCTGGCTGCTCGGTCGAATTTCTGAACGCCTGGCATGTTTTTTTAACTACTCAATCAGAGTTACGGAGATAGTGAGTTCCGGCATTGTAGCAACTTTCCCCGTGAGAATCTTTTTGTATGTTTTTTTTCACGACTGGATTCAGGCGGCGGTTTTTGGTCGTTGATTTAGGCGGCGGGGTTTGGTCGTCCCAAAATAACCAGACTCGATCCTGGTCGTTCACGTCCCAAAATAACCAAATCGATCCTGGTCGTTCACGTCCCAAAATAACCAGACTCGATCCTGGTCGTTCACGTCCCAAAATAACCAGACTCGATCCTGGTCGTTCACGTCCCAAAATAACCAAATCGATCCTGGTCGTTCACGTCCCAAAATAACCAAATCGATCCTGGTCGTTCACGTCCCAAAATAACCATACCCGATCCTGGTCGTTCACGTCCCAAAATAACCATACCCGATCCTGGTCGTTCACGTCCCAAAATAACCATACCCGATCCTGGTCGTTCACGTCCCAAGTTTTTTTTGACGTTCCCCCCCCCAGTTCAGAGAGAGAGAAATTCAATCCCTGCCGAGGACGTCACGAAATAACAAATTCAATCCCTGCCGTTCACGTCACGAAATAACGCCGGTT
>Ga0299912_10004547_pt1 | contig 11375 bp, 8 predicted proteins | sample RVTome_2_FD_207667 | JGI IMG/M metagenome (GOLD analysis project Ga0299912, IMG submission 207667) | Soil microbial communities from uranium-contaminated site in the Upper Colorado River Basin, Wyoming, United States - RVT95D214 (version 2) ... | reverse complement strand
CGCCTGAAAATAAAACTGCCGTGAAGAAGAATTTCTCTCCTGTCATATCAATAAATTGCCCGGACTGTTGTCAGACTCTGCAGGTATGATCTTATATTCTCTTGAAGGATTGTCTGTATTCACTTTCAGGATGGTTGATTTTCCCCAGATTGAGTCCGTATAGGAAAAATAAAACTCTTTGCCATCAGGAGAGAAAGAACAGTATTGTTCAAATCTGTCAGCCTTTGATATGATATTTTTTGAAAATATTTTTGGTTCTAATCCCGGTAAATCATTGTCTAACAATCGGTATGAGTCAATTCTCTCAAGGCTTCTGTTTTTACAGGACACTATTGAAAGACATATTAAACTCAGTATCAGAAGAATATTGCTATAATTTTTCATTCTAACAAGACATGTTGTTATGAACATAAAAATATAAAAAGTGTTTTAAAAACACCCATCCTTTAGTATGTAACAGTTGGATGGGTGTTCAGAAAAGCAATGTATCGGTGCTCGGCTATTATAATTTTTTTACATTTTATTCTTTCAACAACCGAACGAAGGCATAAGCACCCTCCTCATTGGTGATAAATAAAATATAAAGTCCCTTTTCTGTCATCTCTGAGTTTGAAGCAGAGAAAGTAACGGTATTTTGTCCGGCATTAAGATCCAGACTACTGATAATTTGACCGGCCAGGTTTGAAATAGAAAGTGTGGCATCTGTTGGTGAATCAAAACTTACCGTAAATTCATCACGAAACGGATTTGGATAAACATCGACATAATTGCACAGTTCAACACTATTAAGAGCAGTCACTTCTTCTGTTGCTTTGTACGCCGGTGTAACAACTGGCCAACCACCGCTATAACTGATTGTACCGGTCATAAGCCTTGGTGCACAACTTGCATTTTTATCATAAAAGTGCCAAACAGCAGTTCCACCTGAAGTGCTTGAGAATCCCATACAACCAGGACCAATATAACGGCCACTGGTCGAAAGGATTGTCCTATCGCCACTAAATGCACCTGTTATGCTGGTTGAACGCGCAACTCGTACATAGTAGGTACTGTTACAACCCTGGCAACAGCTGCCGGCATTATACCAGAGGTAGTAGTAACCCCCGCTTTGAGTCATAGCGGCTGCTTCAACATTCCCGCTCTTAAGTCGTATACGCGAATTGAGATTGCTGAGCGGACAAATCCAGATTCCTTCGAAATACGAACCATAGAGAAGATATCCGTTAAAAACAAAAGGATCGATAGCGTTCCCCTGTGTGGTGCCGTTATTTGAGTAAATAACGAACCCTTTGTCTGTATATGTACCACCCGGTGTACCGCTTGCTTTTCCGATACAGGACACTTTCGATCCCCAGGTTGAACAGGAATAGTAAACCTCTGAAGAGGAAAGATGAGGAGCCCAAAAATCACCTGCAAAACCCGGAACATAGTTTTTGATCCAACTTGGAGTTGTCGGAAATACTTTGGAACCGGAAGTCCATCCGACAAGTGGATCGAGTGTACTTTTGCTCATCCTGTATATCCCGCTACCGGTGGTATGTATCCACCATTTACCATTACTATACACAGGGTTAGAAGGGTCATGGACCTGTTGAAAGGTTTGACCGTAAGAACTGATTAGGAAGCTGATCAATGCAACTAACAGCATTGAGATACGCAAAGGATTGCGCAATCCTTTAGTCGAATAAGGTAAATTCTTTTTCATAAATCAAAAATTAATGGGTTAAAGAACTTAATGTTATTCATCAAAGGAAAAACAACTACATACCATAGATATAATCAACTTGTTTGAATGAGCATTTTTGCAGACTGCATACGGCCTCAGGAACCAGATAAATCCTTTTTACTGATCTACAAGGAATTGTGACTGATCCTAACTATTGGCCGGTTTTCTTGTTGTCTGTGACCGTTTTAGAACAAAGTGTAAGGTTTTTAGTCAAAATGACATAGAAATCTGTCAAAACGTCTAAAAAATATTCATAAATCTAACGATTTCAAAATAAGGTACATACACATGATTTAATATAGTTTTTCTGACTATAACCCATGAACTAATACATTGATTATCTGACAGTTTACTAAGTTGTTTATATAGTTGAAACGTCAATAATTTCAATCTAACTTCTTGTCCTGTAATGACTTTACTCAAAGCTTAAAAAGTACACAAAATGAAAACCTCAAATAATTTTGGGTTATAATCTAAAATTAGCTATTTTTCGCGGCTCAAATTTTTTCGACACTTGTATCTTGAAGAGATAATTTTATTTTTTTACGGGAGTATATAAAATATAAATCATTAGAGAACAGAGAAATGACCTGGTATAACAATACTACTTCGAAAAAAATAAAAGTCAAAAAAGATCTATGGATCAAGTGTAAGCAATGTAATTCGCACATTTTTCATACAGAATGGGCAACCAATCTGAATGTTTGCCCAAGGTGCAATTACCACGGAAGCCTTACTGCCCATGAAAGGATTGAACTGATTATTGACACGGATACTTTCGTTGAACTTTTTTCAAACATAATCCCTGTCGATTCTTTAAATTTTGTCGATCTGAAAGGAAGTTATAAGGATAATATTAAAGCAACCAAGAAGAAAACCGGAATTTCGGAGGCTGTAATTACAGGTCATGGTAACATTAATGGCATTCATATCGTATTAGCCGTCATGGATTTCAGGTTTCTTGGCGGAAGTTTAGGAAGCGGAACAGGTGAAAAAATACTGCAGGCTTCAAATTATGCATATGATAATAATCTGCCTTATATCATTTTTTCTGCATCAGGCGGTGCAAGAATGCAGGAGGGTATGCTTTCATTGATGCAAATGGCTAAAACCTGCGCAGGAATTTCACGGTTAAATAAAAAGAAGGTTCCATATATTTCTGTTTTAACAAACCCGACCTCCGGTGGTGTATCAGCAAGTTTCGCAATGATGGGAGATATCAACATATCCGAACCTGGCGCTTTAATTGCTTTTGCCGGCAGACGAGTTATTGAACAAACAATAGGAGAGAAACTACCCGACGGTTTTCAAACTTCGGAATATTTACGTGATCACGGATTTATTGATGCCATAGTAAACCGGAAAGATTTGAAGTATTATTTAAGCAATTTTCTTTCTTACTATAATCGATAAATATCACAATATCAGAGAGTAAGATTATTTTAAATTGTAACAAATGAGGATGGAAGAAGTAAAAAGGAAAATCTATATATATTTGTATCGAATATTTCAGTTTTCTATTAATCCATAATCTATTTATATAATCATCTCATTGTACCAACTATAGATTAGAAACTATGGAAACAGAAAAATCAATCATCGAAATAAAGGGGAAAATCGAAGAACTAAAAGAACGTAGCGAAAATGGCAACGTTGGGTTAAGTTCCGAAATCATTGACTATGAGAATAAACTGAGAGATCTTATTATATCTCTCCAGTTCGGTTTATCTCCATGGGAAATTGTCCAGCTAAGCCGGAACCCTAAACGGCCTGTTTTACAGGATTATATTGAGTTGATTTTTAAAAATTTTGTTGAATTACGAGGTGACAGATATTTTTCAGATGATAGGGCAATTATTGGTGGTTTTGCAGAAATAAGCGATCAAAAGGTGATGCTGATTGGTCATAATAAAGGTAAAAACACCGTTGAGAATGTTGAACGGAATTTTGGAATGGGCAAACCCGAAGGTTACAGGAAAGCACTCAGATTGATGAAGTTAGCGGAGCGATATAATGTACCTATTATCACGTTAATTGATACTCCGGGAGCATTTCCAGGGATCGAAGCCGAAGAAAGAGGTCAGGCTGAAGCGATTGCCAGGAATTTAACGGAAATGGCATCGATTGAAGTGCCAATTATCTCAGTTGTTATTGGAGAAGGAGGCAGTGGTGGAGCGCTCGGGATAGGTGTTGGGGATAAAGTTTTAATGTTGTCAAATGCAATTTATTCGGTAATATCACCTGAAGGATGTGCTTCAATTCTCTGGAGAGATGCCAAGTATGCTCCTGATGCTGCAGTAGCCCTGAATCTCACTGCCAGTTCACTACTCAATCTGAATGTGATTGACGAGATCATCAAAGAACCTGCAGAAGGAGCGCATTTACACTATCGTACAACTGCGAATGCAGTAAAAAAATCTATCATTAAAAACATTAAAGCACTGAAAGGATTATCTGTTGATGAATTGATCCAATCCCGATTTAAGAAATATTCCGGGATAGGGATATTTTCATACGCAGATTAAATAGTGTGTTTTACATATGTTTTAATCCCGATAGAGATAAATCAATCTTCTGTCTTGATGCGATTATCTTACTTACATGAAAAAAAAGACAAAACTAAGAATAACTGATACCACACTTAGAGATGGCCATCAATCGTTATGGGCAACCCGGATGAGAACAGATGACATACTAGGTATAATTGAAACCATCGACTCTGTCGGATATTATTCTCTTGAAGTATGGGGCGGCGCAACATTTGATGTTTGTTTACGATTTTTGCGTGAGAATCCCTGGGAAAGATTAAGATTAATCAAGGCTAAGGCAGTTAAAACTCCATTACAGATGTTGTTAAGGGGGCAAAATATTGTTGGTTATAAAAATTATCCCGACGATCTTGTTGACAGGTTTGTTCATACTGCACACGAAAATGGGATCGATATTTTCAGGGTATTTGATGCTCTAAATGATTCAAGGAATTTACAGTCAGCAATAAGAGCAGTGAAAAAGTACGGAGCTCATGCCCAGGGTACCCTTTCCTATACGATTAGCCCCGTGCATACGATTAAGAAATTTGTCGGCTATGCAAAGGAACAAGCCGACATGGGTATCGATTCACTTTGCATTAAGGATATGGCCGGTCTTCTATCTCCCACAGCATCGAGAGAACTGGTGACGGCTTTAGTTAAGGAGTTGGATATTCCTATTCAGATTCATTGTCATGCAACAAGTGGAATGGCCGTTCCGGCATACCTCGAAGGAGTAAGAGCCGGAGCTAGAGCTGTAGACTGTGCTATTGCTTCTTTGGCAGGTTTTTCGTCACAACCTCCTGTTGAGACTATCGATGCTATTTTCAGGGAATCAGAATTTGATATTGACCTTGATTTGGATGCTTTAAGAAAAATAGATAAATATTTTGCTGATCTTACACCAAAAAGATCTAAAGGAAGAGGATTTGAACCGATTATTGATCCGGAAATTCTGATTCATCAGATTCCAGGAGGAATGATTTCAAATTTCCGCTCACAACTTGAGCAACAGGGTGCATTAGAAAAACTTCCTGAAGCTTTGGAAGAAGTCAGCAGAGTCAGAAAAGACCTGGGGTACCCACCCCTGGTCACTCCCACAAGTCAGATTGTAGGTACTCAGGCGGTGATGAATGTAATAGCAGGCGAAAGGTACAAAATAGTCCCTGAGGAGGTAAAAAACTATGTGAAAGGATTGTATGGGCGTTCACCGGTACCCCTTGATCCTAAATTTATTAAGAAAATTCTTGGAAACGAAAAGCCAATCGATCATCGTCCTGCTGATGACCTTAAAGATATTCTACCCCATGCAACCGATAATATCGCGGAACCGGAACTGATAACAAATGAGGAAGATATTCTGTCATACTGTATATTTCCTGAGGTTGCCATGGAGTATTTTAAATGGCGCGCACTTCCGGAAGATAAGCGACCAAAAACTCCAGCAGATATCGAATTGGAAGTAATTACACCGGCACCAGAATCTAAAAAGAAGTTCCTTGTTGAAGCTGCCCAATCTCAAACTATGGATCCCATGCTTCATCCCGATGATTTTGAGGGATTGAGGTCACTCATAGAAAAAGCATCTAGTATGCAATTGAATGAGCTTGTAATAAAAAAGGGCGACTTTAATCTGGCTTTCAAAACAGGGAGTAATGGTTCTTCGGCTTCCGAAGCTGCCAAGTTGGTTATAGCAGAGGAAAAGCCAGAGGCTATTGTGCATAAAGAACAAAAGAAATCAGGAAAAGTTACTAAGGAAGCAGCTGAAAAAGCAGTTGAAAGAGCAGCTGAAAAGATCGATGTAAAAGAAGTTGATAAAGCTGTAGCCGAGTACAAAGACACCATTAATGCGGTTATGGCGGGTACTTTTTATCATGCTTCGGGAATCGATAAACCACCATTCGTTAAAGAAGGATCGATTGCCAATGAAGGTGATACTATTTTTATTCTTGAAGCCATGAAACTGATCAATGAAATTAAAACTCCGTTCAAATGTAAGATTATAAAAGTTCTGGTTAATAATGGAGAGATCGTAACAAAAGATCAGCCTATCATGGCAGTTGAAAAAGTGTAATCATTCAAAACAGATAGTTTAAGCACTGATTATCCCTGGAAGTGGCATGCAAGTATGTCAACTCCTGATTTATCCTGGATTGCATCAGATTGAATTGAGCAATATCGTATAAAAGGCGGTAATAAAAAGAATTCATTTCCGTATCGGGTACTCTATAGGTGCATACAAGTCTCTCTTTTCTTATTGATACTGGCTATTTATAGAATTTTCGATAATTGTATGCTTTAAATCTGATATTTTTGTTTCTGATTATACAACTCAATGGAAATTACAGAAACACTTTATGCAGCAAACAGGGAACAATGGAGAACCTGGCTTGCGGAAAACTATGCAACAGCTAATGAAATCTGGCTGATATATTATAAAAAGAAAAGCGGTCGACACAGGATACCCTATAGCGATGCTGTAGAGGAGGCATTATGTTATGGCTGGATAGACAGTACGACCAAAGCACTCGATACTGATCGTTATGTTCAGCGCTTCACTCCTCGCAGAAAAAATAGCCAACTCTCGGAAATGAATAAAGAACGTGTACGGCAACTGATAAAGGCAGGCAAAATGACTCCTGCCGGACTGGAAAGTATTAAGAATCACCTGAAAAGGAAAGCAGAATTGACAGATCATAATTCTTACTTTGAAGAATATAAAATACCAAAAGATATTTTTAAAGAGCTGAAAGCCAATAAGAAGACATGGGAACATTTCAACAACTTTTCCGAGCAATACAAACGTATTCGTATCGGATGGATTGACGGTGCACGTGAACGACCTGAGGAATTTAATAAGAGATTGAGATATTTTCTCAAAATGACTGGGAAAAATAAAACCTTTGGGATGATCCGATAACCATGAACAATATGAACAAACTAATCACGCTCGCAGTATTCGATAATACATTCGATGTTGCGTTTAACCTCCTGAAAGATATGCTCGACGAAAAGGGAATACCTTACGTAATTACGAACCAGAATTCACGATCTGTGAAACCCTTGCCATATATGGTGCCTTTCAACCTGTCCATCGAAATCAAGGTGTATGAAAACGATTTGAAAGATGCAGCTGAAATTTTACGATCTATCAGGCGGGTCTGATCGGATATGCAATATATAAGTCTATATTTTCTCAATGATTTTTCAGGAGATGTAAAAGAAAACTGAAACGATTCTCAATTTCCCTATTCATTGTAACTGGTTCGAACAATAAAACTCTCCAGGTGATAATGATAGCTGAAGCTCCTAAACTCCCCGACTATTCTTCAATTCCCAGATGATACTCCTGCAGCGATTTCACTTGATATTCTCCGATTTGCCTGTCTTTAATCCCTCTGGTTGCAGCCAGTGCTGCCGAGGTAGTAGTGATATAAGGGATTTTATATTTAATAGCATTTTTCCGAATATAAGAATCGTCATACTCACTAAGTTTTCCTGCGGGAGTATTAATAACAAGATCAATTTCACCATTTTTAATTGCATCGACAATGTTGGGCCGGCCCTCATATATTTTTTTGATCAGATGAGCTTTTATACCATGCTTTTCAAGGAATTTCTCTGTTCCTCCTGTGGCTATTATTTTGAATTTCATGTCCCTGAAATTCCTGGCCGTTTCAATTATGCGTTCTTTATCTCTGTCGGCAATGGTAATTAAAACAGTTCCCCTGATTGGTAATGATGTCTGGGTTGCCTCCTGCGATTTGAAAAATGCCAGTCCGTATGAATTAGCAAGTCCCAGCACTTCTCCGGTCGACCGCATTTCAGGACCCAGTAGCGGATCGACATCGGGAAACATATTGAAGGGGAATACGGCTTCCTTGACGCCAAAATGCTTGATTTTTTTATCTTTCAGATGAAAGTCTTTCAGCTTTTTCCCAAGCATGATCTGTGTAGCAATATTGGCCATCGAGATGTTACATACTTTCGATACCAGCGGAACAGTGCGCGATGCCCGTGGATTGGCCTCAAGAATGTATACTGTATCTTCATAGATTGCATATTGAATATTCATTAAACCAACAACATGCAGTTCAATGGCTATTTTGCGTGTATATTCTTTTATGGTCTCTATATGTTTCTCAGGGATAATAACAGGAGGAATAACACAGGCAGAGTCTCCCGAATGTATTCCCGCATATTCGATATGCTGCATCACTGCGGGAACAAAGGCATCGGTTCCATCAGCAATGGCATCGGCTTCCGATTCTATTGCATCTTCGAGAAATTTATCGATAAGCAGGGGTCTGTCGGGCGATACATCGACTGCTGCTGCTATATATTGAGAGAGCATTTCTTCATCAAGAATAATTTTCATGGCTCTGCCCCCAAGAACATATGATGGTCGTACCATTAACGGATAACCAATATTCGCAGCTATTTCGAGGGCTTCTTCCAGTGTGCTCGCCATTCCTGATTCGGGTTGTGGAATTCCTAATTTTGTGATAACATGACGGAAACGATCTCGATCTTCTGCCAGATCGATGGTTTCGGGAGTAGTACCAAGTATATGAACACCTGCCTCAGCCAGTTCATTCGCAATATTCAAGGGTGTTTGTCCGCCAAACTGGACGATAACACCTTCGGGTTTTTCTTTATGGTAAATGCTTAAAACGTCTTCAACAGTGAGGGGTTCAAAATACAGTCTATCGGAAGTATCATAATCGGTCGATACCGTTTCAGGATTACAGTTAACCATGATTGACTCATATCCTGCAGCACGGATGGCAAAGGCAGCATGTACACAACAATAATCGAACTCAATACCCTGACCTATACGATTCGGGCCTCCTCCCAGTACCATGATTTTTTTACGATTGCTTACAGCAACCTTATCAGGTGCGTTATAGGTTGAATAATAATAAGCAGTATTTTCAACTCCACTTACAGGTACAGGTTTCCATGCTTCGGTTATGCCGAGTGAGATTCGTTTTTCTCTGATTACTTTCTCGGGTAGTGTTAATAGTTTTGATAAATATTTATCAGCAAAACCGTCCTTTTTGGATTGAATCAGCATATCATCGGGCAACAACTTTCCTTTATATTGTAGCAGTATCTCTTCCAGATCGACCAGTTCTTTCATCTGCTGAATGAACCAGGGTTTAATATATGTTTTTTTATACAGTTCATTGATATCAGCTCCTTTGCGCAGGGCTTCATACATAATGAACTGTCTTTCGCTTGATGCATGATTGAGCAGGTTCATAAGCTCATCGAGCGACTTCTTATTAAAATCTTTAGCAAATCCTAATCCGTAACGACCTGTTTCCAGCGAACGAATGGCTTTCTGAAGGGCTTCTTTATATGTTTTGCCTATGCTCATCACTTCACCTACTGCCTGCATCTGGGTACCAAGCTTATCTTTCAGTCCATCGAATTTTTCAAATGCCCAGCGGGCAAATTTTACCACAACATAGTCGCCAGAAGGAGTGTATTTCTCAAGAGTTCCATCGCGCCAATAGGGTATTTCGTCCATTGTCATTCCTCCAGCGAGCAATGAGGAAACCAATGCAATCGGAAATCCTGTAGCTTTCGATGCTAGAGCCGACGAACGTGATGTGCGAGGATTTATTTCGATCACAACCACTTTGCCTGTTTTCGGATCGTGCGCAAATTGAATATTGGTACCTCCTATGACCTCAATGGCCTCGACAATATCATAAGAGTACTTCTGGAGCTGTTTTTGAAGTTCAGGATCAATGGTCAGCATAGGGGCCGTACAATAGGAATCGCCTGTGTGCACACCCATAGCATCGACATTTTCAATAAAACAAACCGTGATCATCTGGTTTTTTGCATCACGGACCACCTCCAGTTCAAGCTCTTCCCAGCCTAGAACCGATTCTTCGATGAGTACCTGGTTCACAATGCTTGCCGATAGCCCTCTGCTGGCAACCGTGCGTAATTCTTCGATATTATAAACCAGTCCGCCTCCTGTTCCGCCCATGGTGTAAGCAGGTCTGACAACTACCGGGTAACCCAATTCTTCAGCGACTTTCTCCGCATCTTCAACAGTATTCACTGCCTTGCTTTTCGGCATATCAATACCCAGCCGATTCATTGTTTTTTTAAATGCTGTACGGTCCTCGCCCCGTTCAATTGCATCGATATTGACACCGATAACTTTTACACCATATTTATCCAGAATACCCTTTTTGGCAAGCATAGAAGAAAGGTTCAGACCTGTTTGTCCTCCGAGGTTTGGTAAAAGGGCATCGGGGCGTTCTTTTTTTATTATTTCGGTCAGGGCATATTCGTTGAGTGGTTCAATGTAAGTTATATCGGCCATTCCTGGGTCGGTCATAATAGTAGCCGGGTTAGAGTTTACCAGAATTATTTTATAACCCAGTGAACGGAGTGCTTTACAAGCTTGTGTACCTGAATAGTCAAATTCGCATGCCTGCCCAATGATGATGGGTCCCGATCCGATAATTAACACTTTATCAATATCTGCGTGTTTTGCCATGGATGTGATATGAATTGGTGAACTTACAGCGTAAAGATTAATAAAAGCATGGCAATTTAAACAATCAAATTGATAGCATAAATAGATGTAAAGCGATGGTTGATAACTTGTGATAAGTTTGGATCAAATTTATCAGAAACTTAAGACTAGATTTAGTCTGTTAACAATTTATCTTTTTTCCAAACAGGTTATTATTCTATAGGTGCTTCATATATTCCGATGGTTATGTGATACTAGGTTTTATAAGTATAATAGACAGAATTGGGATAGTAAATTCTCGACAGGAAGATTTTATAAGATATTGACCTCAGGTTCAAGCACAATACCAAATTTGCTTTTTACGGCTTCCTGAATTTGCACTGAAAGATCCAGTATTTCTTTTCCGGTGGCATTACCCAAATTGATAAGCACAAGGGGTTGTTTCGGATGTACACCTGCATTTCCCGCTTTAATACCTATACATCCTGACTGCTCGATAAGCCAGGCGGCAGAGAGTTTTGTTCTGCCCTCTATCTCCCGGAATATGGGCATATCGGGAAATGAAAGTTTTAATTCGGAAGACAACTCATTGCTTATAATAGGATTTTTAAAAAAA
>Ga0299912_10004544_pt1 | contig 11382 bp, 14 predicted proteins | sample RVTome_2_FD_207667 | JGI IMG/M metagenome (GOLD analysis project Ga0299912, IMG submission 207667) | Soil microbial communities from uranium-contaminated site in the Upper Colorado River Basin, Wyoming, United States - RVT95D214 (version 2) ... | reverse complement strand
TTAAAAGGTTTTTCATGATTCCCTGCAAAATCATACCCCCTTTTACCACAAAAACCCATTGCCGTCAAATCAATTATGCAGTTTTGCAGTGGAAACTAAGTAAAGAATAGTTTTCGGGTAGGGCACACGACGTCATGGCAAAACTTTACTCCCGCGACGGGTGAAGGCACCATTTTTGTGGCTTGCGTGCATGTTCACCTGCTTGCCCGGTCATATAGGAATGTTTAAACTGCTCCCAGAGACATGCGGGTATGTATTTTTATTTATCAATCGACCGGCTTAAATCCTCCGGCTTTTCCTGCCCAAAGATTTTGCGAAAGAATTTTTGCCGTTTGGCTTTGCGCTTGGCTCTTAGCTCTTTCTTCTTGGCCTTGTCCGCTTTTTTAATCTCATCTTCTTTGATTTTATATTCGGCATCGTATTTCTCGATAGCGAGGAGCACGCTTTCCATGCTCTGGCGTTTTTCCATCAGTTTTTGCATATTCAAATAATCTTTATGATTGAACCCGAACGCGGCTTTAAGGAATGGTTCGATGGCCCAGGCGGCCGGTTCGCCAACCAGCATCATTTGCGAACCGATCCAGTTGAGCGGCTTGGTCGATTCGATAGCCATTATGGCGGGCACAGTTAGGCTTCGCCGTACAATCCATCGGGCAAACTTGTCGATTAACGCCTGCTCTTCGGGAGTTGGCATTGTATTATCCGGTTCTTTGGGATTCGGAGTGCGAAACATGTCTTTAATTCCCATCGGTTCGCTCCTCGAAAATCCGCTTAACGAAGGCGTCGACTTCCGTTTTATTCTGATGATATTTGATATATAAACCGCGAAAATTCTCCAACCTCGATGGCTTGGTAAAGGGCGAAAGCAGCACCCCGTTTTTATCTGGATAAAATGATCGATACATACTCACTTCTTTTACAACCGAGGTGAATAAATATTTCACCTTTATTTTATCCCGGCTCAGTTCATATCTTGTCGGAAAGAAAAAAGTCGATAGCGAGCCTAAGAAAATAGCGCCGGCCAATAGCACCATCCAGATCGAATACGATATCAGATAGACTATGACGAAAATAGCGTGCATGAAAATTAAGGTCAGCACCGCGGCTTTCCTCCGTGCACGGGCGGGATGCGATATCCAGGTTAGCGTTTCCATAGTTATTGAATATTAGCTTTTGCCCTGATTTTGACCCGGCATCTGATAACGTTCTTTGCGGACACTGTCCATCGTTGCCTGCAAATCCGGAACGTCTATAATTTTCTTATCCACCAAAAGCTTGACCAGCGCCTCCAGCGCGAAATTATTCGACAGGGTTAATTCCTTGAAAGATATCGCGCGTCTCTGATCGCCGACCGCGACAGTCAGGGCGACATCCTCGTTGAAACTGATTCGACGACTTTTACCATCCACGGTGACCGTCAAGGCTACCTCCGACGGAAACTGCTCGAGGGGTAATTTGACATTTTGATTAAGGGCGACTTCCCGTTCTTCTTTGCCGACAGTGCCGGTTATGGCTATCTTACTTTTTAAATCAGCCATTAGCTTTCCTTCCTTATTATACCAACATTCAAACTTCCCGATTTGAATCCCCCCAAATCAACGGCCACATAGCTAAAACCGATCTCCCTGAGTTTTTTATCGATTTGTTCTCTCAGGCCGTTTTTCAAAATCAGGTTAATATCATCGATTTCCAGCCGGGCGATCTTATCATGATGACGAACCCTGAATTGCTTGAATCCCAGACCGCGCAAATATCTTTCGGCGGCGGCGATTTGATCGAGCTTCTGCGGCGTAACTACCGAATGATAGGGAATGCGCGAGGACAGGCAGGGCATGGCCGGTTTATCCCAATTAGGCAAGCCCATTTTTTTAGCCAGAATCCGTATATCCTCTTTAGTAAAACCAGCCTCAGCCAACGGCGCGCGGACATTCAAATCCCGGCAAGCCTGCGTTCCGGGACGATAGTCGGTTAAATCAGCGGCATTGGATCCATCCACTACAAATTTGGCGCCTACTTGACTGGCTAATACGGCAAGCTTGCCGAATAATTCATGCTTGCAATAATAGCATCTGTTCTCTGGATTAGCTACGTAGTTGGGATCAGCAAGCTCGGTGGTATTGATAATAATAAAATGTTCATCCATCAGACCAAGCCAGGAAGCCATCTGTTTGCAATACTCCAGCTCTTCGGGCATCATCGATTTAGAATTGCCGGTAGCGACCCATACATTTTGATGTCCGAGGATATCGAGGCAGAGTTTGGCAGTCAAAGTGGAATCTACCCCTCCCGAAAGTCCGACAACAACCGAATGAAGTTTCTGTATTATTTCTTTTATTACAGTTTCTTTTTTATTCATTATCTCAATCGGGTTAATGATTCTGCGCCAATCCGGAATATGCTGACCGCGTCATTGGCATGACCGGTAGATTTAAAATCAATCGTACAACTGACCCCTTTATAATCCTCAACGTTACCAAGATATGTACCTATAGCATCGGCCGTCATGCTGCCTTTTTGCAGGGCTGATTTCACCAATTCCGCGGCATCGTGCGACAAAGCCGCGACCCGGCCCGGTTCACTTCCAAACAGCTCGCGATAATGCGTATGGAAATCATTCCAGGTATTATTCTCAGCGCCGGGGTGATAGTCGGTGGCAAAGATTGAACCATCAATATAGCGGCTTATTTCCTTGGCCAGTTCAGGCGAATCCCAGCCATCCAAGCCCAGATATTGAGTACTGATAATATGATATCTGGTTTGAGGAACAAGCTGAGCAAGCTCACTTTGATAACCCGGCAGGAATAGCCCGCCTAAATGAACCCGCCAATCTTCCTGTTCAAGCCATATCTCTTTTTCCTCATCGAAATAATCCGATGAATCGATAAGACCAGTTGCCAGTTGTTCCTCGGTTTTCATCAGTAGGTGTTCCCGCAGGGGTTTTATCTGATGCGAAAAGTCGGTTTCTCCCGGCTCATAGAAAGCGTTGGTGATGACCTCACCGCCAAGCTGATATACTTTCTGGCGGAAAGCCCGCGCTACCTGGCGGCCATTGAAATCTCCCGGGGCAATGATGCCGAATTCCTTGATGCCCAGATCATTGACCGCGTATTCCGCCAGACAGGTAGCGATTTTTTCCGCCGACGGCGATAGCTGAAATATGTTATCGCCGAGTTCGGCAATCCCCGGTTCAGAAGCCGTAGGCGTAATAAGCGGTATACTATTAAAATTGGCCAATATCGCCGCGCTTACAGCCGATTCGGAACGCAACGGGCCTATTACTATCGCCGGTTCTTCCTGGATTAGCGATTTCATCGCCTCAACCGCTTGAACCGGAGTTCCCTGGGTATCCTTTATTATCAGTTCGATTTCCTTATTGTCTATCACGGAAGCATCTGCGAACGCCAGTTTTATGCCATTGACCATCTCTTTGCCGTAATCGGCATACGAACCTGATATGGGCGCCAAAACGCCGATTATGATTTTATTAACACATTTTTCCCTGGCTTTGGCATACAACTGTTTAATTCCGGCCGTATGGTTTCCGAAAGAGTAATTGGCCAGATATTTTTCACATACGGTCGCCGCGCTTTTAAATCTTTGGTCGTCATAATGCCTTTTGCCTAAATTATACAGCGCTTCTTCGGCAAAATCAGAGCGAGGGTAATTATCGACGATATAAATCAAGTCGTCGATCGATAACTCCTCAGGCAGCATTTGTTTCAGATTGGCGGCGGCTATTTCGCCTGCCCTGGATTTGCCCGAAATATCTCTGGCTTTGATATAATATATCGCGCTTTCCAATAACCTGCCCTGAAGATAAGCAATGTGACCTAAGTACATATTGGCGGCGTCCAGGTAATTAGAACCGGGGTAATCCTTGGTAAATTTTTCAAAGCCATTTTTAGCCGGGTCCAGATGCCCGGCTTTAAAAAGAGATTTTAACGACATAAACTTAAAAATAGAATGATGAGCTTCTCGCGGGTAAATTTCGGAAAGAAGCTTAAACTTCTCGTAAGCCTCATCATAACGGCCAAGACTATAAATATCCAAAGCCTGATAAAGCGCTTCACGCGGAGAGCCGGCTAATTTTTGCGAAAATGAAGTACTCGCGGAAATCAGCAGTATTAATACTATCAATCTCTTCAATACTTATATCCCTTTACGTAATCTTATAATCAATCGCCGATTACTCAATCGCTTTTTTCCAGCGATTGTTAAATCACATTTAATAACGACGGGATTATCGACAGCCAATACGCCGGAGGGAATGGTCTTATGTTCTTTCACAACAGGATCAGCTGCGACAATAGATCCCTCTCCTATTACAGAATCATCCGGAACAACCGCGTTCATCCCGATAATACATTCATTTTTAATAGTGCAGCCATGTAAAATCGCGCTATGACCGCAAGTGACATAATCGCTGATTGCAGTTGAGTACTTGCTATGAGTTGCGTGGACCACCGCGTTGTCCTGAATATTGGTACGCCGGCCGATTGTAATTGAATAAATACCGCCTCGAATCACGGCCCCGAACCAGATCGAGGAGTCGGTTCCGATATTGACATCACCGACTATAACACCAATGGGCGCGATAAAGCAACTGTCAGCGATCCGCGGCTGTGTCTCGCCATATGGAATAATCATAGCTGATATTTGCCGAAATCCTCGGGGTTTATCCTGCGCAATCTTTCGCGAAGCGACTCCTGGTTAGGGATGCCCGAAATCTTCTCATCCTTAAGTTGGAATAATTCCTCATTGACGAATATCGGGGCTTTGGCTTTTAAGGCAATAGCAATTGAATCGGACGGTCGAGCGTCTATTTCCAAAATGGAGCCATTGTATTTAATAGATATTTTGGCGAAAAAAGTCTGATCTTTAAGTTCGGTAACGGCGATTTTTTCAATTTCGCCTCCCATGCTTTTGACAATGCCATACAGCAGATCATGAGTCAGCGGCCGTTTGGATACAACTCCCGACATCTCCATGCCGATAGCCCAGGCCTCATAGTGGCCAATCCAAATTGGCAGGATTTTTTTAGAATTTAAGGGGCTGAGCGTTACAACCGGCGAGTTAGTAGTTATATCAAGCGCCAAGCCGCCTATTTGTGCTTCAACCAGGCCCATTCTGAACCACTCCGGCTAAATCATTATCGCGCAATCACCAAATATCCAAAAGTTTTCGTTGCCAATCAAAAGCAACCGAATCAGCCATTAAAAACACGCGAAACTTCTTTATTATTGACAGCCATGGCTATTCGGCAATTCCCTTTATTATAAAAACTATCGTTTTCGGCCGTCGTATCCTGAATTAATCAAAAAGATTCCACAGGCTCGCCTAATTTATACAATAAACTACCTGACAAGTTCAAGCTATCTTTGGTAAATAGCCGAATTTATTCGCCGGTATCTTCTTTCTTCACGACCCAGAGCTTAACCTCGGCAATAACTTCTTTGTCGAGTTTGATCGGGATCGTATATACTCCCAACGCCTTTATTGGTTCATCCAGATGGATTAGCCGACGATCAATTTCAAAACCTTGCTGCTGGAGAAGACTGGCAATATTAGCCGCTGTTACCGAGCCGAAAACCTTATCTTCCTCGCCAACCTGCACTTCAGCGGTGAGCGACAGTTTTTCTAATCTATCTTTAACTCTTTCCGATTCGCGCTTCTTTTTGCTATCACGGAAATTTTTCTGTTTTTTTATTTCATCAATTGATTTCAGATTCCCGGAACTTGCCTGAACAGCCAGGTTTCTCGGAATCAGGTAATTGCGGGCATAACCCCCTTTGACCTCAACAACCTCGCCGCAATTACCCAAGCTCTTTATATCGTCCTTCAAAATTACTTTCAATTTACAACTCCTTATTCTGAATATTTTAACTATCTGTTGAAAGCGTGATTTTTCTAAAATCGAATCGACTATCGACTAATCCTATAATCGCCAATAGCGGTATTGCTACTACCACCGCTACCAGAATAAAAAGGTATATCAATAATCTAACCAGCAAATGCACCTTGATTTTTTTAAAATAAAAATCGATTACACATATGCCGAAAAAAGCGAAGAAATGAACCATAAAAACAAGCAGGTTTTCGCCAATAATTTTAGGCCAATTACCGCCTGAAAGTACCAATAGAAGCCCCAGTCCAAGAGGAATCAGCCAGATTTCGCCGGCTTTCCATAAATAGAGAGGATTCATGCGCGGCACAACCGCTCCAAAATATGGACTGACACTAGTCGCGATAAGATAGGCAAAAAAGACGAGCGAAACGAACAGGGTGAAAAATATCCCCGGCATGAGCCTTAACGACCACTTCACGATTTCAGGAATCGCGGTATACAAAATTTGCAGTTCATTGCCGGCTATGCCGAATTCTGCCGCGCTCAATTCTATCATGCCCAATATCTCGGATATGATAAAAGAAGCCTGAGCCGATAACTGAGGGTAATAGGTTATTAATAAGCCGATCGGCAAAAGATAGGGGAATATTCCCCAAGCGATAATCGAGTTAGGCGAATTGAACAGCCTGCTTTTATAGCCCATCAGCAACCCCGGTATTAAAACCAGAAACGCAAACGATGCCGCCACGACGGCGCCATAAAAAACGAGACAAAGCGCTAATGAACCCAGGCATGATAAAACGACAAACATGTAGCGGAATCTGACTGTCATCACTATTAAAGCCGATATGGCGAACAAAAAGAATAGGACGTTGATCATCATCACCCCGGCAAAGAGCCCAGAGGATAATATGGCAAGGTTCAAATACCATAATTTTGCCTGATCCGATTTAAACAATTCACAATTTCGGTTTAAAGGTTTTTACCTGTTATATTCCCTTGAAGTGAAAGGCAGCATTCCCATCATCCTGCCGCGTTTGATAGCCTGGGAAAGCCAGCGCTGATGTTTGGCGCAAACACCGGTAACCCGACCCGGCACGATTTTACCTCTATCGGAAATATATCTATTTAAAATCCTGTCATCACGATAATCAATCCGTTTTACCTGTTTTTCGCAGAAGCGACAGATTTTCTTTCTTTTCTTAATCACTTATGATTCCTCCTAAATTCCTAATGCGAATATTTGAACCGATAATTGTTTATACTTTATATTCAATAATCCGGTTCTACACGTCTTCCTCTTCATCCTCGTCTTCTTTATCTATATCTTCATCGATAACATAAGGCTCATCAGTTACCGTGGGTCTTTTATCGGGCGGAATGTATTCCGATGGCTTCAAAACCAGTGTCATGGATCTTAAAAATGATTCATTCAGTCTCATCCTGGCTTCCAATTGCTTTAGCACGTCAGGATTGGCCTGGTAATAGATAGTATAATAATTACCCTGCCAGCAACCTTTCATCTCATAAGTCATTCTTTTCAGGCCAAGATGCTGAACTTCGAGGATTAGGCCTTTGTTGGATGTGATTAGAGACGTGATCTGCTCAATTTCGGTGTTGACCAATTCTTTGTCGAGATTGGGATTTAAAATAAAGGTAAGTTCGTAAGTCTTCATCTAACCTCCCTATGGACTTACTGACCCCGCTACCGGAGTAGAGAGTATCGATTAATTACACTTAGTTATTCGCCGGCTACCGAAAAAGTAACCGATTTTTTATCTATCTCGTTGGCCGCCAAGCTTTCTATAAAGCCGATGGCGGCAGAAACTACCTGATCGACGATTTCAAATTCATCGCGGGTAAAATCCTCCAGCACATAATCCTCCAGAGGAACGCCCGCCGGATTTTGGCCGACACCTAATCTCAGGCGCGGGAAATCCTTCCGATTAAAGGCATCGATTATCGAAGCCAGCCCATTATGGCCGCCTTCGGAACCTGATATTCGGTAGCGGATTTTTCCCAGCGGCAAATTGCAGTCATCGGAAATAACCAGCAGATTTTCCGGCGGAATATTGAAATACTTGCATAAGCTGATTGCCGCTTTGCCGGAGTTATTCATGTAAGTAGTTGATTTGCATAAATACAAACCACTTTCTGCCATCGATACCCGGCAGTAAACAAACGGGCCATTGCCGCGAATGAATTCTTCTCTTTTCAAAAAAGCCAGTCGGTCGATCACCATATGTCCGAAATTATGCCTGTTCTCGGCATAGCGTCGACCGGGGTTGCCCAGCCCCAAGATAGCTTCGATTTTAAACAGCGGGGCTTCATCAACCATAACAAACCTTTAAAATCATCAATCAAGCTCAATATGTCAAGGTAAATCGGCTCTAATTAAAATATCTTCAATGGACCAATAAGGCAATTATAGACCATGTGCGATGTTAACCGTCTTCTCGTTCCAAGCCCAAGGCTTTCATCTTCTTATAGAGATGGCTTCGTTCAAGGCCTAAGGCTCGAGCGGCCCTGGCCAGGTTATCGCCGGCCCCCTCTATTGCCCGGATTATATAATCTTTTTCAAACTCCTCGACTGCTTGCTTAAGGGAAGAAATAGAATCCATGTCTTTTTTGGTTATAGTTGGCAGGACTTTATTGATATCTTCCGCGTCTACGGGATCGGCATCAGTGACTATTAAAATACGTTCGATATAGTTTTTTAACTCTCTGACATTTCCCGGATAGTTCAATCGTTCCAAACAAGCGATACCGGCCGGCGAAATCAGGCGCGGTCTTTTGTTGGCTCTGATTGAATACTGACGACTGAAATATTCCGCCAGGATTTTAATATCGCCGATTCGTTCGCGCAAGGGCGGCACGTTTATCGGCAGAACATTTAATCTAAAATACAGATCCTCTCGGAAGGTTCCGTTTTCGGCCTCGGCTTTCAAATCGCGATTGGAAGCGGCCACAATTCGCACATCGACATCATATGTTTTTTGACTGCCCAAAGGCATCACTTTTTTATCTTCGATTACGCGTAATAATTTCGCCTGCAAATGAAGTGACATCTCGCTGATTTCGTCCAAAAACAGCGTCCCGCCGGCAGCGCGCCGGAAATGCCCCTCATGCGCTCTCATCGCTCCCGTGAAAGCGCCTTTCTCGAAACCGAACAACTCGGCATCCGCCAGATCATCCGGCAGGGCGGCGCAGTTGATAGCTACAAATGGACCTTTCTGCCGGGATGAATTGTCATGAATTTGGCGTGCGACCAGTTCTTTTCCCGTTCCGCTTTCGCCGGTAACCAATACCGGCGCGTCCTCGGGCGCGAATTTTTGTATAATTCCGCGCAACTTCTCCATCGCCGATGATTGGCCGATTAGTTTATGTTCTCCTTCAAGCAGTGCCAGTAACTCATCCCGTTGTCTTTTCAAAGTTAACAGCGCTTCGATATTCTGTAATAATACCTCAAGCCGATCCAGGGATAACGGTTTTTCCAGAAAATCATAAGCCCCATGCTTAATTGCCTCGACAGCCGTCGAAATCGTTGAATGACCGGAGATCATAACTGCCACCAAATTGGGGTAAGCGGCTTTCAGTTTTTTTAATAGCTCGACCCCATCGCCGTCATCAAGCCAAACATCCAGCAAAGCGGCCTCGACAGATTTATCACACACTGTCAGCGCCTGCTTATAGCCGGAAGCGGTAACGACTTGATAACCTGAACGCTGAAGCGCGCCTCCTACCGAATCGAGTATATTCTCTTCATCATCGACTAAAAGTAATTTCATTATTCCTGTAATCTCAATTTGATTTTGACGGTAGTACCCATCCCGGGCTGATCTTCAATTTCGATAAAACCTTCATGTTCGCTGATTATCTTTTTAACTATTACCAGCCCCAGCCCGCTGCCATCGGGTTTGGTGGTAAAATAAGGCGAAAACAGTTTTTTCCGGGCTTGGGGCGAAAATCCGGGTCCGTTATCGGATATTTTTATGACTGCCAGATTTTTATCGCGATAAGTTTTCAGTTCAACTCTGCCGGTTTCGCCGGCGGCTTCAAACGCGTTTTTCAGAATATTGTGAACCGCCCGCTTGATCTGGTCGCGGTCGATATTAACTATCAGTTTCTCTTGTGTAATATCAAGGACAAGCCGTTTATGTTCGATATCGGCGGTGTATAAATCGGCGAACTTGGCGACAAGATCATTCAAGTTCTCCGTTGCCAGCTGCGGGGAGGGAAACCTCGCGAATTCGGAAAACTCCCTGACCAGCCGGGCCAGCGAAGCTACCTCCTCCAGAACGGTAGCGCACGATTTTTCCAGAATCTGGGGGAACTCCTCGTTCTTTTCATCGAAAGAACGCTTTAAATCCTGAATCGATACCTGAATCGGCGTTAGCGGATTTTTTATTTCATGGGCCACTTTTTGAGCCATCTGTGTGAACGCCGCCATCCGTTCGGAATTAACTAATTTCTCACGATAATCTTTCAAATCGGCCGCCATGGAATTAAAACTTTTAACCAGCTTGCCGATTTCGTCTTTTCTGGATGATTTAATAACCACATCAAAATCGCCGGTGGACAGCCGTGAGGCGATCTCGGCCAATTCAGCTATTGGGTTGGTAATTTTATTAGCAAAACTCCAGGCCAATATCAATGCCAGCACAAAACCGGCTCCGGCAAATATAATGAAAATAAAAGATATTTTATCGAATAGCGCTTTTAAATCATGGGTGCTCACGCCAATCAGCAAGTCGGCGATCTTTTCGCCGGAAAAATCATCTAAAGCGTATGCGCCGAATTTATAAGTGATACCACCTAATTCAACCGAGTTAATCTTGTCGCGAGTGGTATCTATCGGCACCATATCTAAATTTCCCGAAATCGTGCTGGCTTCCACCATACCGCCGCGCACCATAATCAGTTCGGCGCCGGAAAGAGCCTTTAGGCTACGTAGATAGCTCTCATCGATTATCGCGCCGCCCATGACTACGCCGATAACCCGGTTTTTAAACCACACCGGCGAGGCGGCCATAGCCATCAGCTGAGAACTGCCTTTAATATCCCGAATTGCCAGCGAATGTATCTCCTGGCCGTCAAGCGCCTTTCTGACTATGGGATCAGCCAGCATAGAAATACCGAAAATCGCTTGATCATGCCCCTGCGCTAACGCTATACCTTGAGGATCGGTTATTGTCAGGTAATCCAGATTTAGCAGGTTTTGGCGAACCTCGGTCGATTTGATAAGCGCCGCTTGATCGATAAAACCGATTTCATTTGTCAGAAGAAGCGTTCGCTTGAGATCATCATCGCCGGTTAGCGTTTGAATCTGGTCTAAAATATCCGCTCCGGTCCGGTCATAGAAACCGATTACGCCGCTTATAACCATAGCTAATCGGCGCCGGGCCAGTTCTTGCTGCTGGTTCAAAGTCTGAGAATGAAGAAATGCAATAATGCCAAGAAACGGTAAGACTGAAACAATTAACAATAGGGAAAATATTTTTTTGCGCATATTTTATCTACCTGCCTGGAAATATGTA
>Ga0299912_10004543_pt1 | contig 11384 bp, 8 predicted proteins | sample RVTome_2_FD_207667 | JGI IMG/M metagenome (GOLD analysis project Ga0299912, IMG submission 207667) | Soil microbial communities from uranium-contaminated site in the Upper Colorado River Basin, Wyoming, United States - RVT95D214 (version 2) ... | reverse complement strand
GTAAATCACAATTTTTTTCCCCTGTCAAGAAAATGAGGCCGGAGAAGGGCCGCCGAAAAAGACGATGATATCCAGGATGTCTTCTTGGGGAAATCGGCTCTGGAAATAGTCTTCGCTGACTTCCAGCGGGTAGTGGTCGATGCCGGCCCGGACAACCTTCAGGCGATCGATCTTTTTCTCGAAGAGCTCCAATAAAGGGCCGTTCTTGATGGTCCTGTCGGAATGACTGAGGATGAGGACATAGGGCAGGTTTTGGAAGCGGCAGGGCTGACGGTGGGTGAGGATGATGCGAGCGGTTTCAAAAAAAGTTCGCCCTTCCATCTGGTTCAAGAGAGTTTCGATTCGGTCGGCCGGATAATCGCTGTACCAGTGAAATACCCGGCGAAACAAACGATGATTCCAGATCTTCAAAGGCAGGTCGAAGGCGAGGGTCAGCCGAACAAGAAAAGAGTAGGTGGATTTCTTGACCAACCCCAGGTTGAGCCAGCGAGAGTTGAGAAAAGGCGTGATGGCCACCACTCCCTTGCAGCGCTCGGCGGGGTTCAGGTGGCTGATCACAAAAAGGCCCTTCTTTTAGCACAGCGAAATAGGGAAGTCAATCCGGGGCCAGACGGTGTTTCGGCCGGGCAAGGAGGAAAAGAAGGCCCATGGCATTGAGGAGGATGACCGCATCGATGACCCGGAACAATCCGGCCAGAGGGATGAGGAGAGAGGATGTCACCAGCGCCCCGATAAAAGAGCCGACGAGGTCGAGGCCGTAGCCGCGGCCATAATCCGCTCGGACACGAAGATAAAGCCGATTGGAGATAACAAACAGGGCGCCGCCGAGGATTCCCAAGAAAAGCAGGATGAGATAAGCGAGAACCTCGGGGAGCTTTGCCGGAATGGCCAGGCGGAAAAGACCGAGAAGCAGCAGAAACCCAACTTGGATGGCCGCCAGCGATCCGTAGGTCGGGCGGTTGATCCGGGTGCTGAAGAGGGCCCCCAGAAACAGCCCGAGCATGAAAGTGGAAAGCAGCAGGGCGATTCGCCCGTAGAGAAAGCCATAGAGCGCCTGGAACCAGATGAGGAGGACGATCTCCGCAACGATCGTCGTCAGACCCATTACGGCCAGGGGGAGCAAGCTGTATATGGCCTCTCCTTTTCTAGCGCGCAGGACCGGGAGGAGCAAGACGAAGAGAAAGAGCGGCAGCCCGAGAAGCCAGGACACGGGAACCTTAGAAAAAAAGCGCAGGATCCCTGCCCCGGGTCCCCGAAATTGAGTGCTCCAGAGAGAGGCGTTCAGAAAGAAACTTACCGGGGCAAAGTCCGAATTGAGCCGAGGCGAGACCGAGGCCAGCATGCCTTCGAGATAGCGGATGCGCAGCGCATGGAGACGAGACTGGAGAGTCCGGTCCTCGAGGTATCGGGTTGACAAGGCGAGAGAGGCGATCCGGCGGCTGAGCTCTTGGGGGTCAAGCGTCAACGGCGCGGCGGACGCCAAGAAGATATTCCGATCCCCCGGCACAACTCGGACCACCGGGAAGACTCTGGCCAGAGTGGAGTACAGAGAGGAGAGGAACTGCTGGAGCGCGGGGCCGATGACAGTCTCCGAAGAAGGGATGGGAAAGGACAGGATTCCGCCGGGGCTGAGGTGATGCCGGGCAAGGAGGAAGAATTCAAGAGTATAAAACCTGTTGACCTGGGCTGTCGCCGGCTCGGGGAGGTTGAGGAGGATGACCTCGTATCTTTCCTTGGTCCGTTGGAGAAAGGTCCGTCCGTCCTGAAAGATGATGCGGACGCGGGCGGAGTTTAGATTATCTTGTTCCTCTTTGCCCAGAAAATTCCGGGAGAGATTGATGATCTCGGGGTCGAGCTCGACGTAATCGATCTTTGCGCCGCGGTATTTGAGCAGCTCTCCGAGAGTGCCGCCCGGCCCTCCGCCGATGAGGAGGATTCGCCGGGCTTCTGGATTTTGGAGCATAGCGAAATGAACGGACTCCTCGGCCGCTGCGAGATCCGGGATGGAATAGACGGGCGAATTGTTGCTGTAAAGGGAGAGCTGTTCCTTGGCCCGGATAAGCTGAAGTCGGCCATAGCGGGTATCGCGTGTGCTGAGAAGTTGGAACGGTTTCCAGTACGCCCTTTGGCTGGGAAGGTCGGCGAACCAGAATCCTCCAAGAAGGATCACGATCCCCAACGCCCAGAGAAAGCAGGGCTTTTCTTGATCCGTCCAGCAACTCATGAACGCAACCGTCCCGGCGATGACCGCCACCGTGATCCAGGACGAGGCGGAAAGCGTCAGGAAGAGATAGACGATAGGCCCTGCCGCCACAGCGCCCAAGGATTCCACGATATAGACTCGGCTGATATCCCCGGCCTGCCGGGCCACATTGATGACGAACAAGGCTCCCAGGGGAAAGCCGATCAGGAGACAAAGCCCGAAGGACATAATGATGACCGGGGAGAATCCCACAATCTCTCCCGGCAAGAGATGGAACAGGAAGCGTGAGAACCTGACCGCGAGAAGGGCGAAGGGGAACAGCGTGATCACAGCAAGATAGAGAGAAGTCCGGTTGGGCGAGGACTTCGCTTTCCCGGCAGCCAGGCTTCCCAACCCCACCCAGAGGAGCCAGGCAGCAAGGATGATGCCCAGCGTCAGCTCGTTCCCGGAGAAATAGGCGGAGAATTCCCGGAGCAGCAAGATCTGGAAAGAAGTCGCCAGTAACCCGAGAAGGAAGGCCGGGAGGTCTTTTCTCAAGCCCAGATTCCGGGAATAGGGTATTGGCAGGATCGGCAGGCTCCCTTATTCAGGGCGATCGCCTTGACCTGCATCCCGAATCGTTCGATGACCGCGTTCCGGCAACGTGGGCAGTAGGTGTTTTCGGCGCTGTGGCCGGGGACATTGCCCACATAGACATAATGCATCCCTTCTTCGAAGGCAATTTCGCGCAGGGATTCGAGTGTGGAGATCGGGGTGGGGGGGAGGTTCTTGACGAGGTACATCGGGTGAAACCGGGTGAAATGAAGGGGGATGTCGCGACCGACCTCCTTGGCCATCCAGCGGCACATGCTCCTGATGTCTTCGTCGCGGTCGTTAAGCGTCGGGATAACGAGATAGACGATCTCGAGCCAGACCTTGCTCTGGCTCACCATCCGGATGGCTTCGAGAACAGGCTGGAGATCCCCCCGGACATAATCTTTATAGAAATCCTGACGGAAAGCCTTGAGGTCGATCTTAACGGCATCGACAACCTTGAGGAGGTCCTGGAGCGGCTCCGGCTGGATGTGTCCGGCCGTCACCACGCAATTCCTCAGCCCTTTCCTCCGCGCCTCGACAGCGGAATCGTACATGTACTCAAAAAAAACGACGGGCTCGGTGTAGGTGTAGGCTATAGAGCGGCATCTATTTCTTTCGGCAGCGGCCGCCACTTCCACCGGCGGAAGGTCGAAATGGGGCACCTGCTCCGCCCGCACCTGAGAGATCTGCCAGTTCTGACAGAACTTGCAGTTCACGTTGCAGCCGGCTGTGGCGATGGAGAAGGCGTCCGTGCCGGGCAGGAAATGGAAGAACGGCTTCTTCTCGATCGGGTCCACGTTGGCCGAACAGGCTTTGCCGTAGACAAGCGTATAGTACGTACCGCCGTCGTTCTGACGGACCCCACAATAGCCGCGTTCCTTATCGCCGAGCTTGCAGAGGCGCGGGCAGAGGAGACACTCGATTTCCCGGTCGGGATGCTTTTTATAGTAGCGGGCTTCGACATGGGATAGGTTGGCGATGTCCTCGAAGGTCCAAACCCGGTTCAGAGCGCCTGCCGTGCCGGTTCCCAACAGGAAGCCCGTCCCCGCCAGGGTTTCGCAGAACCGCCGCCTTTTCATAGTCTTCTTGATTCCTTGTATATATTATATCTCATCTTCGATGATCTCTATGGAATCGCTGCCGGCCCGGCCGAGGCCTAGCTTTTCAGCCGTGGTCAGATAAACCGGCTCCCGGTCTTCTTCCTTGAGGGAGGGCAGCCCTTTTTTTGAGCGCAACTCCTCGATCAGCCGCCATCCCACCGCGTCAGCGGCCACAGGGTCCAGGCTGAAGATGAGCGATCCGCTCCGTTCCGCCCATTGGGTATGGTAGGAAGGACCGCGGTGATATTGAACGACCAGGGCGTCGAGTATAGAGAGTCGGTGCTTGTCCTTGATGGGTCCGGACTCGAAAAGCTCGGCGATATAGGGATCGCAGTGTGAATCGTGGTACTTGTTCGGGTTATGGATGGCTCCGAAGTAGTTCTTCATCCCCGCCGTGACCCCAGCCAGGCCATGATCCTTGAGTATGGCCAGGCTGATGGAGGCGGTCACGAAATTGGTTTGGATGGTCGAAAAGAGGCTGCCGATATTGCGGTGGGAGATTATTTCCGCTTCGTACCCGGCGCCGGCCGTGTCTGTGGCAAAAACCTTGAGACCGTTCGGGCGGTCGGATAGGCTGTAGCCCGCCTCCCGGAGCTCCCGGTTGGTGCGGTCCCAGATGACGATGTTCCGGTCCGGCTGTCCGTTCTTGATCAGGAGTTCGGCAAGGGAAAGGGAGAGTTCAGGCCGGGTGGAGATCTTGCGGCCGCCGATGGTGTTGACCTTGATCCCGATGCGGTCGTTCCGAGCAAAAAGGCGGGCCAAACCCTCTCCCGTTTCCCGAGCCCCGGTGAGATGCCTGAACCCGAGGGATAACATTTCCGCGATCTTCGTCCGGGCCATATCACCTTCGGGGCCCAACACGCCCTTCCCTTGGATAACCACGACCTTGGACCGGTTCATCCTCGTATCAAGGTACAATTCTCTTCAAAAACTGTCAACCTTAGGACACAGCGAACCTCTGGCGAATTTGATAAACGGGTCGTCTTGTATTAAATTAAACGGAAAGAAAGATGAGAAAGCGGAGTGCCATGATGCGAATAAAAAGAGTGAGCCTGGCCGTCTTATTGGGCGTTTATTTTTTCCTTGTATCCCTGGCTCTTGGCCAGGATGCTTCTCAGTCATCCCTTCAATCTCTCTTGCCCGGACCATCTGGGTGGACACTGACCGAAGCCCCATCCGCCTACCTTCCGGGGACACTCTTCGAGTACATCGACGGGGCGGCCGAGAACTATCTGAGCTATGGCTTCCGTGAGCTCGTCGTGGGCAACTATAAAGAAGAGAGGTCGGCCGCGACTCTGACGGTCGAGATCTATGACATGGGAGATGACGTCAGGGCCTTCGGAGTCTACAGCTCTGAGAGGTACCCGGAGAGTCACTTCCTCAAGGTCGGCAGCCAGGGGTATTGGGAAGAGGGTGCGCTCAATTTCATCGTCGGCGGCTATTATGTCAAGCTCTTGTGCTTCGATTGCGGCGAAAGCGCCGAGCAGACTCTGATGTCTATCGCCCGGGAGGTCGAGAATAAAGTCCCGAACCATGGTCAGCTCCCGCCTCTGCTCGGTCTTTTTCCTGGAGAAGGCCTCATCGCCAACAGCGAAAAGTTCGTCCTGCAGAACGTTCTCGGGTACGGCTTCCTTCACCATGGATACCTAGCGAGCTACAGGGCACAAGCTCAGGATTTCGACCTTTTCATAATCCAGGGAACGGGCGCTCAGGATGCTCAAAAAATGATGAGCCAATACTTGGACAGCCAGCGAGAGAGCGGTCAAACCGCGCAGCCGACGAACCCCGGCTTCCATGTCCGGGACCGCTATTCGAATAACATTTATTTCGTCCAATCCGGGAATCTGATCTTGGGAGTCATGAGGATCAAAGACGGGTTCGAAGAAATGGGGAAAAAATACCTCGGGCTCCTGCTGCAGGCGGCGAAAAGTTAGGCCGCTGGAGCCGCCAGGGAGCTGCGCTTAGAAGGACTTGCCCGGCGGGTTTCCCTCGAGGAAAACCTTGAGTGTCTGGATCTCCTTTTCCAGGGAGCGGGCCGCTTCCTGAGCCAGCTGCAGCTGTCTCTCCCGCCCGGCCGTTTCGAGGGTAATGGCGACTCTCTGCAGGCGGATAAGGCTAAGGTTTGCTGATGCGCCCTTGAGGCTGTGGCCGAGCTCACAGACCTGGGTGAAGTCTTCTCGGGCGATCGCTCCTTCGAGGAGGCGCTTTTTTTCAACATACTCCTGGAAGTAGATGTTCAGGAGTTCCTTAAGGAATGAGGTATCTCCGCCGATCCTGTCGAGGACATCGCAAAAATCGATTGGGCGAAACTTGTCCAGGTTGGCTGAGTCAGGCATTTTTTCTCTCCCGTACCGGCTCTGGGTCTTGTCCGGCCACGATCACACAATTGCGTCCCTGCGCCTTGGCCTTGAGCAGAGCACCGTCGGCGACCTTAATGAGCTTGTCGGCGCTCGCCGTTGCCGGGAGTTCCGAGGTGGCGCACCCCGCGGACACGGTCACCGGGACAGAGTCCAGATCGGTCTTGATGCCCCTCTTGCCCACGGACAGGCGGAGCCGGTCGCCGATTCTCTGGATCTCGGCCAGCCCGCAACTCGGCAGGATGATGATGATCTCGTCGCCGCCATACCTTCCTATCTTGTCCGACTTACGGATCTTTCTTTTGAGGCGTGAGACCACCTGGAGGAGCGCTTGGTCGCCGATCGCATGGCCGTAGAAATCGTTGATCTTCTTGAAATGGTCCACATCCAGCAGGACCACGCCCGTCGGTTTCTTTTCCCTTTGTCCCCGCTCCAATTCCTCACTGAGGAACTTGGCGATCTCGGAGCGGTTCCAGATCTTGGTCAGGCTGTCCCGGCTGGCGATGTCTTTGAGTTGATTCTGGATGACCAGAAGCTTGTCTTCGAGGTCGATGATGCGCTTCCCTGTCTGCAGGCGGGCCCTCAGCTCAAGGAAATTGACGGGTTTGGTCATGTAATCGTCGGCGCCGGAGGAGAGACCGGCGATGATGTCCTGCTTGCGGTCCTTGGCACTCAGCAGGATGATGTAGGTGTATTTATATTTCTTGCGGCGGCGGATCTTGCGGCAGACCTCGATGCCGTCCATCCCCGGCATCATCCAGTCCAGGATGGACAGGCGCAGATCCTGGTCCTGGAGGGCTAGCCAGGCGCCCTCGCCGCTGCGCGCCAGGACGGCTTCGTAGCCCCAGTTCGCGATGTTCTTCTGGAGGATCCTTGAGCTGATCAGGTCGTCCTCGGCGATCAGTATCTTCACCGGCTACCCCGTTCTGTCATTTCTGATGTCTTTCCTTCCTGCCTAGGCCTTCTTCGGCGGCCGACCGGCATCATCTCCTGCCGCGGGAAGCAGACTCATGACCCGGGCTATGGTCTCGGAGAGCTGCTTAACGTTGAGGGGTTTGGCGATATAATCATCCATGCCCACCGCCAGGCATTTCTCCCGGTCGCCCTTCATGGCATGAGCCGTCATGGCGATGATGGGAAGATGGAGGCCAGTTTCCTTTTCTTTGTCGCGAATCAGCCGAGTCGCCTGGAACCCGTCCATCTTGGGCATTTGGACGTCCATCAAGATGAGTTCGAAATTTTCCTTCTCCATGTCGGCCAGGGCCTCCTCTCCATTCATGGCTCCTGTCACCTGATGCCCTTGCTTCTCGAGCATATAAATGGCCACCCTCTGGTTGACAAGGTTGTCCTCGGCGATCAGGATGCGGTAGGCATGGCGGACGGGAAGTGTCCCCGGTTCCGGTCCCATGTCGGTTAGCTCCAGAGGCTTGGGGGCCAGGCCGAGGACATTGAGAATGCTGTTCTTAAGCTCGGAGGGCTTGATCGGCTTACCCAGGTGGGCGGAGATTCCGACCTTGAGCCATGGTGAAGCATCGATGCGGTTGCTCGAAGAGCTCATCATCATGATAATGGACCTGGCCAGTTCCGGGTTGTCCTTGATGTAATCCAGGATGACGAAGCTGTCATGGCCGGGGAGGTTGGCGTCCAGGAGGATGATCTGGAAGGATTTATTCCTCTCTTTGGCGTCGTCCAGGATAACGATGGCTTGGTCGGCGCTCTCGGCTTCTCTGACTTTCAGCCCCCAGAAGGCCCCCCACTCGCTGATGACGCGCCGGGAGCTGGCGTTGTCTTCGATCAGGAGAAGGGGTAGGTCGGCGAAAAGCATCTTGGGCCGCCGGCTGGGCTTTTGGTCTTCCTTCTGGGGGATCATGAACCGAGCGGTAAAATGGAATTGGCTACCCTTGCCGGATGCGCTCTCCACCCAGATGCGTCCGCCCAGCAGGTCCACGAGTTGTGAGGAGATGGCCAGCCCCAGCCCGGTCCCTCCGTATTTTCGGGTCATGGAACTGTCGGCCTGGGCAAAGACATCAAAAATGATCTTCTGCTTGTCCTCCGGGATGCCGATGCCGGTGTCGGCGATCGCAAAGTGCAGGAGGATGGTGTCTCCTGCTCTGGTTTCTTCTTCCGCAGAAATCACGACCTCGCCCTTTTCCGTGAACTTGACCGCATTGCCGACGAGGTTGATCAGGATCTGCCGCAGCCGGCCGGGGTCGCCGATGATGTCCGCGTCCAGACGGGGAGGGATAGCGCAGACAAGGTCAAGTTTGTTCCTATGGGCCTGGATGGACAGCGGAGCGAGGGTTTCAAAGATGAGGTCTTCCAGGTTGAATGGAGTTTTTTCGATCTCCAGCTTGCGGGCTTCGATCTTGGAGAAATCGAGGATATCGTTGATCAAGGTCATCAAAGACTCGGCCGAAGATTTGATCCCCCGTAAGTACTCCCGTTGCTCGGGCGTCAGGTTGGTGTCGAGGGCAAGCTCGGTCATCCCCAGAATCCCGTTCATCGGGGTCCGGATCTCATGGCTGATGTTGGCCAGAAAGTCGCTTTTGGCCTTGCTCGCAGCCAGGGCCTCTTTGCGGACTCGGACGAGCTCGGACACGTCCACCAGGTTGAGGATCAACCCGCCGTACTCGCCGTTGATATAGGTAGGCTTGATCCGGAACATGACCTCCTTGTCGGCCAGGGTCCTCTGGACCTCCACGGGCGGAGAGCCGACAGTCTTCCGGAACGTCTCGATGTACGCCTTTAAGGTGTCGAGAACCTCTCCGAGATGGACGTCCCAAAGGGTTTGTCCGAGCAGCTGGGTCTTCTCCTTCTTCAAGACGCGAAGAAAATAGTCATTGACCTCGACGATCCGGTCCGCCGTATCCGCATAGACGACGCCCTCCTCAATCCCGGAAATGATGGCCGTCAGCTTGCCCGTCTCTTTCTTGATCGCTTCTTCGGCTCGTTTCCGGTCCAGGGCTTCGACAAAGGCAGTGGCCAGCGCCTCGACGGCCTTCTGGTCATCTCGGTCATATAGGCCGTCCTTGTTCGCCAGGGCCAGGACTCCGGTCGGCTTGTCGGCGTGTTTCAGGGGAACGACGAGGAGGTTGTGGATTTCGGGATGACCGATGGGAATGCCGACCCGGGCCGGGTGAGTCCCCGGGCTGTTGATCAGGTGGGTTTTTCCGTCTTTGAACGCCTCCGCCCAGAGGCCCCGAATTTTCATGTTATTGATGAGAACGGGAGCGTTGGATTTGGGGATCCGGCAAGCCACCCATCCTGGATCGCTCATCGAGATGGTGTCTAGGCGGTCTCTGGCGTTGATTTCGCCGATAAACCCGAACTTACTGTCGGTGAGGCTTTCGGCGAGGTGGAGGCAGAAGGCCGCCAGGTCGGAATCGCTCTCGTCGGTAATGGCCTTCTGGAGGAGCTTGTTGATAGCCTCGAGGAGCATGTTCTGCTTCAGGATCTGGGTCTCGGAGCAGCGCCGTTCGGTGATGTCCTTGTCCATGCCGCGGTAGCCGACAAGTCCGTTTTCATCATCCAGTATGGGTACAGCGTTGGTCTGCAAACAGACCAGACGGCCGTTCTTGCTCAGGTTCCAGTTCACCAGGTCAATGAAGGGTTGCCTTTGCGCCATCAGCTGGTTATAGATCCCGCGGACACGAATGGCTTCATTCTTGGGCATAAGGTCGAAAGGCGTTTTCCCGAGGATCTCTTCGCTTTCGTATCCCAAAATCTGTTTGACCTTGCCAGAGGCAAAAGTGTAGACCCCGTTCTTGTCAACCTCCCAGATCCAGTCCGCCGAGCTTAAGGCGATGTCCTGAAACCTCTTTTCGGATTTCCTCAGTTCTTCCAGGATCCCTTTTTGGTCCGAGATATCCCGGTAAATTCCGAATATGGCCTGGAGTACTCCTCCTACAAAGATGGGGGAGGCGATGACGGAAACGGTGATGGTCCGGCCGTCCTTGCGTCGGCGGACGGTTTCGAAGGCGACTTTCTCGCCGCGGATGACCCTCTGCGTGATGGAGACGGCCGCCTCCATCTCGTCTTTGGGCACGATCAAGTCATCGAGAGGATGGCCGACGATTTCCTCGGCGGTGAAGCCGAAGATCCTCTGGAATTCGTCGTTCGCCCTAAGGATCCGGCCCTCCTTGTCGGCGATGATGATCCCTTCCATCGCGTATTCGATCAGGTTGTCAGAATAGAGCTTTTCCCGGAGAAGGCGTTCTTGTTGGGCGTCCCGAATTCCAGACGCGCCGGCCGTCTCCTCGGTCGCGACCTTGCCTTCAGTAATAGCCATTTGCAGTCCTTGGGATCTAGATAAAACGCAAGTTGATTTTAGCTTCCCTGGAGAAAGGGTCAATCGCCTTTCCAGGTGAAAGCCGAGGTGAAATTCATCTGGCCTCCCTCATCGGCGGCGGTGAGGAGGCCGTCATCTCGAGATGAGGAAAAACGCTCGGACCTCCTCACGGACTCATGTCGGAGTGCTATTTAAAATCGTCAAGAACATGTATAATGATAATCAATTGCATGGAAGACAATAAACTCAGCCTGGTCTCATCGGCTTTCATCTTGGTTTTCCTTGTAGGACTCCTCCTGCGCCTGGCCAAGCCCGTTTTTTTCCCCTTCTTTCTGGCCCTCTTCATATACTTTATCCTATCCCCGGTTCTCGCTATCCTGCTTCGCTTGAAGATTCCCAAGCCCTTGGCCGTTTCCCTGATCATTATCACCGCCTTCTTCCTCTTCTATCTTCTGGGCGTGCTCTTCTACAACAGCGGCCGGGCGTTCGCGGCTTCCCTCCCTGACTACACCCAGAGGATGAATTCGGTCTTCAGTTCGATCGCTGAAACGTTCCATCTGTCCAAGTTCAACTTGGATCCCTGGCTCTGGAGCAAAACTCTGGATGCCGGCAAGTTGGCGGCCTTTTTTCTGCGTTCGATGAACCAGGTCTTCTCGTTTTTCTCGACGTTTATCCTGATCTTCGTTTTCCTTGTTTTTATGCTGTCGGGCCGGGGCAAACTCAAGTTCAAGGTGGAGCGGTCGTTCAGCCATCAGCGGGCGACAAAGATCAACCAGATCATGGACAAAATCGACCGCCAGGTTCAGAAGTACCTGATCATCAAGACGGGAATCGGCTTGCTCTCAGGGCTGGTGACCATG
>Ga0299912_10004542_pt1 | contig 11387 bp, 10 predicted proteins | sample RVTome_2_FD_207667 | JGI IMG/M metagenome (GOLD analysis project Ga0299912, IMG submission 207667) | Soil microbial communities from uranium-contaminated site in the Upper Colorado River Basin, Wyoming, United States - RVT95D214 (version 2) ... | reverse complement strand
AGGCCGTCGGGGCTGACCTCTGGCATGGCCGTGGCCAGGCCCGGTGCCAGCTCGGTGCTGCCAGGGACGAAGGATAGCAGGCCGCTGCCGATGTTGTAGAGGACCTCCCAGCTGCCCATGGCGTAATCGTCGGCCGGGTCCAGGGAAGTCACCTCGTCCGTGGAGCCGATGACCAGGGTGAATGGAGAACCGGCCTGAGCCTCGACGCTGGCGCTGGGCGAGGCCAAGGCCGTCCACAAGGCTACAAGCAGGAGCGCTGTGGGGGCACCGACCAAAGCCAGGCATACACGTCTCTTGAACATCAGTCACTCCTCCTCCAGCGATCCGTTCCTTCTTGGTGAGACGCCCAGGGCGGCCCGAGCTGCGCGGCTCGCTGGGCGCTCCCTCGACAACCGTCACGGGCGGCGAAGCGCCTCGTCGTGCTCCCCCACGTTACGCATCACCAGCCGATCACCATCCCGGTGGTAGGTCATCCGGTGCCGCCGATCAACCCTCGCCTCGTAGATTCCCTCCGTGCCCTGTACTGGCCGAGCGCGCAGCCCTGGGTGCCTGAAGTCCTGTTCGAGCAGTCGCAGGGCCTTGTCCACTCTCCGCCGGACATCCAGGGGCAACTCGGCATACGCCAGTGCGAAGCGCTGACTAATGATGACAGGCACGCGGCCTACCCCCGGCGCTCTTCGTGGTCAGTCCGCCTGTGAAGGAAAGCAATGGCCTTTTTCGCTGTGGGGAACTCGTGCACGCGACCCGCCGCTATGTCCTCCTCTGCCTCTCGCTCAGCGGCCTGCCACTCTTCGGACCAGAACCAGGCCTGGCTCTTGTCGATGAGTCGCTTGGGCCTGAGGACAATCTCGTCGTCCCGTACCTCCGCGGCGACATAGTCCCCTTCCTCCAGGCCAAGCTCCTCGCGGATTGGCTGGGGCAGAGTGATCTGAAACTTCTTTCTGATTTGCAGTATCTCCATAGCTTGCACCTCAAGCTTCTTTCCTGCGAGCCTCGGATAGGAAGAGAGTCGGATCGTCCGACTGTCTAACCCCAATATACAACAAATGCCTCAGGCTGTCAACCGCGACGCGGGTCCAGCTCGTAGCTAGGCCAACCCGCTCACCACGCTGTAGGCCCCCGCCAGGAACAACACCGCCAGGGCCAGCACCCTGAACGGCCTCTCCGGGAGCCTGGTCGAGAACCTGTCTCCCACATAGCCCCCCAGGAAGGCGAAGGGTATGGCCGCCACCCCGTAGCTGGCCGTCTGGGGCGTCATCACCCCGCTGGCCACGAGCATCAGCGCCGCCACCAGATCGGAGACGAAGAAGAAAGAGACCAGCGTGCGGCGGAGCTGGTCCTTGGGGAGACCCTGGCCTGCTAGCAGAATCAAAACGGGCGGCGCCGACATGCTGGTGCTGGTGTCTAGCAGCCCGCTGAAGAAACCCGCAATGCCGGTGGGGAGGGCGTTCTGCCGCAGCTTGAGCCTCCCCCACTGCACGAGGATGGTGAACACCACCACCAGACAGCCTACGAAGACCTGCATGGTCTCGAGGGGGATGGCGCGGAGGACCCACACCCCCAGTGGCATGCCGAAGAGGCTGGCGAAGAATAGGATCAGCACCGGACGATAGCTGATCCGCTCCTTGATTCTCACCGAGAGGAACCCGTTGAGCGACAGGCCCACCAAAATCATGGACGAGACCACCGCCGCTTTGGGGAGGAGAATCAGGGCCAGGGGCACCGCCACCAGGGCGCTGCCGAACCCCAGGATGCCCTGGACCACGCATGCGACGAACATCACCATCACAAATAGGACAAGGAGCATTCGACAATCACCAGGATCAACAAAGTCAGGTCAGCCAGAGTACGCTTTTCGGCGGAGAAGGCAACAGGCGCACGCGCGCCCGCGGCTGGCTCCCTCGCTCTCGCCTCTCAGATGTACCGTTAGAAGGTAACCAGACTGCCCATCAGAGTGATAGCGAGAAAGCTGACCACCCCCACCACCAGCGCCGCACCCAGGCCCACGATGAAGGGTTTGATCCCCAGCCCTCTGAAGGCCCGGAAATCTGTGTTCAGCCCGACGCCGGCCAGGGCCACCACCAGCAGGTTCCCAGCCCAGGTGTTGATGAAGCCCACTATGCCCGTCCAGGCCGCGGCGTCCCACAGCCCGAAGGCATTCCCTCCAGCGTTGACGCCTGCATCGCCGATGGATCGAATCGCCCCCATAGCCAGGAACCCTACAATGAAGAGGGGCAGCAGCTTGAGGACACTGATCCTCTTGTCTGGGCTCTCACGCTGCACGGCTGTTTTGCGCGCACAGTACAAGGCCATCAGCGGAATCACGGCAACCATGAACACGTTGCGCACCAGCTTGGTCACAGTGGCCACGTCCAGGGCCAGCGGCGCCCCAAACACGTCGGCGTACACCTTGGCCGAAGCCACCACCTGGGAGGTGTCATGGACCGACGTGCCCAGGAAGAGCCCCACCTTCAAGGCCTCACCGGCGAAGATCACGTTGGCCACGTAGGGGTACACCAGGGTCGCCAGCAGCCCGAAGACGGTGATCACCGCGACCGCGTAGGCCACCTCTTCCTCTTCCGCGTCGATGGCCGGGCCGGTGGCCACGATGGCCGAGACTCCACAGATGGAAGTGCCCACGGCGATGAGGGTCCCCAGCCTCTCGGGGAGGTTGACCCACTTGTTGATACGGGTTGTGAAGAACAGGGCACCCAGGATACAGAAGACGACGATGGGCACGCCGAAGACGCCCAGTTTGAAGATGTCGAAGACGGTCAGGCGGATGCCCAGCATGATGATGCCCAGGCGCAGCACTTTCTTGACCGCTAAGTTGAACCCTGGCTTGAGCGCCTGAGGCACCGGCACCAGGGCGCCGATGATCAGCCCCAGCAGAATGGCCAGCATCACCGCCGAGATGGGCGTCTTGTCGAAGCCCAGCAGCGTGACGCCGAAGAACTCGCTCAGCCAGATGCTGAGCGCAGCGAGCAGGGCGGCCACCAGCAGGCCCGGCAGCAGCGAGGGGACCTGGTCCAGGGTGACGCCCAGCAGGTTCCTCTCCCAGGCGCTCATCGCGCGCGCAGAACTCGTGTTGCTCATCCTGTTGACTCCTGTGTCATGGTTCGACGAAAGGGATTGTACGGGAAGGGTGGCACGTTGACCAGCGGGGGGAACTATGGAGCTAGCGAATGCCCGCCGAGGGGCAAGAATATAGCGACGGGCTCACCATAATCATGCACCAGACCACCGTTTCTTTGGGGAGGAAGATCAGGGCCGGGGGCACCGCCACCAGGGCGCTGCCGAAGCCCAGGGAGGTGACGATCACGAATAGGAGTGCGAGCACTGCTGGGCCGCGGTGTCACCCGCGACCTTGATAATTTCCGTATTGCCTCCAGAAAGCGGCGATGCCTTGCCCGATCGCAGAATACGGGAGACTCTCGAACAGATCATCATACGTGGCCCAGTGAAGCGACAGATTCCGTATTCGCTGCGCGATGTCGGGTGGATAGACCCAATCTCCTTGATTCCTCTGTCCAAGACCAGAAGCTTCAAGGTCTCTCAGTACCGAGTCGCCATCGCGCTTGTATTCGTAGAACTTGTACTGGTAGAGCCGGGACCTTGCAGTTGCATCGCGGAATAGAGCAGGGGTTACCAGTGTTACATGGACCGCCCCGGCGTACTTCCCGGTATCCTGGAAGCAGAGGGCGTTCTCGATCACTCGAGCCAACTGATTTCGCTGCATGTCGTTAGTCACTGTGGGCTGCACGTCGGAATACCACTTCATCTCACAGAAGCAGATCCACGCACCCTCCACAGGGTTCAGTGCTATCCCGCTCTGCGTTGACTCGCGCCTCACAATGCTCCCCAAAGCGAGATCAAGGTGTGTCACCCCCTCCTTGTTCCGAGGTGGTATCGGTAGAACTTCAAACCAGATCTTTGTCGCAGTAATGGCGGGCGGATTGGACTCGGTAAGCTGTCTTGCCAGCGCTGCGACCCCGGGGCCCCCGGCCATGGCATACCCGCAGGCAAGGAGGAAGGTCCACACCTGCTCATCGGGGAAATCGGCCACGGGCGCCTGCTCCTGGCGTTCAACACGAGAAATCACACGCGCCCACTGCTGGTGTGGTATGCACAGGTATTCTGCGATGTGCGACTTGTGCCTTCTAAGCATTTCCGTCAGAGTGTCCATGCTTCGCCGAGACCTCCCAGGTCTGACTAGTAGTTCCGCTTGAAGATGATATTCGACTGCTGGCCGGCGTTCACGTGGGAGTTCATCTTCAACGAATACGTGCGCGAGAGAGCGGTGGGATCCCCCTGGCTCCGTATCACGGTCAACGTGTACTCCCCGAACACGTCCCCATCCTTGGAGATGAACTTGAACAGGCCCTCCTGGAGATACAGGCTGGGCTCCCCCGTGCGGCAGTACATCGTGCCCTGCTTCTCTGAGACCAGCATGATCCACACAGGCGTGGAGTTGCTCAGGGGGTTGCCAGCGGCGTCCTGCACCACCCCGCTCACCTCAGGAATGCAGTACCCGGGGTGGCAGGGCGCTTTGTCGGGCTCGCGCACCATGGTGTATTGATATGTGCCAGGCGACACGGTGCTGGTCGGCGTGGGAGGCTTGGGCGTCGCCGTGGGCGTTGGCCCCGGCTGAGTGGGTGTGGCCGTGGGCGGTCGTGGCGTGGCCGTCGCCTGGGGCGGACAGGTCGCCGTCGGCGTGGGCTGGGGCGTGGTCCCGCACCCGGGGATGATCAACTCCTGCCCCACCCAGATGAAGGAGGGGTTGGCCAGGTTGTTGGCGATGGCCAGGGCCCATACGGTGGTCTGGTACTGGAGGGCGATTCTGGTCAGCGTATCCCCGGCCTTGACCCAGTAAATGCACACGTTGGAGGGCGGCGGCGGAGATGTCCCGGGACCGGGCACCTTCAACACCTGGCCGACGTAGATCAGATTGGGGTTCATCAGGCTGTTGAGCCTGGCAAGTTCGTTCACCGTGGTGCCGTGGCGAGCGGCGATGACTCCCAGAGTGTCGCCCCTTTGCACTACGTAGGTCGTGGTCGGTCCCGAGGGCGTCGGTGCTGGGCTGCCCGTGGGGATGACCAGCATCTGTCCGGCGTAGATGTAGTTGGGGTTGTACAAACCGTTGGCCGACACGATGGCATTGACCGTGACCCCATACCGTCCCGCGATGATGTACAGGGTCTCCCCCCACTGCACGATGTGGATGGTCGTGCCCTGCCTCTCGGGCGTCGCCGAAACGGGCCACACGGCCGCGCTCAGGGCAGCGGAAAGGACCAACAGGACGGTTAGGCTACGTTTCATGCTCTTCATGCTGCGACCTCCTCATCCAGCCGCCGGGTCGACTCGCAAGTAACAGGCCCGGACTGATACGCGGACTCCCGCCGATTGCTGCGCCACAATTCGCTCAGGGAAACCTCATCTTCGTGAGCGATTCCGCAGATCAGTACAGTCCCCAGATGCAGGGCGCAAAGTCCGTCTGATATCGGATACAGGCAGACAGGGCAGCGCCCTTCTTGCTCACGGCCAGGAACAGGTTCTTGGTGTCCGCCGAGCAGGTGTCATGCTGCATTCCGCCTTCGTTGAAGCCGTGGTCGGTGGTCAGGATCAGCACCGTCTGCCCCAGGATGCCCATGGCCCTCAGCTCGGCCAGCAGACGGCCAAACTCCTGGTCGTCTACCACCAGACCCTGGGAGTACTCCGCGCTGTTCTCGCCGAGGCCGTGGCCTATGGAATCTGGTTCCCGGTAGTGGACCCACAGGAAGAAGCGCCCTCCGGCCTGGGCGCGAATGAAGGCCAGGGCGTTGTCCGTGACCCAGGACTGCGGCTGCCTGGATACCTTCCAGTAGTCGATCTCGCCCCGCGCGTTGTTCAGGGTGGTGTTGGGCCAGAAAGGCTCGTCTTTGGAGGAGACCATCCCCGTGACGTAGCCTCGCGCCTTGAACCATTCCCACAGCGTCCGCCCATCGGGGATAGGGTGAGGTTCATCGTTAGTCCAGTTCCCCATGCCTTCGTACCCCAGGCCCGTGGCCATGGCTGCATTGCCGGGGCCGGTCTCCGTGCGATAGCCGGCCTCGCTGCCCGGGCGGCAGGTCTGCGACTTGATGACGGGCCAGGTCAGGGGCTGGTTCTCAGCAATGAAGGCTGAGAGGTTGGGGAGCTGGCCATTGCCGAGCATCTCCTGGAGATGGGCGCGCTGCGCACCGTCCCAGACGACGAGGACCACCGCCTTGGCCCCGCCAGCAACGGGCACTGGCGTCGGCGCTGGCGTGGGGGCGGGCGTTGAGCCCTGCGAGCACCCCGGTATGGTCAACTGTTGTCCCACCCAGATGAAGGACGCGTTAGCCAGATTGTTGGCGATGGCCAAAGCCCATACCGTGGTCCGGTATTGCAGGGCGATGGTGGTCAGGGTGTCACCCCGCTTGACCCAGTAGGTACAGGTGGCAGTTGGCGGCGTGCTGGGCGACGCGCTTCCGGGAACCTTCAGCACCTGGCCCACGTAGATGAAGTTAGGGTTCCACAGCCCGTTGGACGCGGCGAGTTGCGCAGCCGTGGTGCCAAAGCGGGCGGCGATGACGTTGAGCGTATCGCCTGGCTGGACCACGTAGGTTGTGGTCGATCCCGACGGTGGTGCAGGCGCCGCCCCCGTGGGGATGACCAGCCTCTGGCCGGCGTAGATAAAGTTGGGGTTCCACAGCCCATTAGCCTGGGCAATGGAGGCCGCGCTCACACCGTACCGCGAGGCGATAATGGTGAGCGTCTCGCCCCACTGGACGATGTGGATGGTCGAACCTGTGCCCTGGGCCTCCGGGGCTGCCCACAGCGGGGACCCAACTCCGAAGAGCAGGATCACCAGAGTAGAAACCAGCAACATTCGGGTCACCAGCATCTTGCTTCCATGCCTCCCTGGTCTCGGTTTGCCCAGTCAGGGCGTCCTACAACGGCAGGCGCCGCTCCGCTGCATGCAGCATACTCTGCACCCGAGGCGCGTAGAGACACTCTGCGGCCTTCTCGCCTATGTTGAGAGCGCCTAGTTCCGCAGCGATGGGGTGCTCACCCAGTGCAAAGGTCGCACCACCTTTGAGCCGGACGATGCCGGCCTCGCCTTGCACCTGGATGCGCGTCCGCAGCAGCTGCTTATCCTTGACCGTGTAGGAGTAGTAGTCCAGCGACTGCTCTTTGGTGTGCATCTTCCCTACTTCCAGGGTGAGAATATCCTTCCCCTCGGCGTGCAATACACAACGGCGCAGTTCGTCTGTTTCCTCGAAGCTGATCTCGGCCAGGAACTTGGGGTAGCCCCAAATCTCTACCCCGAACTCGTACGCCTCTGGAGTGGTCACCGGCAGGTGATGGACGTACAGGCCGAAGGTCCGGAACCAGCCGGGGTGAAGCAGGGGCAGCGCTGGTATGTTCAGACTCGGTTCGTATTGAACCGGGACGGAGATGGCGAACTCGTTGTACGGGGGGAAACACGCGAGATCGCGATACTCGAAGGCCGCCAGGGTAACCAGCCCAGTGCCGGGCGTCAGCAGAGCTGGTTTCAGCCTTGGCGAGGGCAGCAGTTCCCGAAGCTTCGCAGCAGGCGCCGGGAAATGTGCCATGATGGCTGCCCAGTCGTAGTAGCGAACAGGGAGCTCCATTACCCTGCCAGATGGCAGCTCCACTCTTTCCACCTCCACCCCGGCGAAGAAGTCCTTCTCCATCGCTTCCTTCCTCCTTCGCTTTGCCGAGGTTGCCCGCTCCAGAGGGGACACGCAAGGGAACAACCCCGGTCCGACGAGGCCTCATTGGCTGTCGGGCCCTCTCCTGAGCCAACGCCAGCGGCACCGCCGATTTGACCACGGGCCAGCGTGCCTGTCACCGTTAACCACATCACGCAGCATTGGCGTGGATAGCCGCCCACGCAGCAGTTGAAGACCTGCGCGTGGGCCAGATCCTAGGGCTGTATGCTCAACCCCTCCGCGAAGCAGACGGCAAAGGCACGAGTTGCAGCTCCTCAAAGACGGCGAAGTCAGTCTGGTTGTAGGTGGCAAGCAGAGAGACCCCGTTGGTCAGCATCACCGCTACAACGTTGGCATCGTGTATCCTCTTGCCCTGCACGTCGTAGCGCTGCAACAAGTCCCTGAGTATTGAGGTGCTTTCCGGCGACTCGCCGAGCAGGTCGACGGTCTCAAGGATAGCGTTCAGTTCGAGCAGGGCTTCTGCCACGCTGAAGCGCCGCTTGAAGGCACGCCCTGCGGTCAGCACAACCAGGTACTCACGAACAATCTGTGTGGTGATGCACAGGGTCTGTCTTCCCTCAACCAGGGAGGTTAGCCAGGCCCTGGCTTCTCTGTGCCACGGATTCCCTGCCACAGTACTGTACACCAGTAGGTTCGTGTCAACTACGCAGCGCTCAGCGGTCATTCGAGTCGTAGATGTCCTCGCGTCGGAGAGAACCCTCGTACTTGCCACCGTCCAGAACCGGCCATTCCGAAGGCCGGGTCCCGGAGCCGTCGCGCCCGTGCTCGTACAGCAGAATGACCTCGACTTCCCCCTCGGGCAGTTCGGGCGGTCCCTCGACCCACTCCCACTCGCGGTTGGGCCCAACTCTAGCTTTCACTCTTATCGCTTCCATACCGCCCGCCTCCCGATTCCTCTCCAGGGCGCCCCCGGTCCAGCAGAAGCTTGGTAGAGCGTCTGCTTTGGGCACCGTACATTTGTCCACGCGTATTGTATCTCTGTCAGTGAGGATACGCCAACGGCGAAGTAGAGCTCCACGGCTACTACGGCCGTGTAGTCCAGCAGTCACCGGGGGACTTCAGTCCGGCGCAGCGCTACCGCTGCCCCTCATCCTTGGATATGCAGTCCCTGCCCCGGTCACGCGCCTCGTGCTCCTGCACTTGACAGCAGCCGCAGCATTCCGTAGTATTAGGCCCGCGTTCTTTGAGCATAAGACGTAGATCTTGGCAGCCAAGTTCCCGCATGGATTGCATTGCCCCACCACGTGAGGAGACGCCCTGATGGACGCAATTTCGCGAGAGGCCGTGAATGGCAGCGTGCTGGATCTCATCGGCAACACGCCCCTGGTCCGCCTCAGCAAAGTCACCCGAGGGCTGGAGGCCGCGGTCCTGGCCAAGCTGGAATACCTGAACCCCAGCGGCAGCATCAAGGACCGCATCGCCCTGTACATGATCGAGAACGCCGAGAAGAGGGGAGACCTCAAGCCAGGCTACAGGATCGTGGAGGCCAGCACGGGCAACACCGGCATCGCCCTGTCCTTCGTGGCCGCCGTCAAGAGCTATCCCATGACCGTGTACATGCCCAAGGCCGTGGCCAGCGAAGAGAGAAAACGTATGATGGAGAGCTACGGCGCTCAGATCGAGCTGGTGGGCACGGAAGACCTGGACACCGCCCTGGATCCCAGCGTGCACGGCGGGGTGATCGAGATCGTGCCGCGGCAGAAATGCAAGGAAGTGGAGGCCGCCAATCCACACATATGGTGGGCCAGACAGTTCAGCAACCCTGATAATGTCGCCGCTCACCGCGAGACCACTGGCAAGGAGATACTTGAGCAGACGGGTGGCCAGATCGACGCCTTCGTCGCCTCCATCGGCACCGGTGGCACACTCCTGGGGGTGTCCCAGGCCATCAAGCCTGTATGCCCTAGAGCGCAGATGATCGCCGTGGAGCCAGCCAGCGCGCCCTGGATCGGCAGAGGAAAGGAAGCCATACCCTTCATCGAAGGCATCACCGACGGCCTACTCTTTGATATCCTGGACGGGGGCGTGGCCGAAGAGATTCTCTGGGTCACCGACGAAGACGCTGTGCAGATGGCCCGGCGTCTGGCTCGCGAGGAGGGCCTGTTCTGCGGCATGTCCGCGGGCGCCAACGTCTTCGCCGCCCTTCAGGTGGCCAAGAAACTGGGCAAAGACAAGACCGTCGTGGCAATTCTCACCGACAGCAGGGACCGCTATCTCACTACCGAAAGGTACATCACCTAGTCGCTGAGCGGGACCTTCGACGATTCCCTGGTCAGGCACCCGGCCCTGCCCTTACCGACCTCCAGCCTCGATACCGGTTTCACCCCGTCCGCTTCGACTGCGCTCAAGGCAGGCTCCGACGCGCTTAGCACGTGGCCTAGCACGCTTGATTGGTCGGTCTTTCTCCCTCGCGCCGTCCCCTGCTCACTTTGACAGCATCCTGAGTAGCTGCGAAACGGAGTCGAGCGGGGCATTGGACCACGCGTCTCAGGATGTTCGTTTGGTTTCGTGAGCTGGGTGCAAACGACCCAGGGGCTCACCACCCTCCAGCCGCTCGGGACCAGCCTCCCAGTCCCTGCAGGACTTGCCACCCTTAGCGCTGGAATTCATTCCGGCGCGACACGGCCTTGACCCCGCACGCTTCGATACGGGCTGCGCCCTACCCCCTTCGACTGTGCTCAGGGCAGGCTTCGACCGTGCTCAGGATGCCGCTTAGCATGCTTTCATATGCAGCCCATAGCAAGCAGCCTGGGTAGCTACGGGACGAAGCTAAACGGCTCAGCCAACTGCACACCTCAGGGAACGTTGAGCGACGGCTCGCCCACCCCCTTCGTCCCCTCGCTGGGTGTCATCCTTGACAATGTCCCATAGATACGATACTATTGCCCTGGTACTCCGCCCCACGAAAGGAGGGCACATGGCCAACGGCGGATCTCTGGCAACCGGACTGCGCTGTCTGTCCTGCGGCGAGACCTATCCTCTGGACCCGAAGCTCTTCCTGGGCTGCACCGCCTGCATGTCGGAGCAGTTCCAGGCCCCACTGGATGTCACCTACGACTATCCCGGCTCAACAGAGGATCTATTGCCCAATGCTGCCCTGCCCGGCTTGGCCCGCTACGCCCCCCTGCTGCCCCCGCTGCTGGAGGAACTCTCCCTCCAGGAGGGAGGCACGCCGCTGATCCCCGTACCGGACCTGGCCTCTTGGGCAGGTTTGGAGGGCGAACTGTACGTCAAAGACGAATCTCGCAACCCCACCTGGTCCCACAAAGACCGGTTCGCCTACCTGACCGTGTGCGGGGCTCTGGAGGCAAAGGCCAAGGCTCTCATCGTCAGTTCCACGGGAAATCACGGCGCAGCCACGGCCGCGTATGCAGCGAGGGCGGGTCTCCCCTGCATCGTCCTTTCACCGCCAGAGTGCCCACCCGCCGTCCAGTCGTTCCTCAGAGCTTACGGCGCCGCCCAACTGCTCATCCCCACCAGGGCGGCGCGGATCATCATGGGCGAGGGTGTCCACAGGGGACGCTGGTACCCGGCCAGCACCTTCACGCCCACACCCACCGGCCCTCCGTACGGTACCGAGGGCTACAAGACCATCGCCTATGAGATCTGGCTCCAGCTCGGCCGCCGCAT
>Ga0299912_10004541_pt1 | contig 11387 bp, 8 predicted proteins | sample RVTome_2_FD_207667 | JGI IMG/M metagenome (GOLD analysis project Ga0299912, IMG submission 207667) | Soil microbial communities from uranium-contaminated site in the Upper Colorado River Basin, Wyoming, United States - RVT95D214 (version 2) ... | reverse complement strand
AGGCAAATTATGCCATGGACTGAGACCCGAATAATGGACGCAAGAGTGAAGTTTGTGACTGAAGCATTAGAAGGCATATACAGCATGGCTGAGCTTTGCAGGGCATACGATATCAGCAGAAAGACCGGCTACAAGTGGCTGAGCCGATACGAATCGGAAGGTCCCGGTGGTTTGTCCGATCGCAGCAAAGCTCCACACAATCATCCTCACGCAATAACCAAAGAAGTCAAGCAGGCAGTGCTCTCGGTCAAAGGCAGGTTCAATCACTGGGGTCCAGCCAAGATACGTGTTCGGCTCGAGAAACAATACCCTGGCTGGAGCTGTTATCCGGCAGTATCGACTATAGGTGAGCATTTGAAGCGTCAAGGGCTTGTTTGTTCTCGCAGACGTCGTCATCGTGCCAGCCCTACGGTGCTGCCTTTGACGGTTGGCAACAACAGCAACGATGTATGGACTGCGGATTTCAAGGGATACTTTCGGACGGGCGATGGCCGCAGATGTAATCCTCTTACAATCAGTGACGATGCGAGCCGGTATCTGTTATGCTGTCGGCATCTTGACCGAATGAGCTATGAGCTTGTGCGGATGCAGTTTGAGCGTGTATTTCGTGATTACGGTGTTCCTGTTGTGATCCGCACGGATAACGGGAGCCCGTTTTCCTCAAGAGGTTTATGCGGATTGAGTCGTCTATCGTATTGGTGGATTCGTCTGGGCATTCATCCTGAACGTATTATGCCGGGGCATCCGGAGCATAACGGACGACACGAGCGAATGCACAAGACGCTCAAGAGACACACAGCCGCTCCTCCTGCGAAAACGATTGCCGCTCAGCAGAAGCGGTTTGACTGGTTTTGTGTTGAGTACAACCAGGATAGACCCCATGAAGCGCTTGATATGCAGACGCCGGCGAGTCGTTACAGCAGTTCGGTTCGTTGTTATCCTGCGCGGTTGGCGGAATTGGATTATCCTGACCATATGAAGGTCTATCGCGTCTTCGATCATGGCGACGTGCACTGTTGCGGCAGAAGGTTTTTCGTTACCGAATGCCTGGGCGGAGAATATATCGGAATTGAACAGATAGAACAAGATAGGAGTCGACTGTGGTATTGTAACTATGAACTGGGAACTGTTGACCACCGAAAATGGCAGGTTACCCCAGCCAAGTGCCGTGCGTTGCTTGCTGGGGCTAGCCCCAGCAAGCAAGAATCCTAAGTCCTTATAACCTGTTACCTATGTTCCCGGTTTAAAGTGTTACCCATGTACCAGTTGACACAAATATTTAGCCCCGCAGTTTACTGCGGGGTTTTGACGCAAACAAAGGAGGCCGGCAAATGTTTACAGGAGCCATGGTGGCGATGATTACACCTTTTCAAGATGGTGACATCGACTGGCAAACCCTGGATGAGGTGATCCGTTTCCAATTGGAAAACGGCATTGACGCGATAGTGCCGGTGGGCACGACCGGCGAATGCCCAACCTTAACTCACGAAGAACACAAAAAGGTCATCGAGAGAGTGGTCAAAACGGTGGGCGGAAAAGTGCCTGTTATTGCGGGGGCCGGCTCAAACAGCACGGCAGAAGCCATTGAGCTGACCGCATTTTCCAAAAAGGTCGGCGCCGATGCGACCTTGCAGGTCTGTCCCTACTACAACAAGCCCACTCAGGAAGGGTTCTATCAGCACTTCAAAGTCATATCTGAAGAGATTGATCTGCCGATGGTACTGTATAACATCCCCGGCCGGTGTGGGGCCGGGCTGACGCCCCAGACCGTCGCTCGCTTGGCGGAACTTGAGAACATCGTTGCCATCAAAGAGGCAACCGGAAGCCTGGACCAGGCCAGCGAGATTGCCAGCCTGTGCGACATAACTATCATCTCCGGCGACGACTCGCTTACTCTGCCGCTGGCTTCGATCGGCGGCAAAGGCGTGATAAGCGTGGTCGCCAATATTATTCCCGCTGATGTCAAGGCAATGACCGATGCCATTCTGGAAGGCGACTTCACTACCGCTTTGAAGTGGCACAAAAAGCTGTTCATGCTGAGCAAAGGCATGCTGACTCTGGCGACAAATCCCATACCTATCAAGGCAGCGATGGCGATGCTGAATATGTCCTCTGAAGAAATGCGCCTGCCGATGACGCCTCTGGAAGAAAGTAAGAAAGCCATTCTCAGGCAAACGTTGCAGCAGTACGGCCTTCTCGCCAAAGGAAATTCTAATTTCTAAATTCTAAATCCTAAGTATCCGAACTTCGTTGCCCAAATTAGGATTTAGATATTAGGATTTGGGATTTCCGCTTTGGCGGGGGGCTGGCTTTTTAGCGAGAGAAGTTGCAGTACAATCCCGATATTTTCTTTTCGAGCTGTGCTTCTCCTTTTTCAGTGATGTGTGACTTTGTGATGCATAGATAGTTTAGCGAAGTCATATTCTCGAAGCATTTCAGGCCGGCATCGGTTATTGGGCTGTTGTTAACCCATACTTGTTCGAGAGCAGTCAGATTCGACAGATGTTTGAGCCCTTCATCGGTTACACTCATACTGCCGGGCAGTCGTAAAAAAGTGAGATTTTTCAAGGCGGCCAGATGTTTCAGGCCCTCATTGGTGACCGTGGACGGATGGTCGCCCGTCAGACGGATATCCAGATTTTCCAAAGAAGTTATCCTGCCCAGATGAGCGAGGTCTTCATCGCTCAGGCCGAAATCCGAGTAACCCAGCCATATTTTTTTGAGCTTAGGCAGGTTCGTAAGGCAACTAATTCGTTTATCGCCAAGCTTCATAAAAAGCAAATTCAGCTCCGCCAGATCAGGAAATTCTCTCAGAGCGCCTAATCCTTCGCCGTTTATCCGGGTCCCACTAATAGTCAGTGTGTCCAGCGTCTTCATTTTGGTTAGACTTGCCAAGCCTGCATTTGTAACAGGGCATCCATTAAGATCAAGGGACTTCAGATTCGCAAACTGGGCAAGCTGTGCCATGCCCGCATCGGTGATGTTGTCGCTTCTAACGCCCAGGTTCTCCAACGATTTCATCTTGGCAATCTTTTCTATGACTTTATCGGTGATGCCATTACCGTAGGGATTCATCTTCTTCAATGATTCTATCTGGGTCAGGCATTCGATGCCGGTATCCGTTATGCGGGTGTACGGCAAATTGATTTCTTCGAGGGATTTCAGGTCTTTCAGGTGGGCTAACCCTGCGTTGGTAATTCTGTCGGTGGCCGGGTTGCTGCGAATGTGTAGTTTTTTAAGTTTTGTCAGCCCTGCCAGGTGTGCAAGGCCCGCATCGCCGATTTGCGTGTCACTAAGGTCAAGTTCTTCCAATTCGGTAAGCCCGGCTATATGCGCCAAGTGTTTGTCGATATCGTAACTGCGATTGGCCTCAAGATGTAACCATCGCAAAGATTTTAGGCCTTTTATCTGGGCAAGGCCCTGGCCGACCTCGCTTCCGCCGAGACTCAACTGGGTTAATGACGTGAGCGTTCCTATGACAGGCATCTTGTCATCTGTAACCATCGGGCTGCCGAAATGCAGATATTCAAGCGGAGGTAATTCACGAAGAAAATCCATGTCCTGGCTGCGAATATAACCAGGTATCGCCAGAGCTTTAAGCATTTTGAGCCTCGTAAGGTATCGCAGACCTTTTGACGTTATGGTGCTTTCTCCAAGCATCAGCACTTCCAGGCCGGTCAACCGTGACACATCTTGTATCAGCGCGTCATTGACATAGCGACACGTCATCAAACTCATCATCTGGATATCGTTAGGTCTAAGATTGGCAAACGGCCGGCCTTTAGGCACTTCACCAAAAACGTCGAGCCGAAGTATTGCACCCGCCGGCACAGTCACGTCTCCGCGAGCTTCGCCCAGACTTTTGTTATCCCAGATCAGTGCCCTATGCCACAAGCGGTCCTGCGGCAAAGGCATTTCAACCAGATAAACTCGCCCGATAGACATATCTTTGGGAAAGTGGACAACCCGTGCTGTGTTCTGCAAGTCAGATGCCTTTGGCTGTTTGGCTGACGATTCGGCAGAGCCCGCGAAGCACACCGAAATTGAAAGTGCAAAAAGTAGAACCGCCTGCAAAATGTTCTTTGTTGGCCATTTCATATTGGCATGCTCCTCTTTTGACTTGTTTCTTTCATGGCATTACATGACAGAAATGAAGGTTTGGCAAGTTATTGCGGAGGTGCTGCACAGCAGTTTCACTGAAGGCATTGGCTGAGGTAACATGCAAAAATTCCAGTAACTTCAGATGTTCAAGGCGGCGCAGCCCTCTATCAGTTAAATTGCCGTCATCGATGGTCAAATGCTTTAGCGTTTTCATATCTGAGAGAGATTTGAGTGCCTCGTCGGTCAAGCGGGGCCCGCCGACACCAAGACGCTCAATGCGGGGTAGCCGGGCAAGATGCCTGATACCCTTATCGGTGAAATCACGCGGCCCGATCTGTACCCATTTGAGCCGCTTAAGGCCAGCCAGACACGCCAGGTCCGCGTCGGTGAATACCTCGCCTGACTTCGGTGCGAAATCCAGCATCAGGTCTTCCAGATTGGCTAAGCCCGACAGGTCTAATATAGCGCCGCCACGCCGCAAATCCTTCACGCGCAGCGTTGTCAGGTTAGACAGTGAGTTTAGCTGGGCCAGGCCAGAAATGGTTATGTTGGCATCCGAGACATACAAAGTTGTCAAAGATTTTATTCCAGCTAACTTCGCCAATCCTTTATCAGTGACATTGTCACAGCCGAACAGATGGAGCCGTTTTAGTTTGGCCAATTTTGCTATGTGATCCATGCCCGCATCGGTAATACCGATACTGCCAATACTGAGTTCCTCAAGACCGGTGCACCTGGTAAGGGCTTCTAAACCTTTATCTGTATAGTATTCGGTGTTCATCTTGGGGTCGTTGTAGTGTATCCTGGAAACATGAAGCTGCCTGAGGTTTGGCAACTGGCCGAGATAAGCCAAACCGCTGTCGGTGATGCCCCTCTGTTCCTGCGGCAGGTTGAGGTGCTCGAGTGTCTTGATTTGACTCAGATACGCCAGCCCTCGGTCGGTGACTTGGGAGCCGCCGATGTCTAACTTCTTCAGCGAACGTGTCTTTGTCAGATGAGCCAAGCCATCGTCGGTAATGCCTCTTATCCCACCCAGGCATAGGATTTCCAGCCTGGGCATCTGGGCTATGTGGACCAGGCCCGCGTTTGTTATGCTGGCCCGACCTTCGTAAACGGACAGTATCCTCAATGCGGGGAGGTTCTGCAGGTGGACCAATCCGTTGTCGGTGAAGTGAGTACTGTAGAGACACAGGTACTCAAGTCGCGGCAACCCGCGAAGGTGCGCAAGGCCGGCATCACCCATGCGTTCTCCCCAGAGAGCCAACTCTTCCAGTGTGGTCAGCTTCGCCAGATGACGCAGGCCGGCGTCTGTGACCTGACTGCCAAGTTCTCCGAAGTACAATCGTTTCAATAGGGGCAACTCGGCCACATACGCCATGCCCACGTCAGTCACGCGATATGGCAGTTCCAACTCTTCCAAAGACGACAACTTCCCGATGTACTTGAAGCCTCTATCCGTGACGTCGGTCCGGTCCAAGCCCAAGTGCCTTAATCCGGTCAGATGTGCGATATGCTCCATGCATTGATCGGACGGTTTGTCAGGCTCCACCAGCAGGACACTAAAACCAAGCCCGTAGAGGTCGTCCGGTCCGAGCTTCGAAAGCCATGACAAGTCTTTCCAGCCGGTCTGACGGACGGTGAGAAACAGCAGCTTGCCGGCAGGCACATGAACTTCACCCTGCGCCTCGCCCAGATACTGCAATGCAGCCTCGCCCGTGTCTGTCCAGTGGAACCAGTAGTTCAGTCGCCTGACCGAGCCTGCATCTTTTATATAAAGCTGGCCCAACGACCTGTCTTTGGGAAAATTAACCACTCGTTCTTTAGTTGGTGTCCCCGCCTTCGCGTAGCATGCTTCGGCGGGCGAAGGAAGGTCGGCGGACTCTGTCTGTTTAGCTCGAGATTTACGAATCAAATCCCAGGCGCTGCTTCGCTTTTCTACCGGCGTTTGCTGTGCAGTTACCCTTGAACCAAGCGGCACAAAACCTGCGCCGATCAGCAGCATAATTAAGATTGTTCTCTTAGTGTTTCGCATTTTTGGCCTCCTTAATTTTATCATCGAGTTCGTTCAGCCCGAAGCCTTCCACAGTGACAATAAGGCCAACACTCAACCCTACCGCTCCCTTACAAACACTCACACCACCATAAGTTGATGCGTGACTATGGATTTTGTTACAGGAAATATGCCAGAGGCGTTGTCACCGGCCAAACCATTGTTGCGCTCGGTGATAGGCTTGCACCGTGGCCGAAATCATATTGCTGACGGAGTGATTTGCTCGCACGTAGCTCTGAGCACCCCTGGCGAGCTTGCGTGCAAACTCGGCCCTATCGAACAACTGTTGTAACCTGCCCCTGATACTAAGCTCATCACTGGGATCAAAAACAGTAGCTGTCTCGCCCTCGATAATCAAATCATCGACGCCGCCTTTGCACGCCGCGACGGCCAAACCTACGCTCATCGCTTCCAGCAACAGAGGATTAAAAGCATCATTCGGACGGGGCTGAATAAAAATATCGCCGGCGGCAAGAACCGAACGCCAGGGTCTCAGCGGGGGCACCATAGTGACCGTCTGCGACAGATCAAGCGCAGCTAACAATTTGCGTAGCTGTCTTTCGGCCCGACCTGTTCCCATTATCACTAGCGCAAATTCGTAGCCGTCAATCGACAGGTGCCTTACAGCACTGAAAAGGTTCTCAAAGTCAGCAGCATTATTCAAGGGATGGGCTGCGAGGATGCTGGTCAAACGAGAAGGTTCAGAAAAGCACCTGCTTTTTTCTTCTACGAACGTGCCTATATTTATCTGCTCGATCCGCTCAGCAAGGCGCGGATAAGTTCTGGCCACACTATCGGCAATACTCCGGGCCGGCACAATAATTCTCGCGCAGCGCTGCCACGAGATAGAAAGGCGTGTGCCTGTCCCCCGCAGTGAGTTTATCATTAGCACATACGGCAAGCCCAATTCATCAGCTAATAGTCTTGTCAAGCTCGCTTTGCTTTCGCACAGGCAGTGCAGCACAGTGGGCATAAACTTCGAGAGCTGCTCAACAAGTTGTTTTCTATTATAGCCCCCCATGAGTGGCAAATTGACAGCCGGGTGCCTGATGATTTCAGCCGATCCGGAAAGCACTGAATCGATTTCGCACTTTGTCGGACAGATCAACGTCACAGGTACGGCTTCATCAGCTAACCCCACCAAGAGGTGCTCCAGGAACGCAGAATACTCAGATGCTGTGTTTTCCGATGCAATCAAAGCGGCCCGAACGGCCTTATCCGCCACCTGCGACATTACGTTTTTGGGCTCTTCCTTCATGCCGCCTATCTTACTTCAAGGGCGGTTTATCGGCCATTAGAAATGGTCTTTTTTCTGGCTGAACGCGTACTAAGCCCGCGCGGTTTGGGTGATCTGCCTTGTCAGCTCGTCCAGCAGGGCCTTCATTTTCGGGTCGGATTCTTTGGCTTCGCCTATTTTGCTGCAGGCGTGCATTACCGTTGTATGGTCTCTGCCGCCCAAATGCCCGCCAACTTCCTCCAGGCTATATCCGGTTAGGTTCCGCGCCAAATACATGCAGATCTGTCGCGGCAAAGCTATGCTCTGGCTGCGTTTCTTACTGTGCAAATCGCCGAGCCGAATGTCAAAATGCTTCGTCACCGCTTCGCTAATATCGGAGATGCTTATATGTCTGGCCGCTAATCGGATTTGTCCGTCCAGAGCTGTCTGAGCCAGCTCGATGCTGATCGGTTCGCCGGTAGTGATAGACAGGGCATAGATTGTTGTCAAAGCACCTTCCAGCTCTCTGATGTTTGCGTGCACCTGGCGGCCAATATATTCTGCTATCTCATCTGATATGCTCAAGCCTCGAAGGTGGGCTTTTTTTTGCACTATGGCGACTCTTGTCTCATAGCTTGGCGGATCGATCCTGGCGACCAGGCCCCAGTTGAATCTGCTGATCAGACGCGCTTCAAGAGAAGGTATCTCAGCCGGTGGGCTGTCGGCACTTAGAATGATCTGCTTGCCGTCGTTGTAAAGGGCATTAAACGTGTGGAAGAATTCTTCTTGGCTCTGCTCACGTTCGCGCAAGAACTGAATGTCGTCGATTACCAGCATGTCAACTGTTCGAAATTGGCTTTGAAAACCGAGCGAGTTTCCCTCTTCGATGGCTCTGATAAAGCGATTGACGAATTGTTCGCAGCTCAGAAATTGAATTATGTTGCCGTCAAAATTCTGCCTGGCTTGACAACAAACAGCCTGCAAGAGATGCGTCTTGCCTAAGCCGGAGCTGCCGTAGAGAAAAAGTGGGTTGTAAGTGGTGCCAGGCGACTGGCTTACTGCGACACAACTGGCGTGCGCAAGACGATTGCTCGGCCCGACGACAAAATTCTCAAACGTGTAGTCGGGATGCAGCTTGAGCTCGTGCTCCCCATGTCCGCGCCGATAGGCGGTTTTACCCGCAGCGCCGGCGCTGAAACCAACGGTGACAAGATGCCCGGTTATCTGCTGCGCGGCCCGCGTGAAACTATTTTTGCAGTTGTCGCGCAGAAACTGAGCCGTTGCCTCGTCCGGACAGCCAATACTGAGCGAGCCGCCGTCGAAATGCACAACCGTCAACCGCTCGAACCAATTCCTCGCGTTGGCTGGGTCCAGCGCTTTTGTACGGTCCAATATAGCAGCGAAGATGCTTTCAACTTCTTGAGCCGGCAAGCCATCCCCCTGGCAATAAAAAATCGAAAATTGTAAATTGAATCGCGGGGGCCCAAAACGATGCCCTGAATCTAACCGCGGCTCGCCACCTTGTCAAACAAAAAGCAATTGACAATTAACAATTCTAAATTGACAATTGAAAAAGGCTATGGGAATCTTTGCCAAAACAGCAGAATACATAAAAGACCGATTGGGAAAAACCCGCAACAAGATCAGCACTTCACTTTCGGCAGTGCTAAGCCTGGGTAGAAATATAGATGAAAACCTGCTTGAGGAGCTTGAGCAGACCCTGCTAAGCGATGACATCGGCGTAGAAACGACCGAGAAACTTATATCATCTCTCCGGCAGGCTTACCGCAACAGGCAAATCGCCACGACCGACCAGATCGTGCCGTTTCTTAAGGAACAGATTAAGAGCTACTGGCCGGCCCAGGACAGGCAACTACGTCTTGCCGAGACCGGCCCGACCGTCATTCTGATCGCCGGCGTCAACGGCACGGGCAAAACCACCAGCATCGCAAAACTGGGCTACATACTGACCCAGAATGGAAAAAACGTCATCGTTGCCGCCTGCGATACCTTCCGCGCCGCGGCGATAGAGCAACTGACAATCTGGGCCGACCGCATCGGCGTGCAAATTGTAAAGCACCAAATCGGCGGCGACCCCGCAGCGGTAGCTTTCGATGCCTGCGAAGCCGCCGTCGCCAGAAATGCTGACGTTGTGATTCTCGACACAGCCGGCCGGTTGCATACCAAAAAGGACTTGATGCAGCAACTGAAGAAAATCCGCGATGTCGCAGCCCGCAAAATCCCTGGCGCCCCTCACGAGGTGCTGCTAGTGCTCGATGCTACGACGGGGCAAAATGCGATTGCCCAGGCGAAAATTTTCACCGAAGTGATCAACCTTACGGGCATATTTTTGGCTAAGCTGGACGGCACCGCCCGCGGCGGCATCGTGCTCGCCATTAAAGACCAGCTCAATATCCCCGTAAAGTTTGTCGGCCTGGGCGAAAAGCCGGAAGACATCGCCGAATTCGACCCGGAAAAATTCGTGGAGGCCCTGTTTGATTGACCCTCCAGCAACCCTCAAGGCTTCACAGCCCGGTCGTAGATACGAACGTCATCAATCAGGCCGGACCAGAGACTGCGACATCAAGGTTCTTGCCGGAGCCAATTCTTGGCCAGTTCCACAAGGTCAAAGAAGTCTACCACGCCGTCGTAGTTGACATCGCCGGCGAGCATGGCCCCGTTCCCCGCCAGGACCATCAAATCCTTAGAGTCTACGATGCCGTCGCCCCAGGGCATGGGCCCGATGTCATAGAGCGATTTGTCAGTGCCCCAGTTGAACATCAGTATACCCATGTCCACACGGTCAACTTTGCCGTCGCTGTTGAAGTCCACGATGGGGAGGATCGGCGCTTTGTAAGTCCAATTCGTCATATCGTCGTTGGGGTCCCAGATGATGTACAGGGCGGAGCCATCGGCAGTCACGCCGAGGGGCCCATTATAGACCGTCTTGTTGACAATGGGTCCCAGATTTACCGCCGGCTGCCAGGGAGCAGAGCGGCTGGCCCGTCTCGTCACGTAGCCGTCCCCCCATGGGCCGAACCCCCCCGGGCGGTCGCTCAAGACGAACATCAGCAGCCCATCGGGTGAGAGCGAGCTGGCGCTGTCATTGCCGGGACTATTCACCGCCGGGCCAACATTGACCGGGTCACCCCAGGGATCGTTCCGGGTCGCACGCTTGCTGACGTAGAGATCCCAGCCGCCGTATCCGCCCGGACGAATGGTCGCGAAGTAGAGTTCCAAGCCATCCGGCGACACCACAGGGGCACTCTCCTGCTGCGAAGTGTTGACCGGCTGGCCCAGATTGGTTGGCACCCCCCAAGGGCTAGTTCGGGTCGCACGCCGGGTCACATAGAGATCCTGGGCGCCGTACCCTCCGCCGCGGCCGGACCAGAAATAGAGCTCAAGACCGTCGGCGGTAAGAAAGGGGCTACCATCCTGGCTTGCACTGTTGATAGTCGCCCCGAGATTCTCCGGGGCCCCCCACTCGTCCTCGACCGAGGCCCGTTTGCATACCCAGAGATCCCCCAAGCCATATGAAACGCCGTACACTTCCAGCCCATCTGCGGAGAAACAGTGGATCCCTTCGGTCGCGGGGTTGAGGAAAGGGAAATTAGATTGGATGTTCACCGGCTCGCCGAAGGTGAAATCGGCGTTCGCACTTGTAGCGGTAAGCATAAGCGCGACGACGAACGCCACCAACAGTAACTTAATTTTCGAATCATTTAACCGTTTCATGTTAAACCTCCCTTTCTGCCCTTATTGGACGGGATTTACAGGATTATCCTGTTATCCTGTCAAAACCATGGGCCAATAACGTTAAAAAACCGCACAAATGTCATTCCTGCCTTAGGCACGCCCAAGGCGGACCGAAGTCCCGACAGAAGTGGGGACCCATTCGGCTACTCCCAGGGCAGGCTGCGTGGAGGAATCTGCCTGCAATGTAGAGCAAGCACAGTCCGTGGCCAGATGTCTCGATGCAGTTCACCCTGAGCGAAGTCGAACGGGCTCGAGATGACAACT
>Ga0299912_10004540_pt1 | contig 11388 bp, 10 predicted proteins | sample RVTome_2_FD_207667 | JGI IMG/M metagenome (GOLD analysis project Ga0299912, IMG submission 207667) | Soil microbial communities from uranium-contaminated site in the Upper Colorado River Basin, Wyoming, United States - RVT95D214 (version 2) ... | reverse complement strand
TCGATGCCGACGCCCGGGAAGCGCTCGGGCGTGAAGCCGGCCTCGGTGAGCATGACGTCGAAGCGGTCCCAGATGACGATGTTCGCGCGGGGCAGGCCGTTCGCCGTGAGCCAGGCGATCACCGCATCGACGAGCTCCAGATGCGTGCTGATGAGCCCCGCGCCGACCGGGTTCACCTTGATGCCCACCACGTCGGCCGGGGTGAAGAGGTGCTTGAAGCTGGCCGTGGCATCGAGACCGGTGAGCGCCGCCAGACCGCGCTGGAACATGGCCGCTACGGCTGCCACATCGACGAGGCCGGCGGCGATCGCGGCCGCGTCGTACACCTCGACGACGCGACCGGGCCGCGCGCCAGGCAGCGAATGCGCCACGCGCGGGGCGGCCAGCGCCTTGTCGATGTTGGTGGCCGGCGCGGCCGGGGCCTCGTCGGCCGCCCAGACGGCCGGCTGGCCGAGCAGGAGTCCAGCGCCGACCGCGCCGCCCAGCTTCAAGAACCCGCGGCGATCGCAGTGGAAGAGCCCCTCCATCGAACGGTACGCCATGCCGATCCCCCTTTGCCTGTCCCCACTCTAGCTCAGACTCCTATGTCTGAGAACGGCATTCCGCGAACCGCAGGAGACATGCGCCTCAACGGCGATGCGGAGTAAGCGATCGCTAATAAACGCTAGCCCATTGATTATGCGCATGTTATGTGAATCGATCGGCTCTTGACATTTCCGGTCCTGTGAATATCTTCACAAGGACAACGTTGTCCTGAACTCGGCAATCCCCTCACCAACCGCCGGGACAGGAGGTCACGCAATGCCTCAGGATCGACGCGAGTTCATCAAGTCCCTCGGCTTGGCCGGTCTTGGCGGCGCCCTGCCGAGCAGCGCCCTCGCCAGCCAGTCCGCTGCCAATCACGACGAGGATCTCGGTGTGCTGGTCGACAGCACCTTCTGCGTCGGCTGTCGCAAGTGTGAGTGGGCTTGCCGTGAGAGCAACAAGATGGCCAACCTCGCCATCGAGGACTATGCGAATGCCGCGACCCTGCCGGCGCCGCGCCGGCCGGACGCGGGCCTGCACACGGTGGTCAACGCCTACCCGAATCCCGCCGGCGGCGATCCCCGCTTCGTGAAGTTCCAGTGCATGCACTGCCTCGAGCCGGCCTGCGCGAGCGCCTGCATCGTGGGCGCGCTCAGGAAGGATCCCGCCGGCCCGGTCAGCTACGACGCTGGCAAGTGCATCGGCTGCCGCTACTGCATGGTGGCCTGCCCCTTCCAGATTCCCACCTACGAGTACGACGAGCCGCTCGTGCCGCGCGTGATGAAGTGCACCTTCTGCTTCGAACAGACGGTGACGGCGGGCGCCCGCCCGGCCTGCGTGAGCATCTGCCCAGAGGGCTGCCTCATCTTCGGCGGCCGCGCCGACCTGCTCGACTATGCGCGTCGCCGCATCGCGAAGGATCCGGATCGCTACCACGACCACATCTACGGCGAGCACGAGGCGGGCGGCACGAGCTGGCTCTACCTGGCCGCCGCGCCGCTGCCGACCCTGGGCTTCCCCGCGCTCGAGCCCGTCGCGCCCGGCCACTACACCGAGCGCGTCCAGCACGCGGTCTTCAAGCAATTCTTCCCGCCGCTGGCGCTGTACACCCTGCTGGGGGGCATCATGTGGCTGAACCGCCGCGGAGCGGGTGACGAATGAGCAGCCACGCGGCCAAGCCCCTCTTCCATCCCCTGCGCACGTGGGGCATGCTGCTCACGCTGGCCGTGATGGCCTTGGGCGCCTTCTTCGGCGCTCGGCGCTTCCTGCACGGCATCGGCAGCACCACCAACCTCAACGATCAGTATCCCTGGGGCCTGTGGATCGGCTTCGACGTCGCCACCGGCGTCGCCCTGGCCGCCGGCGGGTTCACGAGCGCCGCCCTGGTCTACATCTTCGGCAAGGAGCGCTTCCACGCCGTGATCCGCCCGGCCCTGCTCACCGCAGCGCTCGGCTACACCTTCGTCGTGCTCGGCCTGCTCGCCGATCTCGGGCGCTACTGGGCGGTCTGGCATCCCATGCTGCCGTCGATGTGGAACGGCAACTCCGTGCTCTTCGAGGTGGGCATCTGCGTGATGATCTACCTCTCCGTGCTCTACGTGGAATTCGCGCCCATCGTGCTGGAGCGCTTCGAGCAGGTGCTGAGTCCGCGCGGGCTGGCGCGCCGGGCCGTCAGCGGCCTCAAGCGCGGCCTGGACCGCGTGCTCTTCCTGTTCATCATCGCCGGAGTCGTGCTGTCCTGCCTGCATCAGTCCTCGCTGGGCAACTTGATGGTCATCGCCCCGAGCAAGATGAGCCCGCTCTGGTGGACGCCCCTGCTGCCCCTGCACTTTCTGATGTCGGCCATCGCCGTCGGCCTGCCGATGGTCATCTTCGAGTCGCTGCTGGCCTCGCGGGGCTTCCGCCGGGCTCCCGAGATGCACCTACTCGTGCCGCTGGCCCGCCTTGCGGCGCCGCTCATCGCGCTCTACCTGGCCTTCAAACTCGGCGACCTCATACTGCGGGAGGCCTGGAGTGCCGCCTTCGTGCCCAGTGGCGCGGCGCTGGCCTTCTGGGCGGAGCTCCTCGTGGGCTTGGCGCTGCCGGTGCTGATCTTTGGCCACCCGGGCTTGCGCCGCCGCCCCGGCTGGCTCTTCGCGGGCGCCGCCGCCATGGTTCTCGGCGTCGCCTTGAATCGCATCAACGTCTTCATCATCGCCTACCGGCCGCCCTATGCTGAGCTGCCCTACGTGCCGTCCTTCGGCGAGTGGGCCGTGTCGGCAGGACTAGTGGCCGCCTTCGTCCTCGTCTACCGCCTCGCCGTCACCTACCTCCCGGTACTGCCGACGAGCGAAGAGGAGCGTCACGCATGAACGCCGTTCGCACGCTGCTGATCCTGGCCATCCTGAGCCTGCCCACCGCCGCCGGCGCCGCGGATTGCATCAAGTGCCACACCTGCGAGCAGCCGACACCCGAGGAGCCTTGCCTGAGCGACTGCCCGCGAAGCGGCACCCAACCGAGCTGGACGGATTTTGCGGCCATGGATCTGCCCGAAGTCTGCGTGCTCGACCAGCTCGTGGATCGCTACGAGCCGGTCACTTTCAATCACGCTCAGCATGCGAAGATGTCGGGCATGGGCGGCGCGAGCTGCCGGCTTTGTCACCACGCCAACCAACAGGGCTGGGTGGGCAATTGCTACGGCTGCCACCCGGCGCACCTTGCCGGTCGCCACGTCGGCGTTCCCGACCTGAAAACTGCCTACCATCGCCAGTGCATGTTCTGCCACAAGGAGTGGAGCCACGAGACCAACTGCGAGGTCTGCCACGCCCCGCGCGGCGCGGCCTCGCCGACGGCGATGCCGCCGAAGATGAAGGCCGAAGCGAAGCACGGCTTCAAGCACCGTCCCTTGCCCGAGGTCGTCAATTTCACGACCACCTACGAGCCGGCGCCCTATGTCAGCTTCGACCATGCCTCGCACACGACGAAGTACGGCCTCAGCTGCTTCGAATGCCACCACAGCGCAGCCTGCCACGATAGCGACGTCTCCAAGTTCTCGCCTCGACTGCACAACTTCAGCAACATCAACACCTGCACGAAATGTCACAACGCCGGCCGCTGCAGCACCTGCCATTCCGAACAGGAAGGCCGCAGCTTCGATCACGCCTTCACGGGCATGCCCCTGAAGAGCTACCACCAGGGGCTCGCCTGCGATCGCTGTCATGCGGACCGTTTGACTCACGGCCAGATGCCGCGCGAGTGCCACGGCTGCCACGGCGATTGGAGCGTCGATGACTTCGACGCTGCAAGCTTCGACCACAGCGCGAAGGTCGGCGTGAACCTGCGGGAGTTCCACGAGGGGTTGAACTGCGACGATTGCCATCCTGGCAAGGACTACGCGGCAGCACCCGTCTGTCACGACTGCCACGAGGCAGGGATGACGCCCAACCGCCTGCGCTAGCCGCACCGGCACGACTGCGCAACGGGTCGTGCGTCACCACGTCGCGCGCCGTCGTCGGGACTTCGGCCGCGACAGCGGCGCCGCCGATCGCTATCCTGGCGCTCGTCCTCACCCGGGAGGAAGCGTGCCCAGCCCCGAGCGTCTCACGGATCGGCCCCTACCCCCCTACCGCTTCCTGCCCGGCCGGGGCGCGCATCCCACGCGCGATCCGGAGGGTCATTCCTACGGATTGCCACCGCTAGCACCAAGCGCCCTGAGCGGAGCGGGCTGGCGGACCAACGAGGACTTCCTCTTCGCCGTGGACCTCTTCAACCATCGCTACTGGTGGGAAGCCCACGAGGTCTTCGAGGCGCTCTGGCACGCCTCGGGCCGGCGGACGCCGGCGGGCCATTGCCTGCAGGCGCTCATCCAGTGCGCGGCGGTTCACCTGCAGGCCGAACTCGGCCACGGGCGGGGCGCCCAGAGCCTCCTGCGCCGCGCCCGCCGCCACGCGGGCGCCGCTGAGGCCGACGCTCTGGGCCTGGACCTCGCGGCCTTGCTCGAGGCCACTGCCCGCTTCGCGGTCGATCCCCGCGGGCCCGCCGCGCGCCTGCAACTCAGGTTCTGAGCCCCGCGACTCCGGAATCCACTTTCGGATTCACCCCTGCATCCGGGCGGCCGATAACCGCGGCACGGAGGTCTGGCGATGGAGAACAGACGCAAGCACCGGCGATATCTCATGTTCGATATGTTGCCCGTGGCGCTCGCCAATCGCAAAGGCTGCATCGGCTACCTGATGGATCTCACCCCCGCCGGCATGATGATCCGCAGCAACTGCGCTCTCAAGCCGGGCGGCCGCTACGGCGTGCGCATCGACCTGCGCGAGCCGGCCGGCGGCGAGACCCGCCTCGAGGTGGTCGCCGATTGCCAGTGGTGCCGCCGGGCACCCACCGGCAACGGTTACAACGCCGGCCTGCAGCTAGCCGCCCCGACCGCACGGGCGCTGTCCATCATCGAGGCCCTGAGCCACCCGCAGGTCCCCGCCGGCGAGTAGCCCGGCCCCGGGCGCCAAGCCCGCCGGGGCGTCCCCCCGTCCGCGCTCTGCTGGGGGTTCCCCCTTCCCCTACCCTTGTGCTAAGTAAGATTGAAGCAGTGTAGGCCGCGCCGGCCCGCTGTCAGCCAAGGGGGCGCCGCATGGCTTGGAATCTGACCGCCGGTGTGCTGATCACGGCCGGCGCTGTCGTTGCCTTCACCCTGCTGCTCGGCTACCTGGTTCGTCGCTGGCTGCTGGCGCAAATGGCCAAGCTCGCCCAGTCGACCTCCTCCCACGTGGACGATGTGATCGTGGACTCGCTCGCCCGGGCCTTGCCCATCTGGCTGCTATTGGGGGGGCTGTTCATCGCCGCGCGCATTCTGCAGTTGCCGCCGGAGATCGCGACGATTGCCACCAAGCTGCTGATCTCCGCGCTGATCCTGTCGATCACCGTCTGGGCCGCCAATCTCGGCGCCGACTTCCTCAGGGGGCCGACCGGTACGACGGCGGCCGCTGCGCCCGCCACGGGCGCCATCCGCTACGCGGTGAAGATCGTGGCTTTCTCCGTCGGCGGGCTGGTGCTCCTGAGCAACCTCGGCCTCTCGATCACGCCGGTGCTGACGACCCTGGGCATCGGCGGCCTGGCCGTAGCTCTCGCCCTTCAGGACACGCTCTCCAACCTCTTCGCGGGTATGCAACTCACACTGGCTGGCAACATCCGTGTGGGCGATTTCATCAAGCTGGAGACCGGGGAGGAGGGCTTCGTCGACGACATCCACTGGCGTGTCACGCGCATTCGGATGCTGCCCAACAACTTCGTGTTGATCCCAAACAGCCGCCTGGCGCAGAGCGTGGTCCTGAACTACTCCACGCCGACGCCCGATCTCTCGATCCTGGTGCCGGTCGGCGTGCACTATGGCAGCGACCTCGAACGGGTCGAGCAGGTGACGCTGGCGGTCGCGCAGCGGATCCTGCAGGAGGTCACCGGCGGCGTGCCCGACTTCGAGCCCATGGTCCGCTACTACGGCTTCGGCGAATCGAGCATCGACTTCAACGTCATCCTGCGCGGCAACAGCTTCACAGATGCCTTCCTGCTCAAGCACGAGTTCATCAAGGCGCTGACGCGCGCCTATGCCGCCGAGGGTATCGTCATCCCCTACCCGATCCGGGCGATCAACCTCGACCAGGAAAAGGCGCGCGTGGAGATCGCCGGCCGCTGAGGCGGCGGCCCTCAGGCGGTCAGCCAGTCGACCAGGAGGTCCATCGCTTCCAGGACGGCCGCGCAGTGCTGGCGCAGGAAAGCCTCGTCGATCGTCGCTTCGTGACCGTGCAGCTCCAAGGCGGCCAAGGTGCGCGCGCCGTCAAAGTCCACGTAGGCGATCCGCGCCGTGAGTTCCTCCGCACCCCGTCCGAAGTCCGTGCCGGGCAGGATCGCCACACCCGTCTCCTGGAGCAGGCGCTTGCACAGCGTCGGCGCGTCGCGGATCCCGCGCTCCTCCAGCCGCTCGCGGAAGGCCTCGAAATCCGGGAACAAGTAGAAGCCGCCGGCCGGCTTGACCACGTAGGCGCCTGCATCCATGAGCCGGCGCGCGCAGCTACGCCCCAGAGCGCCCAGCAGGCGCCGGGAGTGCCAGAGGTAGTGCTCGATGGCGAGGCCGCCATGAAAGGCGCGGATGGCGGCATACTGGATGGGCGCCGAGGTCGAAGTAAAGGTCTCGCTGGCCACGGCGGCCATGGCCTCGCGCAGCCAGCTCATGCTGCGGGGAAAGGCAAAGGTCCCCAGCCGCCAGCCGCCCGCGCCGCACCACTTGCTGAGCCCGCTCGAGACAATCGTGCCCTCCGGGTAGAAGCGAGCGATCGAGACGTGCTGGCCCTTGTGGTGGATTTCGCCGTAGATCTCGTCGGCGAGCAGCACCACGCGGAACCGGCGGGCGATCTGCGCCAGTTCCTTCAGCTCGTCCAGCGTGTAGCTGCCCCCGGTCGGATTGGCCGGGTAGTTCAGCACGACGATGCGCGGCCGTTCCGGCTCCCGCCGGCAGAGTCGCTCCAGGGACTGGGGCCGGAGACGCCAGCCATCCTCGCGCAAGGTGGGCAGCCATTGGATGCGCCGGCCGATGATGTGGGCCTGCGGCGCATAGGAGACCCAGGCGGGTGTCGGGATCACGATGTCCCCGTAGTAGCAGAGCTGCAGCAGGAACATCAGCTCCTTCGAACCCGGCCCGACCAGCACGTCCATCGCGTCACAAGGCAGGCTCTGCGTACGCCGATGGTAACCGGCTACCGCCTCGCGCAATGCGGGCAGTCCCGCCACCGGCAGGTAGTCCTTCTGATGCGCGTTGGCCTGCAGCTCCTCGACCACGACCCGCGGTACGGGAAAAGGCGACTGACCGATGCCCAGCCGGAACACCCGCATGCCCGCGGCCGTGAGCTCGCGGCAACGCTCCTGGATGGCCAGCGTTGCCGACGGCATCATCCCGCGCACGCTCAGGTTGAGATGGACTTCGGGCTGCCGGCCCTTGGCACCGCGCACGCCTATTCCCACTCGACGTGGCCGAAGACCGCCAGCGGCCTGCGCGCCGGGAACTTGTGCCCCCAGGCCGGTTGCCGCCGGCTCTGCTTGATCGCCGCCAATGCGGGCTCGAAGAAGAACTCCGCCTCGCCGAAGGCGGGCCGGAGATCCTGCAGCCAGGACGCCTGCTCGTCGTACTTCGCGAAGAAGATGCGGTTGATCCAGGCGGGCTCGCGGGCCTGGATGAACTTGAGGGCGAAGACCCGCTCGCCATTCACCTCCGCGATGCCATCGACGAGCACCTTGCCCGGAGTCGCCGACATCGAGGGCCCGCGGACGGTGCGGGCTAGACCCGAGACCTGGGCGTAGGCCGCCGTGAAGATGGCGAGGGCTTCGGCAAGCGGCACCTCGAAGTAGTTCTTCGGCCCGGTGTCGCGCTCGACGAACATGTAGTAGGGAATGGCGCCCACGGCGATCTGGAGGCGCCAGAGCTGCGCCCACACCGCGGAGGAGTCATTGACGTGGCGGATCAGCGGCGCCTGGCAGCGGACAGTTGCCCCCGCTACGCGCAGGCGGCGCACAGCGAGTTGCGCCGCCTGCGTCTCCAACTCGCGCGGGTGGCTGAAATGGGCCATGATCGCGAGATGGCGGCCCGCCCGTCTCACCTCGCCGAAAAGTTGCAGCAGGTCGTCGGCATCGGGATCGGTGAGGAAGCGCTGGGGCCAATAGGCGGTGGCCTTGGTCCCGATCCGAATGCTGACCAGATGGTCGAGGTCCGCCGCCAGCAGCGGTTCGATGTAGCGGCGCAGCACTTCCGTGCGCATGATCAGCGGATCGCCGCCCGTGAAGAGGACGGACTGCACCTCGCGATGCTCGCGCAGATACCGGACGAGGGTCTCCGTCTCGCGGCTGGCGAACTTCAGCGCGTCGATGCCGACGAACTGCGCCCAGCGGAAACAGTAGCTGCAGTAGGCGTGGCAAGTCTGTCCCTGGCTGGGGAAGAACAGCACCGTCTCGCGGTACTTGTGCTGCAGTCCAGGCAGCGGTTGCCCGTCGAGCTGGGGCACGTTGAGCTCCATCTGCCCGGCGGGATGCGGATTGAGTCGCAACTGGATCTTGCGCGCTTCGGCCTTGAGCTTCGCCTCGGGCGCTTCCGCTCGGATCAGCTCCACCAGATGGTGCCGATCAGCATCGGCGAGCATGCCCGGCTGTGGGAAAGTGAGCTGGTAGATGGGATCTTCGGGAATGCGGTCCCAGTCGATCAGTTCGCTGAGCACGTAGTCGTTCACACGGAAGGGCAGCACCGCGCTGACGGCCTTCATCTCGAGGCGTTGCTCGTTGCTGAGGCGCTGCAACTGCGGCAGTGTGTCGATGTCCCGGCGAGTGTAGGCCCGGTACTTGCGCGACGGAATGGGCCGATTGCGAATCATGGCAGTCCTCCTGGGTTGGAGTCGGGCCGCCAAGACGACCAGCTTGAAAAGGAGCACCCGGCGCTTAGAGATGGCGAGTGGCCGAGCGTGGGAGTGCTCGGGGTCCGTTCGCGCAGATGGCCGGGTACGCGATCGTGACTCTGAACGTTAGCCGCTGAGCAGCCAGAGGTCAAGTCGGAGAGGCACTCGCCGGGCCTTAACGATCAGCCGCAGCCGCCCTTCGCGGCCGACTTCTTCTGCAGCACGACCTTACGCGCGAAGCTGGGCGGCGCCTGCGGCTGGACGGTCCCCGCCTGCGAGTGGGCGGGGGATGCCGGATTCGCGCTCAGGTAGCAGTCCCAGGGCAGGCGCCGGGACTGCACCGCCGGCGCGGCGGAATCGCAGCAGTCGCCTACCGAGCGAAAGAAGGTATAGGCCAGGGTCTCGGGTGCCCGCGGCGTTCGGCGGGGCTCCGCCAGGCAGGGCAGCGGGGGATGGATCTCGAGCCAGTGGTTGATGCCGCCCTCGATGACGTAGGCGTTCGCGACCCCCTGCGCGGCCAGGAGCTGCCAGCCGGCGGTCGCCAGTTGCTCGTCGTTGGAGACGGTGAACAGGGCCGTGTTGGGCGGCAGCGCCTTGAGCGCCTTGATGAAGTCCGGATCACGCAGCGTGGCCAGGTCGACGTTGGCGGCGTTCTTCAAGTGGAACAGGTTGTAGTGTTGCTCCGACCGCAAGTCCAGGATTCGCGTGCGCACGCCCGTGTCCTGGAGCAGTTCGGCCACTTCCAGGGGATGCACGTAGACAGCGCGGCCGTCGAGGCTCGCCTTCAGCGTCGACGCGCGGAGGCCCCACAGGCGGTCGGCGTCCGGCTGGCCGATGGCCGCGGCCACTCCGGCCGTGAGCAGCAGCGCGCCGCCGAAACCCCAGGCCAGCGGCCGGCGGGGGAAGAAGCGCAGGGCCGCGGCGGGCTCCCGCCGGCCAAAATGCGCCTCCGCCAGCTCCGCCAGGCGGAACATGAACAGGGCCATCGCCACCACGCCGACGAGTACGATCCCCGCGTCGACGCCGAACAGCTCGGACAGCGTGAAGCGGCCGAAGGCCGTGCGACTCCAGAAGCCCGTGAACAGCCCCACCGTCTCGCCGAAGGCGAAGATCCCCGTGGCCACGCCGAGCAGAAAGACCAGGCCGTCGATCTTCAGCGTCGAGGCAGCCACAAGTGAGGTGCCGGGACAGAAGCCGCCGACGATGAAACCGATGCCCATGATCAATCCACCGAGGATGCCGGACGCGAGGAAGGTGGGATTCACGAAGACACGATTCAAGTCGAGCAGACCGCAGGCCGCGCTGAGGCCGATCAGGGAGCCGGCGACAATGATCCCGGTGAACATCACCTTTAGCACCGTCAGGTCCTTGAGATAGAACTGCGCCGCCAGCTTGCGGGAATCGCCGAAGCCGGACATTTCCAGGCTGGCGCCGAAGCCGACGCCGATGAGCAGCGGCACTACGACGGCCGTCCAGCCGGCGCCCGGGGACAGCAAATCGAAGGGTGCCATGCTGGCCTCCTAGTTCCAGAGCCGGCGCACCGGTCGCGCCAGCAGGTAGCCGCCCGCGAAGATCGCGAACATGAACACCCAGGAACCCACCGCGAGCACGGCGCCGCCGCTCAGTGCCTGACCCGAGGTGCAGCCGCGGGCCATGCGCGCTCCGTAGCCCATGATGGCGCCGCCGGCGAAGGCCGCCAGCAGGCGCAGTGCACTCGAGATGCCGGGACCCCGGCGGATCTCCGGCTTCACGCGGCCGAAGATCAGCCCCGAGGCGAAGCCGCCCAGGACTGTGCCGAGCAGCATCAGCACCGAGGGGTCGGCCAGGGGGTTGCGGGCGCCGCCGGCTGTCTCTGCGAAGTAGGCCACACGATCGACATGGTCGGGCGCCACCCGGTCCACCAGCGAGACCTGGACCCGGTTGAGGGCCCCCGAGGCGCCAAGGCCGCCGCCGGTCAGGAAGAAGGACAGGAAGAGCACGATGCCGAGCAAGGTGCCACCCAGGTAGGGATTGATGTAGCCGCGCGTGCTCACGCCTCGACCTCCTGCACCGGCCGGCTTGTCGCCGGCACCGGTGGATGCGCTTCGATGGCTTCCCAGCCGCTGATCATGGCCTTCACGTTCGTGGTCAGCGTGCGCCCGGTGCTCGTCAGGTAGACGTGGACCACCAGGAACGAGAGGAAGAGCCAAGAGCCCAGGTTGTGCAGCGGCGCGAGGAGGGACAGGCCCAGCGCCGGCGCCAGCCGCTGGGGCGCCAGCCCCTCGACCCAGAGCAGGATGCCCGTGATGACCTGCAGCGGGAACAGCACGTTGAGCAGCCCCGCGTAGGTCACCTGCTGGAGCGGGTTCAGCTTCTTGTCCCGGCTCTTCACCGTCGGGTGCGCGGCACCGGCAAAGATGCCCCGGGTGTAGTAGAGCGCCTGCGCGAGGATGCGCCGCGGCAACCCGGCCGGTTG
>Ga0299912_10004539_pt1 | contig 11389 bp, 18 predicted proteins | sample RVTome_2_FD_207667 | JGI IMG/M metagenome (GOLD analysis project Ga0299912, IMG submission 207667) | Soil microbial communities from uranium-contaminated site in the Upper Colorado River Basin, Wyoming, United States - RVT95D214 (version 2) ... | reverse complement strand
AAATTGATCGGCTCCGACCCAGACAGCGATCTGGCTGTGATCAAGATCGATGCCCCCAAAGAAAAGTTGAAGGTCATCCTGATGGGAGATTCAAAAAATTTGAGGATCGGACAGAAAGTCCTTGCCATCGGGAACCCATTCGGCCTGGAAAGAACATTGACCACAGGGATCATTAGCTCTCTTGGCAGGACCATCCGCTCTGAAGTAGGGACTTTGATGGAAGATATCATCCAGACCGATGCTGCCATTAACCCCGGGAATTCAGGAGGTCCACTTCTCAATTCCGAAGGAGAAATCATTGGAATTAATAGTGCCATTATCAGCCCCTCTGGTGGAAGTGTGGGCATTGGTTTTGCCATCCCGGTCAATACGGCAAAACGGGTGACTCCAGAATTAATCGTAAAAGGGTATGTCTCTTATCCTTGGATCGGTGCGACGATTCAAACTCTCATCCCAGAGATTGCAAAATTTCTGAAGCTTAATAAAGTGGAAAGAGGGGCGATGATTGCAGAGGCAGTAAAGGGAGGGCCTGCGGATAAGGCTGGTCTGAAAGGAGGAGACCAGAGGGTTCAAGTTGGGAACTTGATCGTGATTGTGGGTGGGGATATTGTGGTGAAGGCGGATCAGCACGATGTGAAAACCAACGATGAGTTGATCCGGTATATTCGTGAGAAGAAACCAGGAGATACGATTCTTCTAAAAGTATTTCGAAAAGAGAAATTTGAAGAGGTGAAGGTCACCCTTGCGGAGAGACCGAGAAGGAGGTAACCTGATGGAATGGATATGGGTTCAATGGGGATGGCGAGATTATGGCATGGGGCCAGGCATGATGTGGGGAGGATGGGGGATGGGATGGATCTTTATGATCATTTTTTGGGGACTCATCGTCTTGGGTTTGATCTTTCTCATCCGATGGCTCGTTGCAATGACGAAAACGACCAAGGTTGAGGAATCCGCTCTCGACATCCTGAAAAAGCGCTATGCTCGCGGAGAGATTGATAAAGAAGAATTTGAGCAGAAAAAGAGAGATCTCCTATAATTTTTGATGATGCGTTTCATTGAATTCTTAATGGAAATGATTATTTTTTATTGGGGAATTAGATAGAAGGTATGGTAAAAAGATTTTTACTAATTTTACTTTTTTTTAGTCTCATCTCAAGCTGTGCTCATTTCATTTCTCCTGAGATGAGGACAAAAGTGGATTCATCTCTAAGTTTCTCCCAAGTCCTTCAAAATCCAAATGCCTATAAAGATAAAATTGTCCTGCGGGGTGGAGAGATCATCCAAATAGTCCCTCAAGATGGAGCGACGATCATCGAGGTTTTGCAAATGCCCTTGGGGTGGAGAGGAAAACCAGCAGACACTTCCACATCAGAAGGAAAAATTTTAGTTCTTATTAAGGAATATTTAGACCTTTCTCTCCTCAAGAAAGGAATGAAAATCACTGTGGCCGGTGAAGTTCAAGGGGAAATTTTGGGAGAAAAGATAAAATCTGTTAGTGAAACGGACTATCGATATCCCCTTCTCTTGAGCAAACAAACCCATCTTTGGAAGGAGTACTATTACCCCTATTCTTCGAGTCCTCCATATTATCCTGACCCACATCGATATGACCCCTTCGAACGAGGATTGCGTTTTTAATTCTACATATGGATGTCGATCCAGTTGGAGGCCAATGACTCTCCAACAAATACGTGATAGAGTTCTATTTTGAAAGGATATCCGTTTTCTCGAATACCGGAAATAAGTCTTGGTTTTTGGTCGTTTTTCTTGAACTTCTTCTGGGAAGTGGTTCAAACGAACTTCTATACCATGAAGGATTCGGCTTTTTATACCATGCTCTATGGGTGGCTTCACCGCACATTAGGGGATGTCATGATTACCATTGGGTCCTTCTGGATCGTCAGCATGATGAGCCATAACCGGAGATGGTTCCTAAAGTTAACACGATTGAATTTTATCGGTTTTATCATGATCGGGGTTATTCCCACGGTTATTAGCGAGCGTGTAAATGTCCACATTCTTAAGTCGTGGGCTTATAATAAATCGATGCCCATCATCCCGTGGTTGAAGGTGGGCTTAACACCCCTTCTCCAATGGATGGTCATACCTCCGGCTATCGTCTCATTGGTGAGACATCATCTTTTATTGGATCAAAAAGCGACAAAAAGAAAAGGGAACTAAAATGTCCTTGGATAAACGATGATGTCGAGGTGTTTGGGTGTCAGAGGCGGACGACTTTGCAAAGAGGAAATAAAAAATAAAAACATCGTAACTTATCAGAAGCTGTTTCGTCTATTACTATGAAATTAGAGAAATTGGTTATCGAGGAAGAGGTTTTGGAAAAGGCAAAGCAGCTTGAAGAAACTGCGTTGTCTATTTTAGTTAAAAAGTGTTACCCGTTTGTTTTCCGATATTTCTATTACCGATCTGTAACACGAGAGGATGCTGAAGATTTAGCCAGCGAGGTCTTTGTCAGGGTTGTAAGTTCAATAAAGGGTCAGAGAGGATATTTCCCTGCCTGGCTAATCAGCATAGCGAGGAATTTACTTACAGATTATTATCGAAAAAGGGGCAGATCGAGAGAAACATCTTTAGAGGAGATCGAGGAACCATCTTTGGATTCGGATGGGAACGAGAAAGACACTTTACACCCGGATGATATCAGGAAGATGCTTGATATGATCACCGAAGAGCAAAAAGAGGTAATTATACTGAGATTTATAGAAGGAAATACGAATGAAGAGGTAGCCAAGACTATGAATAAGTCCATTGGCGCAATAAAAGCGCTTCAGTTTCGTGCTCTTACGGCTTTGAGAGAGATTTTAAAAAAAGAGGAATAGTATGGACGGGCAAATAGAAAGAATTTTGGATATCTGTTTAGAAAAAATGGAGCAGGGGATACCCGTTGATGAGGTTTTAATGGAATATCCTCAGTATAGGGAAGAGCTAAAAGAACTGCTTACTATTGCAAAAGATATAGAAAACGCCCCGTTGCCTCGTTTGCGGGATGAAGCAGTAACCTCCTGCCTTGTCAAGGTTCATGACGCACTCCAATTACAGAAAAAGCCGGTTTGGAGAGCAAGACTGCCAAGATTACAGTGGTCTCGATTGTTTTATTTCCCTTCACCTGCGTGGGCGAAAGCACTGGCTTTTGTCCTTATAATTAGTCTTTTTTTCTGGGGCGCAGTAAACCTTTCTGCTGATAGCCTCCCTGGGGATCCTCTCTATCCGATAAAGTTGGCAACTGAAAAGGTGAGGTGTTTCTTAACTATCGAGCCCGAAGGGAAAGCAAAACTCCGGCTCGCGTATTCAGAAGAACGAACGCAGGAATTAGTAAGATATCTTGATGAAAAAGGGGAACTCAATATCCGTGTCCTTCAGGCAATGCTGGATGAGGCAGCTCTCGTTATGGACAATATTCCAAGGCTCCCTAAAGATAAGGGAATAGTCTACTGCTTGAAATTAGAACAATTGTGCACATTTCAAAAGGAGGTCTTAGAAGGCCTCAAATCCATGGTCCCATTGACTCAAAGACAAGAATTGGATAATGCGATTCAAATATGTCAGCACCGTCACGAGTGGATGGGCAAGGTGATAAGAAACGAGGTGCCGATAGGTGAATGGGGGCCATTTGTGCCAAAAGAAATTTAAGTGAATGATGAAAAAACCTCCTAAATTATTGTTTGGATTGCGCCACTAATCTCTCAATTAAGTTCTTTTCCAAAAGATACTTCTTTCCCCACCAGGGTATCATAAATAATCTTAAATTTTCCGTAACTTTAAGCCACCTTTTTCGTCTATATAATTGCAAAAGGAAGAAATTATGAAATTTAGGTCATCAAGAATTGGTGCAGATGGGCGTCATCCCTCTTAGGGAGGTGATTGAGATGATGAAGAAAGCTTTGATAGGAATATTGCTTGTAATTGCTTTATTCATCGTTGGCTGTGCTGGATATTTCAGCAGTTATCGATATGACCCCAGCAGTGGGTATTATCATTATCCATACGGGCGCCATGGCGCTCCGTATGAGTATCAAGGCCACGGTTATCGTGGTGGATGGTAACGCTATTCATGGCCATGCTGACCAAAAGAAAGGAAGTGAGGGAAATGAGAAAATCGCTTTGGCTTTTAAGTCTGTTTTTAAGTGTGATTCTTTTTTGTGTTTCACAAGGATGGGCACAACCCAAACCAGGGGCAAAACCACCTCTCATAGCGCACGCTTTTGCAGTAGAGAGGGGGCTTTATGGATATATCTGGAAAATTTATATCGAGGCAGAGGATCCGGACGGAGATATGCTCAGGATTGCTTCTGTGGTTGGTCAGGCAGGCTATGGGCGTTACCCAACGGATTGGATCATTCTCAAGCCTCAATACCGAAAGCATTTTAAAGGGTACATTCAATGGAATACCTTCAGTTCAAGAACATCTTTTCTGAGAGAGTGGACACAGATTACCTTGAAGGTTTCCATTATCGACAAAGCTGGAAATGAGAGTAACACGGTAGTTTTCCCATTTACCTTTGAGTCAGGGGTTAAGGATCAATATAGATACAAATTACCTTCTCCTTTTAATGAAGGAGGTCTTCCAAGGTTGGGATATGTCCATATCGATCTATTTGAACCCACCCAAATGGGAAACGGAGGGGGTAGTAATAGGTAAGTTCAATTTTGAGGACTAAGAAAAGGAACCTGATTCTACCAAAGGAAGTGATTGTTATGAAGAAAAAGATTCTAATAGGAACAATGCTTGCGATTGCTCTGATACTATCGGGCTGTGTATCATATAGGGGTTATGCATACTATGATTATCCATACGGCTACTATCAATATCCATATGGTTACTATCCCTATGGTTATTATGGGTATCATGGTTACCCATTTGGCTTTTATGGTTACTATAATCACCCATACGGCTATTCCTATGGTCATCGTTACTATGGTCACCACAGTTACCCGTATGGTTACAGCCATGGCTACGGCTATGGTTATTCTTATGGGGGTTATTATGGTTGGGGCCATCGCGGTGGGGGTCATCACCGATGACATGAGATGATTGGTTCTGGATTGTGAACAGGGAGGAGGGTGTCATGAAATGCAATAGATGTGGTGGCATGATGGTCTGTGAAATATTTTACTCCCGGGAAGATAATTTTCTGGGGTGGAGATGCATTCTCTGCGGAGAGATCGTTGACCAGCTGATTTCAGAGAACCGATTGAGACAGAAGCGCTAAGTTACCTTTTCTATGACAATACATCGAAGCATAAGGAGGTAAAAAATGGTTGGAGTTCTGATTGTCTCTCATGGTGGGTTGGCCGAGGCCCTGATCTCTGAAGTTCAGTTTCTTATCGGAAAATTACAGAAGGTGAAAGGGATTTCGATCTGGCCGAAAGAAAGTGAGGAGGAAGTTAGAGATCGGATTCGTGAGAAAATGAAAGAAGTGGACGATGGGGATGGAATCGTAATTTTAACCGACATTTTGGGTGGGACACCTACGAATCTTTGTTTCTCCTTCTTAAAAGAGAAGGCAGTTGAGGTGGTCACAGGAGTGAATGTGCCAATGCTCTTGACGCTCTCAAGTTATCAAAAGGGAAAATCATTAGAAGAGATTTGTTCATTGGTGAAAAAGTCGGGGCGTCGAAGTATCATCTTGGTTAAGGAAGCATTTGGCATGAATAGAAGGGCGGAGGTTAACCAGAAAAGATGAAGGGTTAACTTCGAAATCCATTAGGAGAGGAGGACTGCAATGAAACGTCTGACAATCGTTATCATTCTTAGCGTCATCTTCTTTTTGTGGAATCTCCCAACAGCGATTGCTCAATTTTCAGAAGCAGGGGTGGGAAAATTCAAAGTTCCCGTGGAAGCCCCTGACTTCACATTAAAGGGGTTGAACGGCGAAACAATTTCCTTCAAAGAATTAAGAGGCAAGGTCATTATTCTGAACTTTTTTTGGACAAGGTGACCAGCTTGCCAGAAGGAGTCTCCTTCTTTCGTCGAACTTCATGATGAATTCAGAGGCACGGATTTGTTTTTAGCAAAAATAGCGATCAAGGAGAGAGAAAAGGATCTGATAAACTATAAGAACAAACTTAAGGTCTCCTCTCCGATTCTCCTTGACGAAAGAGGCCAAGTAGCCAGTGCCTTCGGAGTGTGGAGCCACCCTGAAACCTTCTTTATCAATCGCGAAGGAAAGATCGTCGGGAGGGTGTTTGGAGGAAAGGATTGGATATCGGAGAGTATGAGGAATCTCATTCAGCATCTTTTGGAGGAGAAAAAATGAATCGAATCGATTTAAAAAAGATTTCTCATTTTCTAATTACACTTATCTTTCGTCTTTGGGAGACCCAATGTGCTATGGCCTCATACAAAAGCTTACAGCCATTTGAAAAATTTTTTAAGTGAAAACGCGCTAAAGAAACCAAATTTTGGAACTTTGGTTACGAGACACTATTTGGTTATCCTGCCATGTTGGTAATTTACAGCGGGATTCCCGGTGTAACAAGCAAATAACCCTAACAGAGAGTGAGCAACGGAAGGAGGTGATACCCCATGACAATGAAGGAAGGGGACAGAATAAGGAGTAATTTAACCGATAAGGTGTACAAGGTGAAAATAATTAAAGATAGAATGGTTGTTTTGGAGTCGGAGGATGGATCGAATCAGGTGCTGACAGAAAAGGAGAACCTGAAATTGTTTTATGAGAAAGTGGAAAAGGAAAACAGGCCAAAAGATTTGACCTTATATTCATTACCCACTCTCTCCAATACAAATGTAGACTAAAATTATAGGGGTAACCAGCTCTAATACCTTTGACGCAAACCATCCCTTTAGCTACTACTATGTCTATCTCGCTTCATGAATTGGCGTCCTTTCTTTTCAGTGAGCAGTGCTGAACAGGATGCCATTTCAGGCCCCTATTTTAGTCCTATACTTGACCATTACTCGACGACTTTAACGCAATTTTGGCTTCCGAATTCGTTTGGGACACAAAAAGAACATGCAGGGTCGTTCATCCAATTGCCATCCACAAGAAAACGATACTCATATCTCCCCGGTTTTAGAGAGAGGGATACTTTCCAAATCCCTTTCTTATCCTTTTTCATCGGATGGGTACTGGTATCCCAATTATTGAAGTCTCCTGCTAAGTAGACCTCCCGAGCCTCCAGTGCCGAGAGTTCGAATGGCACCTTCCTTGTTGCATTTTCCATTTTTGCTTTATTCTTTCCTACCATTTCTCTGCCTCCTTTATATCTTTATTCCTTTCAGGATTTTTCCGGCCCCAAGCAATACTGGAAGTTCCTCCTTTATCTCAATACCTGTTTTCCTAAGCAATGTTTCAAGATCGGATTTTACGAAATTAGAATAGTATTTGCCTTCATAAAGGTTAACGAAGTGAAAGATCAAGAATCTACTAATCTTGTTCTTCTTAGGCAAAGCATAATCAACGATTACTATCATTCCTCTTGTTTTAGTAACCCTGACCATTTCTTGCAATGCTTTTTCTCTTATACTCAAAGGCATATCATGTAAGGCAAAGGACATACAAGAAATATCAAAGCTATTATCCTCAAATCGTAGATTTGTAGCGTCAGCGACTTCAAATTTCAAATTTCCAAACTTATTTTTCTTATTGGCAACTTTAAGCATCGCTTCAGATAAGTCAATGCCAATAACATCATAACCCTGTTTCGCAAATGCAAAAGCCTGTTTCCCTGTTCCAGTAGCAATATCCAATATTTTTGAAGCATTTCTTGGATCAGTGAAATTGAATACTTTATCTCTTATCCTTGAAAAGGGCATCGTCACAACATCATAGAAAGGGGCCAGTATATCAAACACTTTTTTTATGAGCGAATAATATTCTTTTTCTTCATCCATTATTTTATCTTTCTTCGTCTATCTTGCGAGCACCCGTGCCCACTCTAACAGTCGTAAATCCAGTGGCTTCTTGGTCGAAACAACCTCATTGAGCGACGTGGCTGCGATTTCACCTTTAATCAACCCCATCATCACTCCGTAATCGCCTCTTGCCAGATATTCGGTCGCGGTTGCACCCATCCGGGTAGCCAACAACCGGTCGGAGGCTGTCGGAGTGCCGCCCCGCTGGACGTGGCCCAGGATCGTCACCCGCAATTCAAAGCCCATCCGGGCGTGTTCCCCGAAGTAGCGCGAAAGCTTCTGAGCATTGTATTGAGCACCTTCAGAAACCACCACAATGGCATGGGGTTTCCCCCGTTTGTAAGCGGAGTGCAACTCCCTCGCCAAGACCTCTGGATCTATCTCTACCTCAGGGATGACCACAGCTTCCGCCCCGCCAGCGATGCCCGCCATCAAAGCAAGGTAGCCACAGTTACGGCCCATTACCTCGACAAGAAAGGCCCTTTGGTGAGATGAGGCGGTGACCTTCAGCCGGTCAATAGTCTCCAGGGCGATGTTGAGAGCTGTATCGACCCCGATAGTAATTTCTGACCCGTAAAGATCATTATCAATCGTTGAGGCGATGCCAATCACCGGAAAGCCCATCTTGGACAGTGCATGAGCACCGTTTTGGGAACCATTGCCGCCAATAACCACTAAGCCGTCAATCTTCTGCTGATGAAGCTGGTGGATTGCTTTCAGACGTCCATCCTCGGTTTCAAATTCAGGACATCGGGCACTCCCAAGCATCGTTCCGCCTCGCTGCATGATGCCTCCAACGTCTCTCGCACCCAAAGTCATGGTGTTGCCTGAAATGAGACCCGCATATCCTTGGCGGATGCCGAAAACCTCCCACCCTTTGTCCAAGCCCGTCCGCACCACAGCCCGGATAGCGGCGTTCATCCCAGGGGCATCCCCTCCACTTGTCAATACTGCAATACGCTTACGTTCCATCTTCTTCTGGGCGATGCTATTCTTTGGTCTTTTTCAAGAACTTCTCCGGATTCTGGGCAAATTTTTCCTTACACCCCACCGCGCAGAAATAGTAAGTTTTGCCCTTGTATTCATAGGTGGCAGCAGGCTTCTTCTCATCTACCTCCATCTCACAAACAGGATCGATTGCCACAATGATCACCTCCTTTCGTGATCAAAAGTTAGTGCAAATAGGCATTTAGGACATATTGTTGTACCATCCGCTGGGTATTGAAGAAAGAGGCGTTAAAGGCAATGCTGTGCTGCATAATATCCGTCCATCTTTCCCTTTCTTTATAATACATCGGAAGAATAATATTTTCCAATTTATCGTAGATCTCTTTAGCATCTCTTTGGTCATCTGGTTCACTTGATCTCGATCCGATGGACCATCCTGTGATTCCCTCAATGTGGCCTTCGATCCACCAGCCATCAAGAACGCTCAAGTTAGGGATTCCATTATGTACTGCCTTCATACCAGACGTGCCCGAAGCTTCCATAGGTCTTTGGGGCGTATTAAGCCAGAGGTCAACGCCGGAGGTTAGCATCTTGGCAATCTCCATATCATAATTGACAAGATAAACAATCTTGACAACATGTTGAAGTTGATTCGAAATAGTGAATATCTTTTTGATCAATTCTTTTCCAGGCCAATCTTTTGGATGCGCCTTTCCGGCAAAAATGAACTGAATCCTTCCTACTTCTCTCGAAATGCGTCTGAGCCTCTCGGTATCGGAAAATACCAGGTCCATTCTTTTGTAGGGAGTGGCTCTCCGGGCAAATCCGATCGTAAATGCATCGTGATTTAGTCCAGCATTCGTCTCCTTATTGGCATAGTCGATGAGTAACCTTTTTGACTCTAAATGGGCCTCCCAGATCTCTTGCTTGGGGATGCCCAGGCTGTATCTTAATGTAAAAGCATCTGTGACCCACCCAGCGATATATTTATCATAGAGTCTCTTAAAGCTATCCGAAGTCCAGGTATACGAATGGACACCGTTGGTGATGGAATCAATTGAATATCCGGGAAACATTCCTCTTGAAACTTCGCCGTGTTTTTTGGCAACGCCGTTTACGTAATGGCTCAGGTTCAAAGCAAGGAACGTCATGTTTAAGCTGTCATCACCTCCGAGCATTTTGATGATCTCCAAAGGCAGATATTCTCCGAGAACATTTTTGACCAAATCATAGGAGAAACGATCATGGCCAGCAGAAACCGGGGTGTGAGTAGTAAAGACACAAGATTTTCTCACCCCTTCAAAATCCCATATGGTCTCTCCATTTCCTTTCCGTTCTCTTAAAAGTTCCAGGACCAATAGACTGGCATGACCTTCATTCATATGATATTTTTTGATTTCGGTATAACCCAGCTTACGAAGCATCTTGATTCCACCAATGCCTAAGATCATTTCTTGAGTAAGCCGGTATTTTTCATCGCCACCATAAAGATAGCAGGTAAGCCCTCTATCAATTTCATTATTTTCTTTTAGGTTTGTATCCAAAAAGATGACGGGCAGAGAACATCCGGTTATCCCTACAATATCATACTGCCAGCCCTTTACTCCAACAGATCTACCTTCAATCTGAACTTCGATTTTATCGGGTAGCGGCCTTAAATAGTCCTGGGGATTCCACTGGACGGGCAATTCGTATTGGTTTCCCCACTCATCCAATTTTTGATAGAAATAGCCTTTCTCGTACAGTAAGGTTACTGCAACGGCAGGTACTTTTAAGTCAGCACACGATCTGAGTGTATCCCCTGCTAGGACGCCCAAGCCACCGCTATAGGTCGGTATTCGTGAATCAATGGCAATCTCCATGGAAAAATAGGCGATACTTCTCTCCTTTTCCGTACCAGGAGCTGCACAAGGTTGGATCAGAAGAACATATTTTTCAGGGTTTTTCTCAAATAGATTTTTACAGAATGGGGAACAAAAATAGTAGGTCTGGCCTTGGTAATCAGTTGTTAGCCCTTTTTCTTCTTTAACTGTCATGCCACAAACCGGATCTTTAGCCATTATGGTTTCCTCTAATTCGGTCACATATGAAAAATATGCTGGGAGCCTGATAACTACATGATAACATATTGAAATGGCGCGAGATAGTAAATAAGGTGAATCTTGTATTTTATACTGAGCAATAATGTATTCTGTGGCAAACTTTGTGAAAACTCCCGAACCAAATACACGTCCAAAAAACCTTTTTTGGGTTCTAAACTGGTCAAGGCCTCTTGATGGCCTTTAAGAAAATTCGCTTCAAGAATATTCCTTTTTTTCTTTTCGATCAATGGAATTTGTTATTAGTTTCTGGATTATATTTTGAATTTAAAAAATTTCCTTGAAATTCAAGCTTTGAGGCTTTATCCTGTCTGAGGGAGGGTTAAAAAATGAATTCCAAAAATTTCTTTCATCTCTTTTTTTTATGGTTGGCCATTGTTACTTTCTCCATTACTCCTGCGGGTTGGGCACAACCTTTGTTTCCTTATGAGGGAGGAGCACA
>Ga0299912_10004537_pt1 | contig 11392 bp, 8 predicted proteins | sample RVTome_2_FD_207667 | JGI IMG/M metagenome (GOLD analysis project Ga0299912, IMG submission 207667) | Soil microbial communities from uranium-contaminated site in the Upper Colorado River Basin, Wyoming, United States - RVT95D214 (version 2) ... | reverse complement strand
TGTAGACGACTTTAGCCATGAGCGCTCAAACCTCTGGGGGCATGCATCGTCAAACGGATGCGGGACCTACCGTGCTCTTATAGTCCGGATACCCGTTCTTTCATGCGGTGGGCAACCCTGTGCACAAGTGTTCCCCGCAGGGACATCGGAATGATGTTGCCGCTGATAGCCAAAAGCGCACTGCGCAGCTTGTGCTTGAGCCTCCGATGCATCGGGCGCCCGACGCTGTCCGCGATATCTCTCAGCTCCGGTAAGCGCCTCGCCAGCCTAGGGAAATTTGTGGCGATGCGCGCCGCTATGGTATGAGCTTGAGCGGCATTACCGCCTTCGAGTTGCACAAATGCCTCTTGCACTTTCGGCGACACGAGGAACGCCGTTTCCTGATCGACGTACGTGTCGTCGAGGAAAAAGCGGTAGGTCGTTGCGCCTGGCTGCAGCCATTCCCTCCTTTGCCGTTGGAATGTGCGCGCACACGCGTCGGTTTGGCGAACGATGGGCGCCATGGCCTGCCCGCGCAACGGTAGTGATAGTCCCTCTTTCAGCAGCCGCAGAAGCATCTCCGAAGTCTCTCGCTCGTAGACGAGCACCTGGTTCGGCTGGGCAAACGGCAGCTTGGTGGCGCCCTGCTTGATGGCGTAAGCGTTGCAGGACTCTGCGTTCATGTGCGTGATGAAATAGGGAAGCTCGCAAAAATTCGCCATGGCCGCGAAGCCGCTCGATGTGCCGATGAACAAATCGGCCTTCAACATGAGCGTCAGTTCGTGCCCTAGCCCGAAGCCGAGCGCCCGCAAGCTCATTACATTGGGCCGGCGCAACAACTCGAGTGGCTTCTCCTGCAGGCGGCCAGCGACGACGAATTGCACTTCAGGATGCAAAGTCTCCGCGTGCCGAACGAACTCGAGCCACTCGAGGAAATCGGAGTCGCGACTATGCGTGTGACCGCCACCCAGTCCTGCATCCAGTCGGCGCAAGCGAGGATGGATGAGCACGATCCGCTTGCCCGCTAATACGGTTGAGAGCAGGCCCTGTACGTCGGGCTCGCAGCCCCGGCTTGCCACGAGCAGGGGAATTCGACCATGCCGTTCAGCGAAAGCATTCAACTGCTCGTGCGAGTAAATGTAACGGATGAAGTACTTCTTGAGTGCCTCTTCATCCTCGCGTCCCGCCAGAACGCGTTCGTAGTCTGCCAGGACACTTTCGTTCACGGCGTCGCCGGCCGAGACTTGCCGCAGACGCTCCAACAGCTCGTCGCGCGAGCTGAACAGATGTGTATTCCCCAGCAGCGGATGCGTGCCGAAAGCACCGAACAGCTCGTTGAAGAACAGCCCGGCATTCTCGGGCACCACCAATCCACGCTGGTAGATATTGGCGGGCTGGCGCGGATCATGGCAAATATAAATGTCGACCTTGGAGCGGCCCGCTTCCTCGCAGCGCCGGGCGGTCTGAACGTTCCACGTGAGAACGTCACCCAATGCATAGGGCAGGAGCTCGAAGTCATAGATCGCGCAATAGGGGAGGTTCGACATCAGCGCTCACCTCCCACATCGTAGAGAGCTTCGAAGAAGGAAGCCTGCGCCGCGCACGGTCGAGAATAGAGTTTTCGCCAGTGCGGATTTACCGGATAATCACGTTCCCGGAGATGCAGTTTGTCGAATGGGTTGCGCGATTCGCACCACTGCTTTGTGTAGAACTGACCAGCGGTCACTCGGTCAATCTCCGCGAAGTAGCGGCGTATCTGATCCCTCGTCATCTCGCCGAAGGACGATATGTTGATTGTTAAGTCGAAGTACTTCTTTGGTAGTAGACTGAACTGGTGCGGCAGCAAAAAGGCAATTGAGGCCGCTTCAAACTCGTCGCGCACGGTGGCAAAATCAGTGAAGTCAGTGACTCTGAACATGGGCCGATCGCGGAAGACCGACGATAAATACCGCTGCGCGATATAAATCGCAGGCGGAATATCAAGCATAACATACTGAATGCGGGGAAGGGCCTGCAGCAGAACGAACGCGTCGCGTCCATAACCGCCGCCGATCTCCAGGACACGCCGAGCGCTGTCGATGGCCTTGCCTTCGGCGATCGAGTAGTACTCTAGGACCGAGTTCACCAGATCTTGGCTCATGCGGCGGCCGCCAATATTCACCGTTACCGGGCTCCCCTCTGTGGGCTCTTCCAAACGGCCCAAGAGGCCTTGCGTGTCGCGCTTCTGAGCGTACGCCGACAGCAGGAGCAGGTGGTATCGGAATGGCCATTGCTCCCTGAGCGCGAACTCTGGGTCGTCAGGCAGAGATTTCGCGACCGCCTGCAGGCGAATGCACTCGCTCTCGTCGAGCAGCGCCTCCAGCTCGGTGATTTGCGGATCCCCGCCCTGAATCGGAAAGGTGAAGTAGTTGAGCGCGACAGTGCGCTTGAAGCGCCGGAAGCCGTCTCGCACGAGCTGGTCGAGGTTCTTTCGGTTGAGGAGCTTCCATGCCGACGACGGCTGATCGTCGGTTGTCTCGTCCCGCCGATACTGGTGGCTGAGGAAGAGATGCATGATGCGGATCAGCTCGTCGTAACCCTGCTCGCGTTCGACCTGATCAGACATCTCGGACCAGTTGAGCAAGCCGACCAGGGCATCCGCCTCCTGCTTGGTGAAGCTTCGGTCGCTTTGTGGATACGAAAATTGGGGCCCATCCCTCCCACTCTCGCGACGCAGTTCCCGCAACTGGTACCTGAGCACCTCGTTTGCGTACTTCAGCTGGCAGTTGTATTCGATGAGCTCGCCATTGCGCTGCCTCAGACTTGAGGCTTGTTCGCTGTCCTCGGCGAGGCGACGAACGGTATCCCCGATCACGGGCAATCGCGCGGCTTTGCGAACCCAGAGCGGCATGCGCTGAGGAGATCGATCGGCGCTCACGCGGTCGTAGAATGCCGCAAGCCGCGGCGCATGTTTGTCAAGTGAAAGGCACTGAGCTGCGTTTTCAACAGACCTAGCAACATTGGAATCGCTCTTCAATTTGAGCAGCCGTTCGCGGAAGTTGGCTTCGAACAGGCCATTGAGATCGACCATCGCGCCGTAGTGCTTCAACAGCCGGTAATTGAACTCCACCTCGGGATTGATGAGGACCGGTAGCCTCGCGTCCAGATAGTCCGCGATACGCCCTGAGTAACAGGCACGCATATAGTTACGGGTGAGTAGATTGAGCCGTTGGCCCAACCTTTCACTGCCGCCTGAAATGAGTCCAAAATCGTATTGCGGAAGTTCGAGCGCCAGTTGCTCGATGGGCAAGCTCTGGTGCAAATGGAAGTATGGTGTCTCTGCCTCCAGGGCGTAGAAATCGGCGAAATGCAACCGCTGATTGAACCGAAACGAGGAACCGCGCCTGTTCTGATAGAACCAGTGCGGGTAGATGTGAAAATGAATACGGTTGTTCGCGAGGTCGCGTGCGAGCTGCAAATACGCGCTGTCGTACATGTTTTGCGACTCGAGCGTAAAGGTGCCGATCGATACGACGTGCACCTCATTTGGATCGAGCTTTCGAACTGCCCCTGGGTTTTGCGGCGCGTTGATCCAACTGTACTCAGGAAACCAAAGTATATGCTTTGGGAGTTTGCAGCCGTCGAGGCGGTTTGCGTATTTGGGCTGGAAGTCCCGGGAGACCAGCCCATCGGCCAAGCCCAAGCACTCACGCGTGGGTTCGAAACGCTCCAGAAGATAGTTGAATAGCGACGGGCAGAAGACGTCGTTGAGATCGATGACCAATGGGCCCGGCTTATCTCGACAGAAACTCAGCGTCACTTCGTCGACGGCCCCGGAGAACACGTGGAATAAGCGTGGCCGCAGGGTATGCGCCACTTTGACTATCAGCTCATCGGACGGCAGCCGGATGGCGATGTCGAAATGCGCGGAAGGATTGAAAGGAGTGGTGGGCTTGTAGAGTAAAATGATTTTCCACCCGCACCCGGCGAGCGCCGCCGCCATCTTGATCTCGCGCGGTCGCAAGAGTGACGAAACGAACACGACCGTGTTCGGCATTTGCTCGCACAGTTGGCGGGCCTGCTTGACAAGCGTGCGAGTGGCTCGATTTAGTACCAGCATCAAATGGCGGTCTGCCCTGTAAATTTGATCAGTACTGCGAGCCTTGAGAGGTGCGTAGTCGCTCGCGACCGGCAGTTAAGGCACCCAGCCTTCCGGATCACACGGTAGCCTGCTTCCATCGGAATCGGAGTGCCAAACCAAAGTCTGTTCCGCGTTCGGCGTTAGTGTCGAGCGGCCAGCTCGCGCGCCACAAAATAGAGCCATCCCCCTGCGGTCTTCTTGCCTCGCCGAGGACGGCGGTTGCGGCTATGCAAAGGCGTCGCTTCGTCAGTACTTGCCACGCATGCTCAGTCAGCGCCGGCCCTGTCTATCGAGTTTCGAAAATCCCATCAAGCCCGGTTTGAGGGCCTGGCCGCACTCCCTGTTCGTTGAGGGGCCTGCCGTGCATGTGACACCTGTTAGTATTGTGCAAGATAGCCGCGATTTTGCGGAGGCCCCTTGGGCCGGTCAGACGGCCCCTACAGCGCCGGAACAAGATCGCAAGGCGTCGAGCGTCTTGCCCAGGTTGCCAGGTATGTTCCGGCGGAATTAGCTGTGTCTCAAATGCGACACGCCAACGAATCTGCCGACATTGCAAGTTCTATCCACCGAAATTCTGCGCTAGCTTGCGTCTGTAGTTGGACGCGAGTTGAGGTGCCCATGTCTATGTTTTGGCGTTACGGGCCGATCCCCGCAGCGGGCGCGCGCCCGCTGCTTTGGCAGTCGAACACTCCCGACGGCCTTGCAAAACTTCCAACCATTGTCAGCTCGCCTGACGTCTTGCGCCCAAGACTGAAGAAGGCGTGGCGCCTCGCGCGCTACTTCGCGCCCAGAATCCACGCGCGGCTCGTCCGCTATATGAAGCTCACCGTTTTCCGGGTGCTCCTACTGATCGAACTTCCTATCGTCCTGGCCGAGGCTTTGATCTCTGACCTCGCCGGCGGCGCATTTGGTCGCCATGGGTGGCTCTCTAGCTATCTTGCGTGGGGTTGGTTCCGTTATTTCTGGACCCACGGGCGCGCCGCGCCTTGCATGTGAGCTGTCAGAGCGACCAGCATTGGTATCTTGCCCCAATAGTGGCGCGCCGCCAGGCGTTTGGGTAGTCGGCCAGACCTCCCACTTGGCCTTCCTGCGCTCGCCAATCTTGGTGACCATTCCGCGCCGCTCCTCAAAGCGCCTAAAATCAACCGACCAAGCCCGCCTTGCCGGAACAGGGTGTGACGACGCCCGCGCGCGTACCAACGCAGCAAATCAGACCGGCCGCATCGCCTCGCTGCGCAGCACCTCGACATAGCGGCGCAAACAACTGTCGATAGAGAACTCGGCAGCGATACGCTCACGCGCGCTGGCCGACATGGCACGAAGCTCCTCGGCTGGCGTAGCGGATAACCGCTCGATCGCACGGGCCAAAGCCTGCGGGTCGCGCGGCGGCACCACGACGCCCAGGCCGCCGATGAGTGTGGCGCTGTCGCCCACGTCGGTCGCCACGCACGGCACGCCCGACGCCATGGCTTCTCCGACGACGTTGGGTAGCCCTTCGCCGTAGGCCGAGGAAGAAACAAGCACGTCGAGGGCGCGCATCAGTTGCGGCACGTCGCGGCGGACGCCGAGGGCGAGCGTGAGCGGGCGAAGCTCGGCGGGCAGATCGAGCTCGCGCGTGCCATCCCCGGCGAGCAGCAGCCGCAGCGACGGACATCGCGCCGCGACGATCCGCGCGGCCTCCAGGAAGCTTTTAAAATCCTTTTGCGGGTCGACGCGGCCGATGCGGCCGACGACAAAGTCCGCCTCCCCGAAACCGAGGCTGCGCCGCACCTTATCCCGGTCTGCTGCGTCGGGCCTCCATTCCGCAGTGTCGAAGCCATTCGGCAGATAGATCCAGCGCTTGGGATGGTAGCCTAGAGCTTCGTGCGCGCGGCGGCCGGCGATGCTGTTGGCAGCAACGGCGGAGGGCAGGCGCGAGAGGCGGGCGAGCAAGGCCACTATCCTTCCTGTCATCGCCGGGTGGTCTGAAAACGTGAAATCGGAGCAGCGCAGGTTCCACACGATGCGGCGCACGCCGGCGAGCCGGCCAGCGAGCGTCCCCACGAAGTCGGCATGATAGAGCCAGGTCATGATCACGTCCGGCCGCCGCTGGCGGAGCAATCCCACCAATCGGAAGAACGAGACGATGGGAACGCGATTGCTGCGCATACCGAGGCAGTGCACCTCGACGCCGGCGCGCCGCAGCTCGGCGCCATACATGCCTTCGTCGGACAGAGAATAGACCACGTGGCGGATCCCGCTCTCCTCCGGATTGCGCGTTGCCACGAGGTACAAGACGCGCTCGGCACCGCCGGAGCCGAGCGCAGTGATGATGTGCGCGACAGTAATCATGATGCTGAATTTCCGCAGAGGCGAGAACGATATGTGGGATTTCCAATGCCCGCGAGGGCTGAATCACGACCCTAAGCCCGGCATGAACTGCGCCGCGACCGGCAGCGCACTCTTAGCCTCGGCTCCACGCTCCGGTCCATGTGCATCCACCATCTGTGCGTTTGTATTTGTGTGATTGTTTCGGCAGCGGCAAGGGTAGGGGGTCGATCAAGAAAGACATCGGTCAGCTGCGCGGGCTGAGCAGCGCTGCAACGTGCGCGCCGATGGCGAGCGATGAGGTGAGGCCGGGGCTCTCCATGCCGTAGAGCGCGACGAGGCGCGGGAGCCCGTGCTGCTCAGGTCCATGGATGGCGAAGTCGGCGACGGGCTCGCCCTCACGGTAGATCTTAGGCCGCACGCCGACGCTGTCGGCGTGGAGCGCGCCGGCGGGCAGGCCTGGCCAGTAGCGGCGGATCTCGGCTTCGAAGCGGGCAAGCCGCGCGCCGCCCTGCTCGTCGAACTCGTAGCTGACGTCATCGCACCATTCGATGTCGGGGCCGAACTTGGCGCGGCCGGTGACATCGAGCGTCAGATGCACGCCGAGCCAGGCGCCGGCCGGCATCGGATAGACGAGGCGGCGGAACGGGGCGCGGCCGGTGAGCGCGAAGTAGTGGCCGCGCGCCGGATAGGTTTCGGGCGCGCGGTAGTTGGCGGGCCAGGTGAGCATGCGGCCGAGCGTCGTCGCACCGAGACCGGCGGCGAGCACGAGGTTGCGGGCGGTGAAGGTGCTGCGCTCGGGCCCGCTTTGCGTCTCGATCGTGAAGTTATCGTCGCCAACGCCGATGCCGGTGACGGCGGTGTTGAGCACGACCTGGCCTCCGAGCGTCGTGATATGACCTTCGATGGCCAGCATCAGGCCGTGGCTGTCGATGACGCCGGTCGAGGGCGACAGGTAGGCGGCGACGCAGGCGACCTCCGGCTCGAGCGTGCGCACATCATTCGCCGTCAGGCGCTGCAAATCGCCGACGCCGTTTTTGGCGGCGGTGGCGGCGATCGCTTCGAGTTTGGCGATCTCGCCCTCCTCAGTGGCGACCAGCAGCTTGCCGCAACGCTGGTGCGCAACGCCGCTCTCCGCGCAGAAATCGTAGAGCTGCTGCTTGCCGGCGACGCATAGCTGGGCACGCAGGCTGCCCGGCGGATAGTAGAGGCCGGCATGGATCACCTCCGAGCTGCGCGAGCTCGTCTCCGTGCCGATGCGGCCGTGGCGCTCCAGCACCATGATGTCGTGCCCGGTCAGCGCCAGCGCGCGCGCGGCGGCGAGACCGACGACGCCGGCGCCGACCACGACCGTTTCAACGTCTGCCGTCACCGCCGGCCTCTTGTGTCAAATGCTCGCGACAGAATAAGCGGGACGTCCCGCTTATTGCCCCAGCGATGAGGGTCAGACATTCCGACAAGTCGGTCGTTGAACGTGTGCGCCAGGTCTTCAAAACCTGCGGGACGAAGGCGACGGTTGTCAAAACCGCCGCGAGCAAGCGCACCGCCATGGCACCCGACATAACATCTCCAATCGTCCGCTGCAGCGTCACGTGCGGCCCGCGCCAGGCCGATCCGGGTCAGCCGTCCTCGCCCAGGCTGCCCGCACGCTAATCCGCGGGACCCTCTAGGCTCAAGACTGCGGGCGCGCCCATGGGGCCCTTAGCACAATTCCAAAAATCGACGCCTGCACTCTATGCAGAGTTTGATTGGTGTCGAGGGAGTTCACTGAACGCTTGCGCAGGCTCGTAAGTCGGGGCAGCTCGTTTATTGCTGCGAACTGCCGGCGCCTCTCGCCTCGTTCCATGCCTGGAACATGAGGACGCTCCACAGTTGATACTGAAGATTGCGGTTCCCATCGAGGTGCGCCTGCCATGCAGCGCGGATCACTTCGGGATGGAATAGCCCCTCCTCGGCGAGCCGGCGTGGATCAAGGAGGTTTTCTGCCCAGTCGCGCAAGCCGCCGCGCAACCAGCTATCCAGCGGCACGCCGAAGCCCATTTTGGGGCGTTCGATCAGGGCGTGCGGCACGTAGCGGTCGAGTACTTGGCGCAGCAGCCATTTCGATTGGCCGTCGCGACGCAACAGATCGAGCGGCAGGCTCCAGGTGAATTCCACCAGACGATGATCAAGCATCGGAACGCGCGCCTCGAGCCCGACAGCCATCGAGGCGCGGTCCACTTTGACGAGGATGTCGTCGGGCAGGTAGCCGACGAGATCGAGATACATCATGTGGCGCATCGGCTCGGCGAACGAACGTGCCGAACTCCCGTCGGTGAGCGGGATTGCGGGTTCGGTGCCGCCGATCACCGCATCTTCCGGATGCTGCCACAGCGACACCAGCGCCCTGTAAATATCAGGCGCACTCCCGTGGCGTATGACGTGCGACGCCTTGTGGATTTTGTCCCCGATGTGCTGCGGCGGACGCAGCCGCTCCGGCAACAGTCGCGCGGGCCCGCCGACAAGCCTATCCCAGGCTTGCGGCGACACATGACGGGCAAAATCGGACGACGCTTGGCGCAAGGACGCGGGCAGCCTGGAGAGCCAGGGGCGGAGACGGTCTGCGAGGTGGTAGCGGGTATAACCGGAGAACAGCTCATCACCGCCATCTCCCGTCAGCGCCACAGTTACGTCCCTGCGGGCGAGCCTGGAGACGATGGCTGTCGGGATCTGCGACACGTCGGCGAACGGCTCGCTGTAAAGAGAGGGGAGTTGCGGAACGACGGCCATCGCGTCGTCCATCGTTACGTAGAGCTCTGTATGGTCGGTTCCCAAATGCCTCGCGACCGCTCTGGCCTGAGGCGCCTCGTCGTAACCGGCTTCGTTGAAGCCGATGGAGAAGGTGCGGACGGGGTGCGGGCTCAATGCCTGCATCAATGCGACGATGGTCGAGGAATCGATCCCGCCAGATAAGAACGCGCCGAGCGGCACGTCGGCAATCATCTGCCCTTTGAGCGATTGTCGCAGTAGCGCATCGGTGCGCTCGACCGCTTCCTCGGGAGTGCCACGAAACGAGTTGCGACTTCCGCGGTCGGCGATCTGCGCCGCGTCCCAGTACGTCTCGATATGCCCTTCGCGCTGCCCGGCGGCGAGCGTCAAGAACGTGCCCGGGGCAAGTTTTGCGATGCCTTTATAGATGGTGTGGGGAGCGGGAATGTAGTTGAGGCGCAAAAGCAGCGATAAGGCACCCCGATCTATCTCACCTCGCCAGCCGGGCAGCGCAGTGAGCGCGGACAGCTCCGAGCCGAACACGAACGTGCGTCCTGACCATCCGTAATACAGCGGCTTCTCACCCAGGCGATCACGGGCCAACACCAGGGTGCGCTCGCGCCGATCCCACAGCCCGAAAGCGAACATGCCAACTGCGCGCTCGAGCGTAGGGCGTACGCCCCAGGCGGCGATTGCCGAGAGCAGGACCTCGGTATCGCTGCGCCCGCGCCATGCTGGCGCGCTGCCAGTCCGCTCCAACTCGCCGCGTAACTCCGCGTAATTGTAGATTTCACCGTTGAATGTAATGACCAGTCGGCCCGATTCCGACACCATGGGCTGGTGGCCGGCGGGGCTCAGGTCGATGATCGACAGTCGCCTGTGGGCGAGGGCCACGCTGCATTCCGGGTCGACCCAGACGCCGTGGTCATCCGGCCCACGCCGAAGGATTGCGCCGGCCATGCGTCCCGCGGCGTTATCCAGGTCGGCAGCACTCGCCGATGTTCGGATTAAACCCGCTATGCCGCACATCTTGATGTCCGAATGATCACGCAACTAATCCGAGGTCCACCTATTGGCTGACCCAACGATTAACAGTAATGACACTGTTGGTGGGAGAGCCAGCTCGCCGCGGCATTGCACGTATGGCGGCCTAAATCTGGACCAGACGTTGAGGCCTTGCCCCACATGCACGATTTCTGGTGTTACAGCGAGCAGTTTCTGAGGAAGCGGGGACGCCATATTGGACCATGGTTTCGGCCCCGTACCTTAAAGCCTCGCATCGACTTGAGGAGGCGACACGTACTCGGAGATCTTGATCGCGGTTTAGCGCGAAGCGCGTAACAATTAGCCGCGACGGTCAAATAGTGCTGGGGCCAGAAATGCTAGCGACAGTCGAGTCGATCAATCCGAATGTACCGAGCAAACAATGAGCCCCGGCCTGTGACCGGGGCTCCTGATCGGGGCCCTGTTAGATGTTGGACGCCCAGAAAACCTTGGAACTCATCCATTCGTATGCTGAGTTCGTAGGTGCACTGTGTTTCTTGATCGCGTTCCTAGGCTCGCTGATCGGGATCAACCTGATTGTGCCATCTGGGACCTTTTTGACCGCCGTCGGTGTCTTTGTGGGCGCGGGCACTGTGCCTTGGACAATCGGGGTTTGGGCCGCACTTGGCGCGGCGTTGGGATCGAGTGCATCTTACACCGCTGGCCTGCGGCTTGGATCAAGCCTCAGGCGCAGCCTAGCCTGGCGCTCCTGGGCTAATGTGATCGACCGAGCGCAGGAATTATTCCAGCGCTACGGATTTGTATCGGTACTGATCGGCTATTTTTCCGGCCCGCTAAGGGCGCCCGTGGCCGCCATGGCTGGCGTTGCGGGAATGAGGCGCGTCAAGTTTGAAGCGGCCAACCTGTTCTCGGCCTTCGCTTGGGCAGCGTTTGCAGTCGGCGTCGGCGCGGCTCCCGGGTCAATGATCGATCCCGATAGTCCGTGGCTGCTGGTCGCGCCCTTCCTTGCTCCATTGGTCACGATTGCCGTTTCGCTGGCAATCTTGCTTGGCAGGAAGGCAAAGCAGCGGATACGAGCTAGGACATCCTCATCGCCGACTTAGGACACCTAGTCTCAAAACCAGCCAGCACCCGTCGTCGATGGGGCAGGAGGCGTAGTGCGTCTGGTTGGTATCAAGTAGAAAGTGTGAGGCAGTTACTGCATAGGGAGGCGGCTGGAGCCGCTCACTGCCC
>Ga0299912_10004535_pt1 | contig 11393 bp, 13 predicted proteins | sample RVTome_2_FD_207667 | JGI IMG/M metagenome (GOLD analysis project Ga0299912, IMG submission 207667) | Soil microbial communities from uranium-contaminated site in the Upper Colorado River Basin, Wyoming, United States - RVT95D214 (version 2) ... | reverse complement strand
CTGCGCCGTGGCCAGCACATATTCGTGGTTGGGGCCCGATTCCCCGATCCCCGCCCGCACCAGCCGCAGCTGTTCGGCAACCTCCAGCCGGCCAGCGTACTGCACGTGCCGCTCGTCGACCATGAAGGCCAGCGCCCGCACCTCGCCGCCGCCATCGGCCAGACGGATCGCCCGGTGCGCCTCGCGGTAGACGCCGCGGTCCATTTCGCGCTCGCGCAGGTAGGCGTGCACCTCGCCCCAGCGGTCCGGCTCCACTTCGAACGCCACGCCGCGGCAGGAACCGCCGCGCAGCAGGCCGAACACCAGCCCCGGTTGCTCGGGCGTACCGCGATGCCGGTGCGAATAGATGCACAGGCTTCGGTGCGCCCCCCGGAGCAGCGCCGGCACGGCCCGCAGATGGTCGAACCCGGGGCGCCAGATCAGCGAGCCGTACCCGAAAACCCAATGCGTCGATTGCTGCACGGTTTGAGCCTTGTTCTGGTCCAGTTGGTAACGCTAGGTATGGCGCCGCGCAACCGGGTGCTTCGCGCCCGCATTTCTGGCAGCACAAGGAAGCAAGAGTGAATCGATTCGTCTGGCTCGGCCTCGTCGTTCTCGTGGTGGCAGGGTTGTGGACCGGCGGCTGGTTCTATGCCGCCGGGGAGACGCGGAACGCCCTCAACACTCTGGGCGCCAACCCTGAAGCGGGCATGACCTGCGAGACGCTCGACATCACCGGCTTCCCGTTCCGCTTCGATCTTGCCTGCACCGGCGCGACCATCGTGGACGGCGACATCACGGTGACCGTCGCCGGGATCAAGGGCTCGGTGCTGGTCTACAACCCCACCCACGCGGTGATTTCCGCCCAGGCACCGATCGGCATCAGCGATGCCTTTACCGGCAGCCAGCGGCGGATCGACTTCCAGAGCGCCGAGGCCAGCATTCGCCTGGAGGCGGCCGATCCATTGCTGGGGCTCACCGGCGAGGGCTGGCGGCTTGCCCGTGCTTCGCTGGTGGCCGAGCAGCCGCGCTGGAGCGATACGCTCGCCGGTGAGACCCTCATCGGCAGCGCCAGCCACCTCGAGGCGCACCTCATCGACATGCCCGAGCGTCACGAGCCTGAGAGAGGTCTCTCGGCCCTCGCCGCCTATGCCCGGCTCGACGACGTGCAGGCCCCGGCATTCGAGATCGCCGGAGGTGAAGTGAGCCTGGAAGCCGAGCTCAGCGGCCTGCCCGACGATCTGCGCGCATTCGCCACTCCCGACGCGGTGCAGCGCTGGCGCGACGCCGGTGGCCAACTCAAGCTGGTGCGCCTCGAGGGGACCGCCGGCGAGGAATTCGTGCGCTCGAACGGCACGCTGGCGCTCGATTCGGCGGCGCGGGTCGAGGGCCAGATCCAGCTCACCAGCAAGGGCCTGGTCGAGCGCACGGGCACGCTGATCCCGGAGGACTGGAAGGGCGTCCTGCTCGGCGCACAGGCCGCGGACGGAAGCTACAGCCAGACGCTCAACCTGCGCGGCGGCTTCATCTTCGCGGGGCTGATGCCGGTGGGACAGCTGGCGCCGCTGTTCTAGGAAGCTCCCACACCACCTACGCCCCCCTCACCGGCCCGGAGCCAGTCCTCGGGCGCGCAAAGAGCACGACCCGTGGGGGCACCCTCTCCCACAGGCGGAGAGGGCGACAGAGCCGAGAGCCTTCAGTCGGGCGCCTTCTCCCCCTCGTGGGAGAAGGTGGCACGAAGCGCCGGATGAAGGGCTGAGTAGCTACGCTTTGTCGCCGCCATCCATCAGGTCGGCGATGGGCGCCGGATCGGTCTTCTCGCCCGCATGCGGGCGGCCGAAATCGGCGGCGGCGGTTTCCTGCCCGGCATTGATGATCGAGCGGCGGATGGCGCGGGTGCGGGTGAACAGCGCCTCCAGCCCTGGCCCGTCGCCGACCCGCACCATGCGCTGCAGCATGGCAAGATCCTCGAGGAAGCGCCCCAGCATCTCCAGCACCGCTTCGCGGTTGGTGAGGAAGATGTCGCGCCACATGATCGGGTCACTGGCGGCAATACGGGTGAAATCGCGGAATCCCGAGGCCGAGAACTTGATCACCTCTGACTGCGTGGCCGCTTCCAGGTCAGCGACCGTGCCGACAATATTGTAGGCGACCAGATGTGGCACGTGGCTGGTGATGGCGAGCACCAGGTCGTGGTGCTCGGCGCTCATGCACTCGACGTTGGAGCCTAGCGCCCCCCAGAAGGCAGTGAGCCGCGCCACGGCCACCGCATCGACGCCCTGGTCGGGCGTCAGCACGCACCAGCGGCCCACGAACAGCTCCGGAAAGCCGGAGGCCGGACCCGAATGCTCGGTGCCGGCGATCGGGTGACCGGGAATGAAGTGCACGCCCGGAGGCAGCAGCGGGCCGAGGACCTTGGCCACATGCTGCTTGACCGAGCCGACGTCGGAGAGGATGGCGCCGGCTTCGAGCGCCGGCGCAATCTGCTCCATCACCGCGCGGTAGGCGCCGACGGGGGTGCAGAGGATGACCAGATCCGCCCCGCGCACCGCCTCGGCGGCGTCGAGGCTGTAGACGTCGCCCAGCCCGAGGGCGCGGGCCTCGTCGAGCGTCTCCTGCTTGCGGGTAGAGATGGCGATGGTCCTGGCCAGCCCCTTGAGCCGCGCCGCCCGCGCGATGGACGAGCCGATCAGCCCGATGCCGACGAGCGCCAGTTTCTCAAACATCACTGTTGCGCCCCCGGTGCGCCGAATTCCTTCAACACCTCGACGACGCCCCGCATCGCCGCTTCCGTGCCGATCGAGATCCTGAGCCCGTTGGGAATGCCGTAGCCGTGGATCTCGCGCACGATCAGGCCCTTTTCGAGGAGCGCCTGGAAGGCGTCTTTTGCCTGCTGCACGTCGGGGAACAGCACCATGACGAAGTTGGCTTCGCTGGGCACCACGCGCAGCCGGTTGGAGGAGAGGCTCCTCGTCAGCCAGTCCCGCCACTGCGCATTGTAGGCGTTGAGCTGGGCGGTGAATTCGGTATCGCGCGCTGCCTCGGCACCCGCCACCTGCGCCGGCACGCTGACATTGAACGGCCCGCGGATGCGGTTGACCGCGTCGACCACGTGCGCCGGACCATACATCCAGCCGATGCGCAGCGCCGCCAGCCCCATCTTGGAGAAGGTGCGCACCATGACCACGTTCTCGGCCCGGTTCACCAGCTCGATCCCGACCTCGTAGTCGGGCGCGGTGACATATTCGGCATAGGCGCTGTCGAGCACGAACAGGATATCGGGGCGCAGGCCCTGGTGCAGCCGGTCAAGCTCGGCGGCGGAAAGGTAGGTGCCGGTCGGATTGTTCGGATTGGCGAGGAAGACCATCTTGGTCTTCGCCGTCACCGCCGCCAGCAGGGCGTCAACATCGGCCCGGTAGTCGGTCTCGGGCGCCATGACGATCTCGGCCGAGGCGCCGCGGGTGACGATCGGATAGACCGAAAAGCCGTAGCGGCTCATCACCGCCTCGTCGCCCTCGCCCAAGTAGGATTGGGCGAGCAAATGCAGAATGTCGTCCGAACCGGCGCCACAGACGATGCGGTCAGGATCGAGCCCGTGCACCTCGCCCAGCGCCTCGCGCAGGATGCGCGACGAGCCTTCCGGGTAGATCTCGAGCTTGTGGGCCAGCTCCCGGTAGGCGGCGATGGCGCGCGGGCTGGCGCCCAAAGGGCTCTCATTGGCCGAGATCTTGATCGGCTGCACCCCCGGCACGGCATGCGCGCGACCCTGCACATAGGGCGCGATCTTGAGCAGGCCGGGCTGCGGCTGGGGACGGTCGGGCGTGTCGGACATGTTCACTGCGGTCGGGGGTTCCAAGGCCGCGCGGACCATAGTGAAAGCCTCGGTCCAACGCAAAGGAAAGTGCGGCCGATCAGATGTCAGGAATTTCCAACGCCGCCTGCGGCGACAGCGCCGGCACCCGCACATAGCGCTCGGACTTCTTGCGGCGCGGCACCGCCGGGAACAGCTCCTTGCGCGCCTTGACCACCAGCACGCCGGCGAACATCGGACCGAAGAACCGCCCGGCCCGCTCGAAAAAGCGCGCGGACTTGAGCACCAGCGCCTTCTGCGCCGGCGGCAGGTAGAGCGCATCGCGCCAGACCTCGGGCACGAAGGAGTGATCGCGCAGCAGCTGCTCGAGCTGCGGCTTGCTGAACGGGTGGCCGTCGCCGAAAGGCGTAGTGTCCACCTGCGCCCAGATACCCCGCCGGCGCGGCACCACCACGATCAGCCGCGCATTGGGCGCCGCCACCCGCCACAGCTCGCGCATCAGCTCCTCGGCGTCGGCGATGTACTCGAAGGCATGCACGGCGATGATCAGGTCGATGGCGGAATCGGTGAGTGGCATTTCCAGCGGATCGCACAGCACCGTGTGCGACGGGCCCTCGCGCGGCCAGGCCGAAGAGCCCTGCCGGGCGGGCATGAAGGCCAGCACGCGTTCGGCGGAATCGAGGGTGAAGCGCATGTAGGGGGTGGCAAAGCCGAGGCCGAGCACCCGCAGGCCCTGCACATTGCCGCTGAGGCGGATGATCTCCTCGCGCACCAGCGCACGGGAAATCTTCCCGAGCGGCGACTTGTAGTAGTCGATGAGCCGCGTGACGTCCGGGGTCATGGATTTGCCTCGTGAACCTTTGTAGACTCTGCCGCAGCCGGCAGAGCTTGTCATCCCCGCCGGCCCGCCAGGGGAGCCGACCAAGTGGCCTTGCTGATCGAGATCTTCATGTGCCGGACCGACAACTACGGCTATCTCGTGCACGATGTCGAGACCGGCAAGACCGCCGCCATCGACGCCCCCGACGCCAAGGCCATCAAGGCGGTGCTGCAGAAGCGCGGCTGGACCCTGAGCGACATCTTCCTCACCCATCACCACACCGACCACGTGGAAGGCGTCCCGGCGCTCAAGCGCGAGTTCGGGGCAGTGGTCACCGGTCCCAAGGCCGAAGCCGAAAAGATCCTCGGGCTCGACGTGCTGATCGGCCCGGGCGAGAACGCCATGCTGGGCGCCACCAGCTTCTACGTCATCGGCACGCCGGGCCATACGCTCGGGCACATCGTCTACTACGATCACGCCGGGGGGCACCTGTTTTCGGCCGATGCCCTGTTCTCGATGGGCGTGGGCCGGATGTTCGAGGGCAAGCCGGGCCCGATGTGGGAAGCGCTCGAGGAAGTGCGCGAGCTGCCCGACGAGACGCTGGTCTATTGCGGGCACGAATACTCGCTCGACAATGCGCGCTTCGCCCTGAGCGTCGATCCCAAGAACCCGGCCCTCGCCATCCGGGCGGCGGAGGTCAAGCGCATGCGAGAAGCGGGCAAGTTCACCATTCCGGTCAGCCTGCGGATGGAGAAGGCGACCAACCCGTTCCTGCGCGCCGACCGGCCGGAACTGGCCAAGGCGATGGGGCTGCCGCCGGACAGCAAGCCCTCGTCGGTGTTCGCGGCGCTGCGGGCGGCCAAGGACAACTTCAAGTAGCCGCATGAGCGCCGAAGGTTGTCTGAGCTTCAAGCCGGTGACGGCGGCGACGAGGGCCGACTTCGAGGCGCTGTTCGAGAGCCCCGGTGGCCCCAAATACTGCTGGTGCATGGCCTGGCGGACCACCGCAGCTGAGGCGCGATCCCTGAGCGGGCCGGAGCGGCGGCCATTGATGCTGAGCCGCATCGAACGGGGCGAGCCGGTGGGCCTGCTGGGCTATGCCGAGGGTCTGCCGGTGGCCTGGGTGTCGATCGCGCCAAAGGAAACCTACAATCGCCTCGGCGGGCCGGAGCCGGCCCCGGACGAACACGTCTGGTCCCTCGCCTGCATGTACATTCCGCGCCGGCTCCGCGGCCAAGGGCTGGCGCATGCGCTGATCGGGGCCGCCGTCGACCATGCCCGGCAGCAGGGGGCGACGGTGGTCGAGGCCTACCCGGTGGACCCTGCCTCGCCCAGCTACCGCTTCATGGGCTTCGTACCGGCCTTCGAGCAGGCCGGCTTCGAGGCGCTCGGCGTGGCCGGAAGCCGCCGCCAGGTCATGCGGTTAACCCTGTCGCCGCCTGGCAGGGCAGAACGTTAACGAATCCTTGCAGCCTGGCACGGCCCTTGCGACCTAACGTGCATGGGCCGGGACCTTCTGTTCCGAAATGACACAACCGGCCCGGAATGACACGAGGACGGCGCAAGATGTCTGGAAATGGAACGAACGACAGCACAGGCGGCCTGCCGATGGTGCTCCTCCCCTCCCCGGCACGGCCCGGCTTCTATCGCGCGACGCCAAAGGCCGCGTTCCTCAGCCAGCTGATCGCCGAGCGGCATCACCTCGCCCCGCAGCGGGCCCGGCGGCGCGCCCCGGTCGCACAGGCGGTGGACGCCTATGCGACCGGCAGCAAGGCCACGCTGCTGCGGATGCCCGCCGGCTACCGCAGGACGGTGATCGCCTAGCGGTTCAGCGCTTCACGGAAACGCCAAACCGCTTCAGGTTTTCCTGGAAACGCTCCAGTTCAGCTCATCGTCACGTCGCGGCCGGCGCTGGTGATCGACACGGTGAAGCCGGCGACGACGTCGAAGATGCTCATCATCATCAAGAGGAAGAACACCGAGCTGCCGGCGGCGCCCACCAGCAGGAACTCGACCAGGAAGACGACGAACACCAGGGTGGAGAGCATGTGCTCGACCACCGAGGAGCGGCCGGTGTTGGTGGACTTGAGCACCTCGAAGAACAGGCACGCCAGGCCCAGCACCAGCATCAGGTCGCCAGCGGTCAGCGCCCAGGGCTGGCCCGACACCATGGCGATGGAGAAGATCTGGCTGTTCCAGCCCGCCGGACTGCCGCCCAAGAACAGCAGTGCCACGATGTTGTAGATCACCAGCGGGATGATCAGCAGCGGCGGGATGAACATGCCCCGCGACGGGCGGCGCTCAGGCGGAATGAATACGGTGCTGTCGCTCATCGGCGGTCTCCGGTTGTATTGAGGAGCGACAATGCCAAAGCGGCGGGTGCGCCGCTAGCCCCCGGCCGCGGCCGCTGGAATTGAGCCCGATCAAGAAGGCGGCCATGCGGGTCTGGTATGCATGGCCGACGTCAGGGCCGGCAGGAAACGAGGAGCAACAAGATGACCGACGCCGAGAAGACACCTCACGACGCCGAGGAAAGCCGGCCTTCGCTGCGGCAGGAGCGACGCGACGCCCGCCGGACCGAACGCCGCTCGCGCTGGGGTGGGGCGCCGATCGGCGCCATCATTCTGGTAATCGTGGGCATCGTGCTGCTGGCGCAGAACTTCGGCTTCGAGCCGATGCACAATTGGTGGGCGCTGTTCCTGCTGATCCCGGCAGTGGGCGCGCTGGTCGCCGCGATCCGCAACTATCGGGACAGCGGTGACCGCGTCACCGGCGACGTCATCGGCTCGCTAATCGGTGCCGCGATCTTCGCCGGGCTCTGCGCCGCATTCCTGTTCGACTTCGGCTGGAGCATGTTCTGGCCGATCCTGCTGATCGCCATCGGCGGCGGCATCCTGGCGCGGGAGTACTGGCCCCGCGCCGACTGAGCCCGCCCCCGCCCGAACGACCTAGAGCTTGAGCGGGCCGACCATCTGCTCGGGCTTCACCTCGGCGTCGAACTCCTCGCCGGTGAGCAGGCCCAGTTCGATCGCCGACTCGCGCAAGGTCGTGCCCTTCTTGTGCGCGTTCTTGGCGATCCTGGCGGCGTTGTCGTAGCCGATCTTGCGGTTGAGCGCGGTGACCAGCATCAGCGACTGGTCGAGCAACTGCTTGATGCGCGCCCTGTCCGGCTCGATGCCGACGGCGCAATGGTCGTTGAAGCTCTTGGCCGCGTCGGCCAGGAGGCGCACCGACTGCAGGAAGTTGTAGGCGATCACCGGCTTGAACACGTTGAGCTCGAAATTGCCCTGGCTGGCGGCAATGCCGATGGCGGCATCGTTGCCCATGACCTGCACGGCGACCATGGTGGTCGCCTCGGCCTGCGTCGGATTGACCTTGCCCGGCATGATCGAGCTTCCCGGCTCGTTCTCCGGGATGGTGATCTCGCCCAGCCCCGAGCGCGGGCCAGAGGCCAGCCAGCGCACGTCGTTGGCGATCTTCATCAGCGCCACGGCGAGCTGCTTCAGGCCGCCCGAGGCACCGACGAAGGCGTCGTGCCCGGCCATCACCGCGTATTTGTTGGGCGCGGTGACGAACGGCCGTCCGGTGAGCGCCGCGATCTCGGCAGCGACGGTCTCGCCATATTTGGGATGGGCGTTGAGCCCGGTGCCCACGGCGGTGCCGCCCAGCGCCAGCTCAAAGAGCTGCGGCAGAGTGGCGCGGATGGTCATGAGCGCCAGGTCGAGCTGCGCCACCCAGCCGCTCATCTCCTGCCCGAGGGTGAGCGGGGTGGCGTCCTGCAGATGCGTGCGGCCGATCTTGACGATCTCCATGAACTGCCTGGATTTGCCGTCGAGCGTGTTCCTGAGCAGCATGACACGCTCGATCAGGTAGCCCTCGATCGCCTCCACCGCGGCGATATGCATCGCGGTGGGATAGGTGTCGTTGCTCGACTGGCTCATGTTGACGTGGTCGTTGGGGTGGACCGGCTTCTTGGACCCCATCACTCCGCCCGCCATCTCGATGGCGCGGTTGGAGATAACCTCGTTGACGTTCATGTTCGACTGGGTGCCCGAGCCGGTCTGCCACACCACCAGCGGGAAGTGACTCCAGAGCTTGCCCTCGATCACTTCGTCGGCGGCCGCAACGATCAGGTCGCGGGTCTTCTCGTCGAGCAGCCCCAGCTTGTGATTGGCCAGCGCCGCAGCCTTCTTGAGGATGCCGAAAGCACGGATGATCTCGGCCGGCATCTTCTCGCCGCCGATGTCGAAATTGGCGAGCGACCGGGCCGTCTGCGCGCCGTAGTACTTGTCGTCCGGCACATTGATGGTTCCCATCGTGTCCGATTCAACGCGGATGCCCATGGCCTATTCTCCCCATGAAAACAAAAAGGCCAGCCCCCATTGGGGACTGGCCGAATATCTATCACTCACAAGCGCAAAGGCGCCGGCACTTCGTCTCAGGACTTCTTGGGCTCGAGGATCTGCCGGCCGCGATACATGCCGGTCTTGAGGTCCACGTGATGCGGACGGCGAAGCTCGCCCGAGTCCTTGTCCTCGACATAGGCCGGGACGGCAAGCGCATCAGCCGAACGGCGGAAGCCGCGCTTCATCGGCGAAGTCTTGCGTTTTGGCACTGCCATAGTCGTTACTCCGTCATTCAATAGCGTTGCGCCGCGACCGGCCAGCCGGTGGGCATCAGACAGGGGCTGCCTGGGAATTGGCGGGTTCTATAGAGACTTTTCCCCCGCTTGGCTAGAGCCTAATCGAGGCTCAACTTGCCGCTTTCGGATACGCACCCGGCACGCTGGCCATACTCCCTGGCGCGGGCCTCGACAATCCGCGCCACCCGCTTGAGCCCGCTGGTCGGACTGGCCGGCCGGCGCCTGAGCGGATTGGGCAGCGTCACCGCCATAAGGCTCGCCCGCTGCCAGCTCAGGGCGCCGGCATCGACCCCGAACGCCGCCTGCGCCCCCGCCTCGGCCCCGAACTCGCCATCCGGGCCCCATTCGGCGATGTTGAGATAGATCTCCATGATGCGCCGCTTGGGGAGCACCAGGTCGAGATAGAGGGCGAGCGGCACCTCCAGCGCCTTGCGCACGAAGGACGCATCGTTCCAGAGGAAGAGGTTGCGCGCCACCTGCATGGAGATGGTCGACGCGCCGCGGAACGCCTTGCCGGCCAGCAGGTTCTCGACCTCGGCCCGCAGCGCGCTCAGGTCGACCCCCCAGTGCCGGCAGAAGGTCCCGTCCTCGCTCATCACCACAGCGGCCTTCAGCCGGTCGGAAATCTGCCCGATCGGCTGCCATTGGCGCTCCACCCGCTGGCCAGTGAGGTAGCGCCCCAGCATCGGCACGGAGACCGGGTCGACCACGGCATAGAGCGGGGTGAGGACGAGCGGAACGGCGATCAGGAGGGCGAGCGTCCACAGTGCGGCGCGCAGGATGCGGCGGAGGGGGCCGTTCTTCGGCCGGGGCTTCCTCCCGGATGACGCTGCCGCAGTCAGAGTCTGGACCTCCCCCCACCCCAACCCACCCCGCAAGGGGGAGGGTGTAGTCAGGTGCACTTGGCACGATCCAGTCTCAGGTACAAGGCGGCCCTTGCCGGAGGGATGGGAGGGGTTGGCCTGGCGAAAACGGCTCACACCTTGCCCGAAAATCCGGGAACGGCTAGCACTGCCGGCATGATCTCCTTCGCCGACGAAATGGCCGGTTGCGCCGCCGATGTCGAACGGGCCCTCGACGCGCTGCTGACCAGCGAGCGGCTGGGCGGCCCCGGCGTGCCGCCCGAACGCCTGGTCGCCGCCATGCGGCACGGGAGCCTCAATGGCGGCAAGCGGCTGCGGCCGCTGCTGGTGCGGCAGGCCGCCGGCATCTTCGGCATCCCGCCGCAGAGCACGATCATTGCCGGCCTCGCGGTGGAAGCCGTGCACTGCTACTCGCTGGTCCACGACGATCTGCCGGCCATGGACGACGACGACCTGCGCCGCGGCCAGCCGACGGTGCACAAGGCCTATGACGAGGCGACAGCGATCCTGGCCGGCGATGGCCTCCTGACGCTGGCGTTTGCGCTGCTGACCCGCGAAGACTGCGACCCCGATCCGGGTGCCCGCATCCGGCTGGTGGCCGAGCTGGCGGCCGGGGCCGGGGCCGGCGGCATGGTCGGCGGGCAGATGCTCGACATCGAGGGCGAGACGCGCAGGCTCTCCGACAACGACATCGCCAGCATGCAGGCGATGAAGACCGGAGCGCTGATCCGCGCCGCCGTGCGCATGGGGGCGATCCTGGGCGGCGCCGACGACGCGGCGATGGGGCACCTGACCCGTTTTGCCGAAGCGGCCGGGCGGGCCTACCAGCTCGCCGACGATATTCTCGACGTCACCGCGACCCCCGACCAGCTCGGCAAGGCCACCGGCAAGGATGCCGGTGCTGGCAAGCAGACGCTGGTGAGCCGCATCGGCGTCGAGGCGGCGCGGCGGCAACTGGGCGAAATCACCCACAATGCGCTGAGCGCCTTGCTGCCGTTCGGCGAGGAGGCCGAGGGATTGCGCCAGACGGCCATGTATTTCGCCAGCCGGGAGAGCTGAGTCTTGAGCCTCGATACCGTTCGCGCCGACCTCGCCGCGCGCGCCCCCGACCTCCAAGTCATGGTCACCGACGCCTCGACCGCCACGGTGCAGCTGGCCGCCCAGGTGCATGGCTGCGAACCCGGGCAGATCGCCAAGACCCTCGCCATCCGGGTGGGCGACGAGGAGTTCCTCCTGGTTACGCGTGGCGATGCCCGGCTCAACAACCAGAAGGCCAAG
>Ga0299912_10004534_pt1 | contig 11395 bp, 13 predicted proteins | sample RVTome_2_FD_207667 | JGI IMG/M metagenome (GOLD analysis project Ga0299912, IMG submission 207667) | Soil microbial communities from uranium-contaminated site in the Upper Colorado River Basin, Wyoming, United States - RVT95D214 (version 2) ... | reverse complement strand
AGACGATTTACAGCGATTTGCGCCCGGGCAGGCCCATGCTCTTCGCTTCGGCCTGGGTCAGCACTTTGGCCATGTCAGCCTGCCACTTTCAGGTGCTTGATTTCGGCCGTGCCGCCCTGCGCCTCGTCGAGCAGGCGGAAGATGTCGGTGGCCTCCTTGGCGATGGCATCCGCGATGTCGTTCAGCATTTTCAGGCCCTTGGCGACGGTCGCGTGCTCGGGCGCGCCATACCACCCGGTCTCGGCAACCGTCTTGATGTCGCGCAATACCGGCTGGTAGCTGCGGGTGCGGCGCAGCTTGTCCCACTTGCGGCCGTGCGAGTGATCGGACGAATAGTCGATGCGGTCCAGATGGACCAGACCCGGCTGGTAGGCCAGCACCGCCAGCGCCTCGATCTCGCCGCCGTGGGTGAGCCCGCCGCAGTCATGGCCGTAGAGTTCGGCCGCGACGTAGCACGCCTGCACCACGATCACGCTCATGCCGACGTCGCGATGCAGTTTCTCGGAGGCGATGGCGAGCGACGGAATGTTGCCTTCGTGCCAGTTGAGGATCAGCAGGCGCTTGGCGCCATGCTTGGCGGTCGATTCGCAGGTCTCGACCACCACGCGCTGATAGGTGTCGGGCGACAGCGTGATCGTGCCTTCGAACGGCATGTGCATGGGCGTGACGCCCAGCGGGCCGCCCGGCAGCACCAGGCCGTCCATTCTTTCGGCCACGGCGTGGCCGATGACGTTGCTGGCGTAGATGTCGGTGCCGGTCGGCAGGTGCGGGCCGTGCTGCTCGACGCTGCCCGCCGGCAGGATCACCAGCGGGTTCTTCTTGAACTGCGCGGCGATCTCGGGCTGGGTGAGATCGATGAAATAACGGGTGGGTAGCATAAATTCAGTGAGTCGTGAGTTGTGAGTCGTTAGTCGGGAAAGCCGGAAATACGCAACAAAATAATATCCCCTCTCCCCGAGTCGGGGAGAGGGCAGGGTGAGGGGACGAAAGACGAATCATTCTTCACAATACTCGCTCGACGGGTACGATTCACCAGTCACGGAGGTTAGGCGGCGCGTTTCTCGCCAGACTTGGCGCGGGCTTCTTCCATCACTTCGGCGATGGTGACGCACTGGCCTTTCCTGTCTATGGATTTGAGCGCCGCATTGACCACCGCCACCGCGACGTTGCCGTTGTGCGCGGTGAGTTCATTGGGCTTGCCGCTCGCGCAGCTGCCGGCAAAGGCTTCGAGCTCGGCACGGAACATGTCGCTTTCGGGCAGCTTGATGTCCTCGCGCTTGGCCCAGCCGTCCTTGCCGCGCTGGATATAGAGCGTGGAGGCCTTGTGCAGCAGGTGCGGGGTGTCCCAGGTGCCGAAATCGATTTCGTAGTGCATCAGGCCCTTGGAGCCGAACACGCGCACCGCGAAAATGCCGGGCGAAGTCCAGCACGAGCCGACGTAGCCGACCTTGCCGTCCTTGAAGCGGATCAGCGTCATCGACTGATCGTCGACCTCGGCGCCGACCGGCGAGAGCTTGGACGCCATCGACGACACTTCGTGGATGTCGCCGCCCAGCAGGTGCAGCACGTCGAACTGGTGGATCGCGAGCTGCGACAGCGGGCCGCCGGGGGCGCGGTCCTTGTACCAGCGCCAGGTCTGGGGCGTGAGTTCGAGCGCGCGTTCGTTGGAAAAATTGGCTTCCATGAACGCGACGCGGCCCAATTCGCCGGCATCGATTTTTTCCTTGATGATGCGTATGCCCGCCATCAGGCGCGCGCTGTGGCCGACGGTCACGGTGACGCCATGCTGCTTCTGCAGCGCTTCGATCCGCAGGCCGTTTTCCAGGGTATGGGAGATGGGTTTTTCGGTATAAACATGCTTGCCGGCCTGGGCGACCATTTCGGCCATCGGCAGGTGCTGCTCGTTGGGCACGGTCAGAATGACGCCCTTGATCTCGGGGTTGGACAGCATGGCCTTCATGTCGGGCACGGCGGGCACGCCCATTTCCTTTTCGAACGCGGCGCGTTTTTCCTCGGAACGGCTGTAGCCGGCGACGATCTGGATCTTGTTCGATTGCTTGGCGGCGCGGGTCAGGACTTTGGCCCAGCGGCCGAGGCCGACGATGCCGACTTTGACGGGGGTGCTCATGGGGACTTGCTCCTCAACTGGCGGTGTTTATGAATGACTTGCGCGATCTGATGGATGCGTCGTAATATCGTAATACGGTATTACACCTTGGTCAATACAGTTTGCAGGCATTCCTTGCCGCTACTGCCAAGAGAATACTTAATTGATTGATTATTATGGACAATAAATCTCTGCCCGGGCTTGAAGTGCAAAAGCTGGCGGCGCCTTTGCGCCAGCAGGTGCAGGACGGGCTGCGTCAGGCGATCATCGAGGGCCGGCTTGCTCCCGGCGCGCGGTTGATCGAGCGCGAGCTGACCGAAATGATGGGCGTTTCGCGCACCGTGATCCGCGAAGCGCTGCGCCAGCTCGAATCCGAAGGCCTGGTCGCAATCATTCCCAACAAGGGGCCGGTGGTGAGGACGCTGACGCTGGCCGAAGCCCGCGATCTGTATTCGATCCGCGCCGTGCTGGAAGGATTCGCCGCGCGGCTGTTCGCCGAGAACGCCGGCGATGCGCAGCTGAAGCAGCTCGCCCAGGCGCTCGATGTCGTGGCCGGCGCCTACGAGCGCGGCGATGCGCAGGAGGTGCTCGAGACCAAGAACCGCTTCTACGACGTGCTGTTCGCGGGCGCGGGCAGCGAAACCTTGTCCTCGATGCTGGGCACGCTGCATGCGCGCATCTGGCGCTGGCGCGCGCTGGGCCTGTCGCATCCGCAGCGCTCCGCCGAGCGCTCCAAGGAAAGCGTCACCTGCCTGCGCGCGATCCTCGCCGCGATCAGGAGACGCGACGCCGAGGCCGCCGAGAAACTCACGCGCGAAGAAGCGCAGCACGCCGCCGCCGAGATCATGCGGCTCATCGAAAAGCCCGTCGCGCCGCCGCTTGCCGGATAGTGTTTCGAGCACATATCAAAAAGACCAAAATCAAAAAGCATTAGCCACAGAGGGTTTCTCTTTTAATCCCGCATCCGGATTACCACCTTGCCGACCGCCTTGCCGTCGCGCACGGCATAGAGCGCCTGCTTGTAATCCCGGAGCGGGAATTCCGCCATCACGTGCGGCTTGATCCGGCCCGCTTCGTACCAGGCGAAAAGTTCGCGCTGCACCTTCTGCACTTTCTCCGGCTCGCGCTCGCGGTAGGAACTGTACTGCAGCCCGATCATGGCGATGTTCTTGACCAGCAGATGGCCGGCCTTGACCTCGGGGATGCGGCCTTCGGCGAAACCGACGACGATGATGCGGCCGCACCAGGCGATCACGCGCAGGCCGGCGTCGAACACGTCGCCGCCCACCGGATCGACGATGATGTCGACGCCGCGCTTGCCCACCGCACTGAACACCTGGTCGCGGAACGCGTCGCGCAGATCGGGCACGTCGGTGCGCACCACGTGATCGGCGCCGTTGGCTTTCGCGAGTTCGCCTTTCGCGGCGCTGTCCACGGCGGCGACGACGGTTGCGCCCAGCGTCTTGGCGACCTGGAGGGTGGCGATGCCGACGCCGCCGGCGGCGCCGTTGACCAGCACGATCTCGCCCGGCTGGTACCGGCCGCGCTCCACCAGCGCAAAATGCGCGGTAGGATAGGTGAGGCCCATCGCCGCGGCGTCGGCAAAGCTCATGCTGCCGGGCATCGGGTAACAGTTCATCTGCGGCACCAGGCAGCGCTGGGCGTAAGCGCCATACTCGTTCTGCGCCGCCACGCGGTCGCCGGGCTTGCAGGCCGTGACGCCTGCGCCGACGGCGGCGACCACGCCCGCCAGGTCCTTGCCCGGGCTGAACGGCAGCGGCGGCAGGTTCTGGTAGGTGCCGCCGATCACCAGCAGGTCGGGGAAATTGATGCTCGCGGCATGCACGTCGATCAATACCTGGCCGGGGCCGGGCACCGGGTCCGCCGCCTCTTCCAGCAGCAGATTTTCGATCGGTCCGTGTTCCTTCACGATCAATGCTTTCAACGATTTCTCCCTGGAAGGAGTTTGTCGGAGCCCAATCCGACAAACTCCTAAAATGAAAAAAAAACTTAAGAACGAGGCGAAAAGAGCGCCAGGCAAGTGACGGTTTTTCCGGCTCATACGGCGTTGCGAACACGCAGAGCTTCTTTCTTAAGCAGCCTGCCGCCGAAGCATCGATCAACAGCGATCCGTTAACACCGCCTGTTCTGGTGAACGGGGGCCAAGTCCGACAGGCTGCTAGGGGCGACATTTTACATTGATAACCCCGATTTCGATTCGATAAGCGCGGGGCGGACGGATATAATGCAGTCTTTGCAAGCCATGCGTTTCAGCGGGAACTTTCGCTCGCGATGCGTGGCCACTCGGGGAAATCATGGAAAAACCGCGGGGTACCAGGCCCTTATCTGAAAAACCCACCCAGGCCCGCTTCCTGACGCAAATGATGGAAGAGCGCAAAAAAGTCGCCTTGTACCTCGTCAGCGGCATCAGGCTCGAGGGCGAGATCGTGGCTTTTGATCAGTTCGTGATCCTGATAAAAGGGGCGACGATGACGGACGCGGTATACAAGCACGCCGTGTCCACCATTCAGCCGGTAGAGGAGGGTGCCCGTCCGATGACCACCGGCAGGCCCAGGGAAGGCGAGAGCCGCACGCCCACCATCAGGCAGGCGAGGCCCAGAACGGTCAGGAGACCCGACGAGAGCTGAGCGTAAGCCGGGCAGGTCTGCGGCATACGGGGAATGAATCGGCGCGCTTGACGGGTACACGGAGTTTTCTTTTCAATACCTTCTTTTCAACACCCGCTTGACGGGTGCGCTTGACGGGTACACGGAGTTCCCGAGTTTTTTATATTCAAGCTCTTCTCCGCGTCCTCCGTGTACCCCTCAAGGGGGTATTAAAAAGAAATCTCCGTGGTATGAGATTTTTCGTTCAGAAAGGGCAGCCGCCATGCGCGTGGGATTCATAGGGTTGGGAACGATGGGCGCTCATATGGCGCTCAATGTGCGGGCAGCAGGGCACGAACTCGTGGTGCATGACATGCGGCGCGAAGCCGCGGCGCCGCACCTGCAGGCCGGGGCGGCGTGGGCCGAGGGGCCGCGCGAAGTCGCCGCGCAGTCCGAGGTCGTGTTCACTTCGCTGCCCGGTCCGCGCGAAGTCGAAGCGGTGGCCGACGGGCTTATCGCCGGCATGCAGCCGGGAACGGCGTGGTTCGATCTTTCCACCAATTCGCCCACCGTGATCCGCGCGCTGCACGCGCGTTTTGCCGCCCGCAACGTCGATCTGCTCGATGCGCCGGTCAGCGGCGGGCCGCGCGGCGCGAAGACGCGCAAGCTCGCGCTGTGGGTCGGCGGCGAGCGCGCCGCATTCGACCGCATGCGGCCCGTGCTCGATGCCATCGGCGACCAGGTGCTGTATATCGGGCCCATCGGCGCGGGCTCGGTGGCGAAGCTGGTGCATAACTGCGCCGGTTACGCGATCCAGACGGCGCTGGCCGAAGTGTTCACGATGGGAGTCAAGGCCGGGGTCGAACCGCTGGCGCTGTGGGCCGCAGTGCGCCAGGGCTCGCTCGGGCGCATGCGCACCTTCGACCGGCTGGGCCGGCAGTTCCTGCAGGGCGTTTTCGATCCGCCGGACTTCGCGCTGAAGCTCGCGCACAAGGACATCACGCTCGCCACCGAGCTGGCGCGCGAGATCGGCGTGCCGATGCGCGTCGCCAATCTCACGCACGCCGAGATGACCGAAGCCCTCAACCGCGGCTGGGCCGGGCGCGACTCGCGCGTTGCGATGCTGCTGCAGGAGGAGCGCGCCGGCGTCGAGATCAAGGTGCCGGCCGCGGCGATCGAGGCGGTGCTCGAGCGCGACGGTTGATCGCGAGCAACCGTGGTGTAAGATGGGAAATCGCCGAGGAAGGGGAAATCATGGGACAGATTACCGCTGCTCGCGCAAGCGCACGCTACGCCTGCTGATGCAAGGGGATGACATCCAATGACGGGCGCCAGCCAGAAAATCCGGTTTTTCCGGGAGCGCATCCCGTCGCTCGAGTGCAAACCCGGATGCCATGACTGCTGCGGGCCGGTGACCGCCTCAACCGTTGAGATGGCACGGCTTCCAGTCAAAAGCGACGCAGAGCATGAGGCGGCGCTGGCCCATTACAGCTGCCCTCATCTGGGTGACAATGGATGCCAGGTCTACGCAGAGCGGCCTCTGATCTGCCGTCTGTTCGGCACGACGCCGCGACTGCCATGTCCCAACGGCATGCGGCCCGAGCAGATGATCGATCCGCGCATCGAGCAGAAAATCCACCTGTTTATTGCGGAAACGCGCCAAGTGCTGGTTTGAGTTTTGTGAGCTCCGAACGACGGCTGGCAGAAGGGCTATGTGGAGCATCGGAAAGGCGCACTCATGCGCTACTTCGCGCAGTAACAGGGCTTCGACCTGAAGCGCGGCCTGCGCCTGCTGGATTGAGGAGATTTTTATGTCAGGCCCGGAATTTCTCGCTCGCTGTATCCCTGCCGTGACCGGCCAACGCAGTTTCGTTCGGCGTCACGTTCCAACGTGGGCATGGCTGGCGGGGCTGTTGTCGGCGGCGTGCATCTTTCAGGCGTTCGCGGCAGACGTCTATCCCCAGCGCCCGGTGCGGTTGATCATTCCGTACCCGCCCGGCGGCGCCGGTGACTTCGTCGGACGGCTGCTGGGCGCCAGGCTCACCGAGGCGCTGGGCCAGCAGGTGGTCAATGACAATCGGCCGGGCGGCGGCCAGTTGATTGCCACGCAGCTGGCGGCCCAGGCGCAGCCCGACGGCTACACGCTGTTTCTCGCCAGCGCCACGCACGGCATCAACCCCGGTTTGCATAAAAAGCTGCCATACGATTCGATCAGGGACTTTGCGCCGATCACGCTGGTGGCGAGTTCGCCGCTGATTTTCGTCGCGCATCGCTCGCTCAACGCCGGCGGCATCCAGGAACTGGTGGCACAGGCCAAGGCACGGCCGGGGCGCATCAATTACGGTTCTTCGGGGCCGGGCACCGGCGGGCATCTGTCGGTCGAGATGCTGAAGTGGATGACCGGCATCGATCTGGTCCACGTGCCGTACAAGGGCGCGGGTCCGGCGCTGACCGATTTGCTCGCGGGCCATATCCAGCTGGTGTGCACCAGCCCGCTGGCAGCGCTGCCGCATGTGCGTGCAGGCCGCTTGCGCGGTCTGGCGATGACTTCGCGCACCCGCTCGCGCGCGGCGCCGGATATTCCCACGGTGGCCGAATCCGGCGTGCCGGGTTATGAATCCACGCTGTGGTATGCGCTGCTGGCGCCGGCGAGCACGCCGAAGGCGATCGTCAAGCGGCTGCATGCGGAGACCACCCGCATCATCCATTCGCCCGATGTCACCGAGAAGCTGCTGGGGCTGGGCGCCGATCCGATCGGCAGCAGTCCGGAAGAGCTGTCAAAATTCCTCAAGGCCGAAATCGGGCGCTGGACCCAGGTGATACGCGAAGCGCATATCAGCGCGAATTAGGAGCGCATGTCAAAAAGACCAAGACCGATGTAACTGCGGATGAAAGTTAAAAACCAAAAAGCATCAACCACAGAGAGCACGGAGAGCGCGGAGAAACGGAATAAATATATTTCACAACAAAGATTTGAGACATCTATCGTTGTTTGTTTTTCCTCTGTGTCCTCCGTGCCCTCTGTGGTTACAGGTTTTCGCTTTTTTGGATTTTGTTTCAGACTCTAATGCAACGTACAGGTAAGGAAACGGCGATGAGCGCAAGCGTATTGCTTTACGATCCGACGGCGGCGCGCCAGGGCGCGGCGCGGCAGGCGCAGCAGACGCTGCAGGGCTTGCGCGGCAAGGTCGTCGGTTTCATCGACAACGCCAAACCCAATTTCGAATTTCTGGTCGACGATCTCGCCGCGCAATTGCTCGGCCGCTATGGCGTCAGCCGCGTGATCAAGCGCAAAAAACGCTCGGCATCGGTGGCGGCGGACGATGCGGTATACGAGGAACTGGCGCAGCAGTGCGACCTGGTGATCGCCGGGTCGGGCGACTGAGGGTCGTGCGCGTCGTGGAGTGTCCACGACAGCATAGAAATCGGGAAACGCGGTCGGACCGCGATCACCGTGTGCTCGACGGCGTTTGCCACGCTGGGCCGGGCGCAGGCGCAGGCCCTGGGCCATCCCGATCTGCCGATCGCCGTCATCCCGCATCCGTTCGGCATCCGCACCCGTGAAGAAGTGCGGCAGATTGCCGCCCAGTGTGTCGAAGAGATCGTGAAACTCGTGAGCAAGGACGCTGCGGAATGAACGACGATACGCCAGCGGAGCACGCTACGCTGTTCGAAGCGCCCGACGATCTGGAGGAGATCAACCGGATTTACCGCGAACGGCGCTGGAGCGACGGCCTGCCCATCGTGCCGCCGACGCAGGAGCGGGTGGCGCGCATGCTGGGCGCGACGCGCCGCGCGCGCGATGAAGTCATCGCCGCCGTCGCTCCCGGTTACGGTATGGCGACGGTCGAGCGGATCGCGATCAACGCCGTGCTCGCGGGATGCGACCCCGGGTACCTGCCGCTGCTGATCGCGGCGACCGCAGCGGCGGCGGCGCCCGAATTCAATCTGCAGGGCATACAGTCGACTACCAATCCGGTCGCGGTGTGGCTCATCGTCAACGGGCCCATCGCGCAGCGCCTGAATGTGAACAGCACGTTCAATTGCCTGGGGCAGGGGGCGTGGGCCAACGCCACTATCGGCCGCGCGCTGCGCCTGATCCTGCAGAACGTCGGCGGCGCGCTGCCGGGTGAAATGGACCGGGCCACCCACGGCCAGCCGGGCAAGTACAGCTTCTGCTGCGCCGAGAACGAGGCCGGCAATCCGTGGGAGCCGCTGCACGTGGAACGCGGATTTGCGCGCGAATGCAGCACGGTGACGGTGGTTGGCGCCGAAGGCACGATGAACATGAATTCCCATGCCAAGGACGCCGTGGAACTCGCGCGCGTGATCGCGGAGACCATGATTCATCCGCCGAGCAACGAATACACCCACGGCGGCGAGCCGTGGCTGGTGCTGGGCCCGGAGCACGCCGAAATCTTCAGCCGCGCCGGCTGGAGCAAGGCGGAGGTCAGGCAGCGGTTGTGGGAGCAGTCGAAAATGAAAGCGGGCCGCATGAGCGCCCGGGACCTCATGCGCGCGGTCGATTCGCGCACCGCGGAACTGGGCACTATCGGGCCCGAGACCCTGCTGCCGATCTCGGCGCGTCCCGAAGACATCGGCATCGTGGTCGCCGGCGGGCCGGGAACGCATTCGATATATATCCCGAGCTTCGGAAATACGCGCGCGGTGACGCGGGAAGTCGATTGAAAGCAGTGATTCACAAAAGATGGAACCGCCAAGATTCTTTTCAATACCCGCTCGACGGGTACGCCAAGAGCGCCAAGAAAAACAAAAGCGGAGACACAGAGGACACAGAGGACACAGAGGACACGGAGGAAAAGCGCGAGAGCGTCAGGGCGTGAGCGCGGGAGTGGGTCTTTTCCACTTGCGATCTCCCGATTTGCGCGCTTATGCGGTGGGCAGGCAGTTTGTTTTTTTAGTGAAAGATTACAGGACTGCAAAGTAAAATCATTTAGTCCGGTTGCCGTTGTGCGCCCCCGGTTGTAAGCTGTTGGAATCGTCCCCTTGGAGGAGACACATCCTCATGGCCAGATTTGATCGAATCACTTCCGATCCTGCCGTTCTCGGCGGGCAACCCACCATACGCGGCATGCGTCTGACCGTGCGGCGGGTGATCGAGGCGCTTGCGCTTCATCCGAACTGGGAAGATTTGCGCAGGGAATATCCCGAACTCGAGCCGGAGGATATCCGGCAGGCGCTGGAGTTCGCGGCAAACAATCTCGACGACCGCATCGTTCCGTTCGAACCGGCTTGAATCGGCTGCTTCTGGTCAAGATCTGGCCGCGCATCGAGCGCAGTATCAACGACGGCGCTATGGTCACTGTAACCGGCGGATCGATACGCGTGCGAGGACTGCCGATCTCGAAGCAGCGTACCTGACGTTAATATAATATATTGTTTTATTTGTATTTTCTTAATGCCACTCTGCGGGTGGCATGACGGCTGAATAGCTTCGCTCGCAGCAGGTGGCGCTCATCGCCTGCGCGGTTAGAATTGACCCACGGCTGCCCGGAAGTATGGAGACAATGACGAAATATCCGATTGAAGTGTTTTGGAGCGACGAGGACGAAGGCTACATCGCCGTCGTTCCGGATCTGTCCGGTTGCAGCGCATGGGGCAAAACGGAAGTCGAAGCCATCCGCGAAGCGCGCAACGCAATCGCGGCGTGGATCAAGGCCGCGAAAAGCATGAAACGCGCGGTGCCGGAGCCCTCGAATCCGGCGGACGAGCGCGGCTACAGCGGCAAATTCCTGATGCGCGTGCCCAGGCGCCTGCACGCGGAAATGGTGCGCGCGGCGAAAACGCAAGGCGTAAGCCTCAACCAATACGTGCTGTACCTGCTCACCGAAAGACATGTACGGAACCGCAGGGCCGCGTAATGATTGAGGTTCGCACGGATTTTTGTGTCGAGCCGAAATTACGGCGTATTATCCAGAGCGATGTATCCGTAGGCCTCCGTGTTACTCCAACGGGAGCCAACATATCAACTAGCGGAATTAGCCATGCAGCTACAGTTCAAGAGTCCTTACCTTTCGATTTCCCAATTTAATCCAATTGAGTTAGCGGAGTTTTCCGTTTTGACTGGAGTGAATGGGTCCGGGAAAAGCCATCTGCTCGAGGCGATAGAACGAAGGAATGTTGTAATCGCCGGGATGGAGAACTCCAAAATTGTCAGGTTCAATTACGAATCTTTCAAGTTGGAAAATGAAGCGGCTTTTAATGCGCATCAAATTTACTCAGAGAGAGAATCGGCTTGGCAATTTTTTAACCAACAAATTAAGGGCTCCGTATTGGGCTGGAAAAACAACATTGGGGGTGAATACGCCAGTTTCGCGGACTCGTGTAAGCAATCCAAGAAAAATTTTCTGGAGATCGCAAACGACAAGATTCAATCGTACAAAACCAACGTTAAGAACTATTTCACCGGAAATCAATACAGGGGCAATGCGCAAGCCCAGAGCATATACAGTCTGGCAAAAAGGCTTCCGATTAGCATTGATGAAATCCCGCACGATGATTTTGTGAGGATGTACAAACCGTACGAATATAAGAACGATTTTTTGCCTCAGCAACTCGGCAAAATCATTTGGGACTACTACGTCAAGTTCAGAAATAATCAGGTCAATGAATTTGAGAATGAAAAGAATGGCAAGCAATACCCTTTCGTGTGCGAGGAGGA
>Ga0299912_10004533_pt1 | contig 11395 bp, 7 predicted proteins | sample RVTome_2_FD_207667 | JGI IMG/M metagenome (GOLD analysis project Ga0299912, IMG submission 207667) | Soil microbial communities from uranium-contaminated site in the Upper Colorado River Basin, Wyoming, United States - RVT95D214 (version 2) ... | reverse complement strand
CTCATGTAACAGGAATATTGCGTTAAGAAAAAGCTATGCAAGTGCGCGTTAATATTTAATACACACGTGGCTCTGTGAATTGGAGCCATATAAGGCTCAGGATAATTGAATGAAGGTCATTGATGTCCATAACCACGTGAACCCGCGCCCATTCCTGCAGGCGATACGAGACAATAGAGATTGGCTTGGATTCGCATCCAATAATGGGGAGCTTGAGAACCCCCGCAACAGTTGGACCCTTGAAGAGCGAATCGCAGACATGGACCGCCTCGGGGTGGACATGCAGCTACTAACAGTCTATGGTGACTTCAACCAATACAACCGGGACCTTGAACACTCAAAGAATGTTGCCAGGCAATGTAATGACGAGATAGCGTCTATGGTTGATGACTACCCAGACCGGTTCATAGGCTTGGGAATCATCCCAATGCAGGATGCCACGGCATCTATAGATGAGCTAGAGCGGGCAGTAAACGACTTGGGGCTACGAGGAGTTACTATCAAGGACCATATCAACGGTCATACATTGGATGAGCCTATGTTCTACCCCTTTTGGGAAGCAGTTGATAGGTTAGGCGCTGTCGTCGAGTTCCATCAGGGCGACACAGTTGTAGCTCATCGTATCGCTCGTTACTTCCTAGAGAACACTGTAGGGAATCTTGTAGAGCGTACCCTCACATATGGTGCCTTAGTGCAGGGTGGAATCCTAGATCGTTTCCCTAAGCTGAAGATCTGCCTGCTACACGGAGGCGGCTATGTGGCATTCGGGATAGCTCGGATGGATAAGGGATGGGAAGCGGCGAGGCTGCATTATATGGCTGAGTACTCTGCTGGTGAGGACGCCGATCAGAAGATATCCAAACCTCCTAGCAGCTACTTGGGCTCTTTTTACTATGATTGCGCCACCTTCAGCGAACAGACCCTGCGTTTCCTGATAGACACCGTTGGGATAGACAGGGTTGTGTTCGGGACCGATTACCCTTGCCCGATGGAGATAGTGGATGCTGTGAACTGGGTAAACGGCTTGGAGAGCCTGACAGAGAATGAAAAAGAGGCTATTTTATCCAAGAACCCAGCCCAGATGATGAGCATCTGATCAACAGTTCTCTGTTTGGTCCTTAACATTGATTCTCTGGTTATGATACGTTACTTTTATGGCTTCAACAGAGCACTTTTATTCACGGTAAAAAAGGGTAAAAACAGCCCCTATATTTGAGTTAAGAAGGTGCTGGGGATGGGATTTGAACCCACGTTCTCTATCTGGCTAAGAGTGGCTGTTGCCTGTTCCAATTTAAAAAAAGGACAATTAAATTTAATTTTTTCTCCTAATAACAAAGAAAAGTGAAATGCCTAATAGAATTGAAATAAATGGGTAGCCCGTAATTCCTTGTGAGGCTTCTTCTTCAACTACAGGGTTCTTCCAAGATATTGTTTGAGTAGTTGCCACGTGGTTTATACCGGACAGACTATATAGTTCATCAAAATAATTAGTCACTTCAAATGTTTCAATTATTTCATTTTCATGTGTTATTTGTATTTCCCATCTTTCGTTTTCCTCGTTCCACGTAGCTTCTTTGCTGTTGATTGTTAATGAGCCTGTTGTGGAGTTGAATGGATTATTATCGTATTCGTAGACTGCTTTGAACCATATTGTTTCAGTTTCTCCGGGTACTGTAATTGATTTTGATACTCCACTGGATGAAATTTTTAATCTATCCCATATGCATTTTACTTCATTTGTTTCAAAAGAAGTGAATCCACATTGATTATCAACGATTTCTGAAACTTTATACATGTGTTCAGAGACAGCACTGATATCTATTGGTTGAGAAACTTTGATAACTCCAATAAATGGCTCATCACTGGAGAGATATTTACCTGAGACAGCTATTTCGGGTTCTTGACCCAGGTCTATCCTTTGATCAGATAAAATTACAGTAAACGAAAGTTGGTCAATAATTACATTAACGGTTTGAGTTGTGAATTGAGATAGACCATGTTTTTCATCAATAATTCCTGTAATCAAAAAAGGATACGATCCAAGAGGCTTGTTTGAGATTGTGTCATTAAGAATAAATGTGCCTATAAATGGTTCATTATCGGATTCATAATAGGCTATTTTGGATGGTATTTTTCCACCTTTTTGAATTCTTATTGTCTGATTTTCAGGAATAACTACTTTATCCCATATAGGCGATGTTAAACTAACTTTAATGTTGTAACTATCACAGTTACTAACATAGGTTACGCCATATTTTCTTTGTCCAACATTGTTGTTTTGTATTGGAAAATTGATCCAGCCCGTTTGATCAGTATAATAGTTAGTGCCATTGATTTTCACCAGAATGCCAGTTGCATCAGTTCCATCGTATGCCCAGCTACAATGTAGCTTTATTGTTTGAATTGTTCCTATGTTTACTCTCTCATTCTCATAATATACATCGTCTATGTTGATTTCTACTGGAAGAGAGGGATACCCTAGAGAGAGAACTAAGTCATTGATATCTGAATCAATGCTGATTAATTCAAATTTTGTGAGTTCTTCCCAATCAAGACTTCCATCCAATAATATTGAAGCATATCGTAACGTCAATTTGTGGCCATATGCGGTAAACGAAAAACGCCCATTTGAGTCTGTGATTCTACCAGTGCCATCATTTTCATGTTTGTTAGATAAACCAATGTAATATCCAGGTGCCGGATACCTTCCATCAAGTGTTACTCTACCTGAAATGTTGCGAGGAGGTAGCTCTCCCCAGTCTTCAATAATAATTTCAAAGGTTTCTCCGTTTACTTTTCTGAATTTCCATTCGATAATTCCAATATTTTTCGCTAAATATGCTTCGCCTTCTCCACGTAGATATGTTTCAACATAACTCAGGCTATTAATACTGATTTTAATTACGTCATTAAACTGCTTCCCGTTTACTGTAATATCTCCAATATATTCAACTCTGTATCCGATGTCATTATGTTTCCACATACTACCATCTGTGAAAGATTGGGGTAAATTAATAAGGAACCAAAAATTAAATTCGTTACTTGAGGGAAAACCAGAATTAAATATGATTTTATCTGAGTGAGAACCCCCTAAAAGAGAGGAATCGTATCGTCTGTTATCTAAAAAATTCAGTGTAATAAAAATTCCTTCAGAAATCGTTTCTTGATAAACCACTTCTACATCTTTGATTTCCGTGTCATACGTTTCAGTATAATGCAAATAATGCCCAGGGTTGAACCACATGTAATCATATCCACTATAGGATTCTGCAATACCAGCAGAAACTGGTAAAAAAGATATAATTACGAAGATAATTATTAAAGTCGCACTCGATGTTTTCATTAAAATAAATCTCAATATACAACTTATAAAATGTTTCATATCCTTGCACCCCTTAGTTGAGAAGGTGCTGGGGATGGGATTTGAACCCACGTTCTCTATCCGGCTAAGGGCGCTGTTGCCTTAGTCCTCTGGATCATGAGTCCAGCGCATTAGCCAAGCTATGCTACCCCAGCTCTTCCATGCCTATTACTGCACTATAATTTAAAGGGTTAGGGTAGCCCCGGAATGCGGTTATTCCCTGAGCTTCGGCGCGTACAGGGCCACGGGGACGCCCTTCTCGGTGTAGACGCGGGGCGTCAGCATGTTCAGGCCGTTCACAAGGCTGTAAGTCATGATGCCGGCGAGGTTTGAGAGGCCCAGCACATCGTTCTCGCCCTCCCTGCTTATGGCCTCCACCTCGTCCCCGGGCTCGACGTCGGTGCCCGTGAGGTCCACTAGGAAGTGGTTCACCGAGACGGTGCCTAGGACGGCCCTGATCTCGCCGCCCACCCTCACCCTGCCCTTCTGCGTCAGGCCCCGGGGGAACCCGTCGCTGTACCCTACGTGAACCGTGCCCACCCGCATGCGCTTGGGGGCCGTGAACCTCCTACTGTACGTGAGGCTCTCGCCCTCCTCAACCCACTTCACGTGCTCCACGCGCGCCTTGAGGCAGAGGCTCTGCTTCAGCTGGGCGCCGTGGTTCATGTCGGCCTCCTCGGGGTAGACGCCCATGAGCATGAGGCCGGGCCGCACGGCGTCCAGGTACGTGTGGGGCTCGTGGAAGACGGCGTTGCTGCTGGCCATGCTCTTGACGCCGACGCTTATCCCCTTCTTGTTGCATTGCCTCTCGACCTCAAGGAGCCTCTCCACCTGGAGCCTGTCCAGCTCGCCGTCCTCCGACAGTGTCGAGAAGACTCCGTCGATCTTTAGGTTGGGCAGCTTGGCGATGTACTCGATTAGCCCCGGGGCCTCGCCCCAGCGGACACCCACCCTTCCGAGGCCCGTGTCGACCTTGACCCACACCTTGGCCTCCTTCCTCTGTTTTCTGGCCGCCTCGCTGAGGTGCTCGGCTGTCTTTCTCTGGTACACGGTCTGCGTTATTCCGCGCTCCACGACGTACCCGTACTGCTGGGGCGCGAACAGCGGGTCCATGTTCACGATGCCCACGTCCAAGCCCGCGTCCCTCAGCTGCTCGGCCTCCCACAGCTTGGCCACCAGGACCCTCCTCACCCCCCACCTGGCCATGTACGCTGCGACGGGCACCAGGCCGTGCCCGTAGGCGTTGGACTTCACGCACGGGATGATCTCCCGCCCCGTCGCGGCCTTCACCTGGTCCAGGTTGTGGCCTACGGCGTCAAGGTCGACCTCGATCCAGGACTGGAAGCCCTTGATCCTCTCGGCTATCTCACTGGGCGGCGGCTGCCTCTCGAAGTAGCTGCTCATGGGTATTCGGGTGCGTGTGACCCGTATAAAATGGTTGACTAGAAGAGGAAGCTGGGGGGCAGCGCGAACTTCTCTATCTCGGTCCTGGTTATCGCCTTGATGCGCTCCAGCTCCATCTCCTGGTCAGGCATGATGAAGGTTATGGCCGTGCCACTCTTGCCTGCGCGGGCCGTCCTGCCCACCCGGTGGAAGTACATGAGGGGGTCGTCCGGTACGTCGAAGTTGATGATGAATGGCACGTCCTCGATGTCCAGGCCGCGGGCCGTCAGCTCCGTGGATATCATCAGTTCGAAGTCGCCGCGCCTGAACCCGTCCAGCACCTGCTGGCGCCTCGCCTGGGTGAAGTCGCCGTGGAGGGGCTCAACCGACATGCCGTCCCGCTTGAGGGTTGAGGTCAGCCTGTCCACCGTGAACTTTGTGCGGCAGAAGATTAGGGCCCTGTCGATCTTGAAGAACTCGATGAGTCGGACGAGGGCGTCCTCCCTCTCGTGGGGCGCCAGGATCATGTAGTACTGCTTGATGGTGGTGAGCGCTATCTCGTCGCGGCTCATGTTCACAGTCACGGTGTCCGGCATGAACTTGGCGCTCAGGTTCCTTGTGCGGTCGTCGAACGTGGCGCTCCAGAGGCTCACCTGCTTCTTCTTGGGCAGCCCGTTGAGGATGTACTCTATGTCGTCGTAGAAGCCCATGTCGAACATCCTGTCGGCCTCGTCCAGCACGACCATTCTGATCCATCCCAGGTCCAGGTTGCCGCGTCTCATGTGGTCCATGATGCGGCCGGGGGTACCTACGACGACGGTGGGCTTCTTCCTGAGCTCCCGCACCTGGCCCTCTATACTCACGCCGCCGTAGATGGGCGTAGCCCAGACCTTGCAGTACTTTCCGTACTTGTTTATGTCCTCGTTTATCTGCACGGCCAGCTCGCGGGTGGGGGCCAGCACGAGCCCCTCGACGTGCCCGGAATCCGGGTTCAGCATCTGGAGCATGGGGACCCCGAAGGCGGCCGTCTTCCCTGTGCCCGTCTTGGCCTGGCCGAGGACGTTCTTGCCCTCAAGCATGGGGGGTATCGCGTACTCCTGGATGGGAAACATCTCGTCGAACCCGATCTCCTTGAGGGCTTTCTTGATCTCGGGCTTTATTTGCAGTTCATCGAACTTCATTTTGATCAGTTTGGTTGAGCGTGAATCTCATCTGAGAGTGCGGGGGGCTCTAATAAAGCCTCTCATAAACGTCCAAACGTCACCATGGCGCGGCGCCCCCGGTGACCCCGCCGATATGTAATCCGCGGTTCAAGGCACAGGGGGGCCGACGACCATCAGAGACCGGGCTAGATACACGCTGGCTTTCATACTGCTCCTGATCGCCCTGTCCTTCGCCTCAGTGTACCTCAAGAGCCGGGAGCTGAGTACGAAGCCTCCCAGGGCCGTCGTCCTGGACGCGTTGAACACGACCGGGGGGCCCGGCTTCGCCGCGGGCTGCACGTCGCTGCTTCAGTCCCACGGATACGCCGTGGACGTCCGCGAGGGCGCCAACGTGACCGTAGAGACGGTTAGGGGCCTGAGGGGGTACAGGATCATGGTACTCAGGGTTCATAGCGGCGTCTTCGAAGGCGGCGCCTGGCTCTTCACGGGTGAGGAGTACAGCGGCTCGGAGCACGTCGTCGAGCAGCTGTCAGGTGAGGCACACATGTCCAGGAACCCGAACGACCCTAGGCTGATGTTCGCCGTGGGCAGCGGGTTCGTCAGGCACTACGTGGGCGGGCTGGACGGCTGCCTCGTGTTCCTGATGGGCTGCGACGGCTTGGCTGTGGACGACCTTGCGTCGGCTTTCTGCGGCGCGGGGGCCTCCGCCGTGGTGGGTTGGGGTGGCGCCGTCGCCCTGGGCGAGACCGATGAGGCTGTCCTCTTTGTTCTGGGTGAGGTGCTGGAAGGGGCTTCCCTGGGCGCCGCGGTGGACGACGCCAACGCCCTGGGGGGCTACGGGTCGCCCCTCTTGGTTTACCCTGAGGCTGGGAGGGCTTGGGTGGCAGTGGGCTGAGACCGGGGCCGTGTTAAAAGAGGTGGGTCCCCACACGCCACGTGTTCCGGTTACTGTACCAATAATGGTTACATCCCTGTGACATAAATTGTGCGCACAATGCGAGAAAAAGCGCTACTATTAACACTCCTAATATTATCATCAACTGCAGCGGCGCTGAACACGCCGCAGGTTAAAGGGGGCTCCATCCCGTCAGGGTACCAGTCCTTCTACGTCCTCGGCGACAGCTCCAAGATCATCAAGGACGCCGTGGACGTGGCCTGCAACTTCAACCCGGCCACCGCCCAGCCCTACAGCGTCTTCAGCCTCGTGGCCTACCAGAACAAGTCAAGGATATACATCGACCTTAGGGGTAATGGATACAGTTTCAACAAGCTCGACTTCACAGGCGCCGACGCCGTCTTCGAACTGGACAAGGGAGGCGTCCTGACCCTCGACAACTGGGCACCGCCATACTACACCATCACCCCGCCGACGCGAGGCACCCTCCTGAACGGTAACCTGACCGGCCCAGGCAACAACATCACCGGCGTAGACGGGGGCGACTACTTCTTCGTGGCAGGCGGACCCCTGAACGTGTTCAGGGGCGCCACAGACAGGCAGCCCGGGACGGGCGACGGCAACTTCGTCGCTGACATGTGGGAGATCTACAACCTTGAGAGCGGCGGCCCCCTGGCCCAGAAGAAGTACATCGTCCCCGTGGGGGAGAACACGGCTGGCACAGAGGACTTCCTTGGCTCGGGTGAGCTTGTGGGCGGCACCTTCGCTGTGGTTCAGAGCACAGCCGACGGCACAGTCGTCCACTACAGCAGGCAGGGCACACCGTTGACCGAGGCCCTGAGCAGAGGCGAGAGCTTCGTCATCCAGCACGTCTGGGAGGGCGACTACATAGAGGCTAACAACAAGATACAGGTGGGGTTAATAGCCAGCGGAGGCGAGACCTACGACATAAGGTACTTCACGTTGAAGGACGCCCGTCTGACGGGCCGCGACTTCTACGCTCCCACGTTCCCCAGCGGCTACGAGCCCATGGACCTCAGGTTCCACATATACGCGGTCACGGACGCCCACGTCACCATAGAGACGGACGCCGGCGTCGCCCCAGGGTGGAACCAGAAGGCCGTCCCCGTCAACACCACAGACACCAGCTTCACCACCGACGGCACCACGCCTGTGCACATATACGGCAAGCCCGGCGAACGCATAACGGTCCTGGTCTCGGTGGACGCGGGGAGCGGCGACAGGGACTGGGGCTACACGCCGGTGGACAGGAACAGCCTGGTGAACGAGTACTACGTACCCTACGCGCCAAGCGGGAAGAACTCCACGAGGGATATGCAGATATGGGTCACCCCCGTCTTCAGCGGCACCACCATATACGCCGACTACAACCAGGACGACGCCGTGGACGAGAACACCACCCTCGACAAGCTGGAGGCCCACGGGTTCTACGACGAGGACGACATGGATAACACGGGCACCCACCTGTTCGCCGACTTCCCGTTCTCCGTGGTCTACGGCGAGTCCATCTACGCCATAGTTGGCGGCGACTTCTCGGGCTACGACTGGGGCTACACTATACTGCCCCTGGACTACGCGCTGGCCAACGTCACCCTGGACATATTCAAGGAGGTCTACCCGCCCACCGTGTCAGCCTGCGCCAACGTCTCATTCACACTGACCGTGAAGACGGGGCCACTGGACGACCTGCTGATGATGAACGTGAACGTGTCCGACACCCTGCCACCCGGGTTCCAGTACATAGCGGGCAGCTCCAACATCACCCACACCGACGCCTCAGTGACCCACGAGGACCCCTCGGTGACAGGGCAGCTTCTTGAGTGGGCGCTCAGCGAGGACATGCTCCCCAACCAGACCATCACGGTCTCGTTCAGGGCTCAGCCGTCGCCGGTGCCCATGGAGAACTACATCAACGAGGGTGAGGCGCTGGGCATAGACCCGTTCAACAACACATACAACCCCAAGGACACGGAGTTCATCAACGTGGTGGCCGGCGGCGTCGTCGAGGGCTTCATATGGAACGTCACCAAGGCCCCCAAGGTCCCGGTGCCCGACGTCAGCGTCTTCCTCGTCAACGCCACGGACGGCGTGATAATCAACGCGACGAGCACTGACGGCAACGGGTTCTACGCGTTCACCGGCCTAGATGAGGACAACTACAGCGTGTTCTACGACGACGCCGACCCAGAGCTGTACGGTCTGACCCCCAACAGCGACGATGATCCATACGAGCCGCCGGATGCTCCTCTGACGTCCTCAGCCAACTTCACGCTGGGGCCAGACTGCACCCAGATACACAGCTTCACAGTGTCCCTGCCCGTGGACCTGAACATAACGAAGACGGGCCCGGCCACGGCCCAGATAGGTGAGACCATCTTCTATGGCGTCACCGTCGGCAACACGGGGCTCACGGACGCCGCCAACGTCACCGTGGCGGACAGCGTGTGCGGCGCCCCCACCTACACGGGCGGAGACGCCGACGCTGACGGCGAGGTGGACCCAGGCGAGCTGTGGACCTACGCGTGCAACTACACGGTCAAGGAGTCCGACACCAGCCCCCTGGTGAACGTCGTGAACGTGTCCACAACGGACCCTGAGACCGATTACACCAACAACAACGACACCTGGAGCGTAACGCTCATCCGGACCAACATGACCGTGGTCAAGAGCATACTGGACCCCGCCTCGGGCGAGGCCTACATTGGGGACACCGTCATATTCCAGGTGAACGTCACAAACAGGGGCAACCAGCCCCTCGAGTACGTGCCCCTCAACGACACGTACGACCCATCCAAGCTCGACTACGCTTCAGCCCAGCCTCCCCATGACTTCGTGAACGAGGCCACAGGCGTCATACTGTGGCTCGACGTCACCGGTGGGGCTGGGCTGGCCCCAGGCTCATGGGTGGCCGTGAACGTGACGTTCCAGGCCGTGGGGGGGACGGCCCCCGGGGTGACCGTGAACCAGGCCAGGGTGATAGACGCCAAGGTGCTGGGCCAGGACATCTACCTGAGCGGCGACGACACCGAGCAGGTCAGGGTGCTCGCGCCGGGCATGCTGGTGGAGAAGACCGTGGAGGACCCGCCGGGGGGCGTCGCAGACATCGGGGACACAGTAACCTTCGAGGTCAAGGTGACCAACACAGGCGACGTACCCATACTGGTGCTGCCCCTGAAGGACACATACGACCCCGTCAAGCTGGACTACCTGGAGGCCACGCCCTCACCGGACAGCGTGAACGAGGCCACGGGAACTCTGAACTGGACCGACCTGACGGGCCCGGGCAGCCTGGCCCCATTGGACTCGGTCACAGTGCAGGTCAAGTTCCAGACCCTGGAGGTCACGACGGGCACAGGCACCACCGACCTGGCCGAGGTCATAGACGCGTACCTGGGCGACGACACCTACCTGAACGGAAGCGACACCGCGAAGGTCATCATACTGGCGCCCGTGGGCGGCGAGGTCATAAGGAACCCCGTCTCAGCGGCGGCCCCCATACTGGGCCTCCTGCTGTCGGCGTTGACTCTGGCCGCGTACGCGTCCATAGAGATGGTTAGGAAATAGGGGGAGTCACACACCCCCATTTTTTTAGAGGACCTCGCTGTGGAAGGCCGTCACCACGGTGTCCGCGTTGATGAGCACCCTTGTGAGGTTGTCCTCGCCGACCCCCGCCTTCCTCGTGCTCCCCGACCCCCCTCTGCCGACGTACCACTCCCTGAACTCCCATCCCGGGTTCACGGAGACGCAGCTGAACAGGACGCGCCTGTCCTTCTCCACGAAGTAGACGCCTGGTGGCGGATACACGGATATACCCTCGACGCCACTTGGCTGGCACATTACCGTCAGCTTCACCTTACCCTCGGGGGCCGTGAGCCACGGAGTCGGGCCCGGCTCGACGCCTGGAACCAGCTCGACGCCGGCGGGGAGCTCGACTGCTGGACTCGGCTCCTCCGGCTCCTCGATGCCGCCGTCAGGCTCCTCGCCGCTCGCCTGCCCCTCGTCGCCCTGAGGCTCCTCGGGCGCCTGCTCCTCCGGTGCGCCGCTGGACTGCTCCTCAAGGAGGTTGACGTAGACCAGGTCAACGACCAGGCCCGTCAACGAGTCCAAGTCGACGGCCGCGAGGACCGAGGCGCCCTCGCCCAGGCTCCCAGCCCTGTAGAGCTCGGCGGCCCTGCTTGAGGCTCTGCACCAGAAGGTGGCCGGCGTGTTGTCCACGTTCGCCTCCACCTTGAATGGGAGATACTCCCCCGGCCTCACCTCGAGCACCAATCCCTCGTAGAGGTTGAGCGCGGTGCACTGGTCCTGGAAGGCTTCTACGCTTCCGGGTCTCTCCGGCCCCACAAGGCTGAGGTTCAATGCAACAGACGCGGCTAGTAGAGTCATCAACGCCATGGACCATTTCACGTTTTTTCTCTCGCTCATAATGGTCCATGGTAGGTCAATAACCTGGAATAAAAGAAACGTGGGTGAAAGGATACAGATTCAGGCTCCTTTCATGAAATGGGCTCTAAAATAGCTTTATTTGATATTACATTTTAGCTTTTTTAGCTATAATTCATGATTTTAAGGGAT
>Ga0299912_10004532_pt1 | contig 11396 bp, 8 predicted proteins | sample RVTome_2_FD_207667 | JGI IMG/M metagenome (GOLD analysis project Ga0299912, IMG submission 207667) | Soil microbial communities from uranium-contaminated site in the Upper Colorado River Basin, Wyoming, United States - RVT95D214 (version 2) ... | reverse complement strand
CGCGCTTGATACGCCCCTTAATATCAGCGCCAGCGCAGGAAAGACCGCCCTTGAATCATCAATGAAAGGGCATATCCTTGCCGAAGCACAGTTAATAGGGCTGTATGCAAGAAGCAGGTGAATGAAGTAATTTTAAAATTTGTAAAAACCTCACAAAAGATAAAATGGCTCATAATCACCTGACATTTGATAGAATAATGGTAAATACAGGAAGGCAAACATGACGACCAACACCACTGAAATCTCGCAGTTCCTTGATTACTTAGGGGTCATTATTGTAGTCATCGATCCCGAGCAGAAAGTCAGTTACATAAATAAAAAAGGTTGTGAGATCTTAGGATATGAAAAAGAGGACATCCTCGGAAAGAATTGGTTTGATAACTTCCTTCCGGAAAAGATTAGAGAGGACATAAAAACGGTTTTTGACAAGTTGGTAAGGCAGGAAATTGAGCTTGCCGAATATTTTGACAACGTTGTCCTGGCGAAAGATGGCCGGGAAAGAATCATTGGATGGCACAATCTCATACTAAAGAATGACGCGGGAACAATAGTCGGTATCCTTAGTTGGGGAGAGGATATCACACAACGCAGAAGGGACGACGAGAAAAGAGAGAATCTTGTGCAGGAACTTGCCGACAGGGTAACTGAACTCAAGTCGACGAAAATGAATATCCCCATCTGCTCATTGGAGAAAAAGGATTTAGCTGAAGCAATGAGAAAACATTATCGTCTTATCTCAACAGAAGGTAAGTGCTCCGAATGCCTGCAAGTTCTTAAGATGGTTTCACAAATAAAAAAATAAAGTCAACAAGTAGCGAGTGGGCCGGACGCAAGGAGCTTTTCCGGGCCTGATGCCAATGCGATCCAAACCGCTTCACAGTGGGATTCAGCAGCTTACGCGCGTTTGCAAAGAGCTTTACTTATTTACGTCCAAGGACCCATGGCAAATATATAGATAACGTAAAATATTTTTCGCACAATGGATCAGAGTATTAGGGGAAATAACCAGTGAAAGACAATTTTCTCATATTTTTCCATCCTTACCTTTTTGGCCATATTATTAAGAATTACTATGAAGAACAATTGAATTATTTTAAAGAGATATTTTTCTTTTCAAGTGCTTCAAAATTTGATATTATCATGCCAGTTAACAAGAAAAATACCCGAGGGGTATAGTGAGTGTCCGGCAGGGGGGATAAGAATGTATACGTTAATTGGATCGCAATGGCGCAATTACAAAATATTTGTTGAAAGGCTTCTTCTTAATCTTAAGTCCTATAGCTATTCTTTTATGCCCGAAGATAAATTCGATAGAGTGGTCCTCACTTTCCCTTCTGAAGCTAAGAGAATTTATTGGGATGAAATTCTCTACAGAGCACATTATTCTGCTATTATTGCCATCTTACGGAGCCATAAATGGGCAGAAGGCGTACAGATATCATATGAAAATAAGAACTACCTATCTTTTTGTGCAAATCTGAGAGGGTTGCTTGAATCAGCTTCTGATAGCTTTGATTCTTTAGGAGCTGTTCCTAAATTTATCGCCATGAATTTCAATATGATTAAGAGCCCGTATACGAAGTTTCTTTGCCCAGAATTAGAGGATGCGCTAATACATTTTTCTCACGGTCGGAGGATCAAGAAAGGAGATGACGCGCCAGAGTCGCATAAGGCAAAATCACCTACTGAATACTTGCGGGCATTCGATCCTAAAGACAATTCGCGATTCTACGATCTTTACAGAGAACTTTGTGAAACAACGCACCCCGCAGCCCGCACAGTCCTAATGTTCTTAAAGCCAATAGATAAAAAAGGCGGTGTTATTACCTTATCAGATTCCTATGACGAAATCCTAATTCTGGATTTTTTGGATAGATATAGAACTATAATTGATGAATTCCTTGAGTACGCCTTAAATCTTCCCTTTGTTCTTCTCAAAATATTAAATTTCTTTGGGGACCGAAGGATTGAAACAAAAAATGTTGAGATGATTTGTTTCGACAATATAAAACTCTGGACGGAATGCAAAGAAATATTAAGAGAACAAGGTGTCTATCAAAATACCTAAAGAAACATTTCAAGGAGTCGGCGTGGTGCTCAAGCCATCTCGTTAGCTAATACGTTGCTCATTTCTTCTGTCATCCCTCATAGCTTTATTTTTTTAAAACGCGTTTGTTAGGAGGTGTACAGCGCATCGTATCCCATCGCAGCAAATGTGCGGAGTATCAGGTAACAGTTAGCACCTTTGCTATGGGCATCAGGTTTCAAGTTCAGGGAGACCCTATGTTTTTCCCTTTTCAATTTTGTTGAATGACATAAGTAACATGCCTCATCCCACAATATGCGCCAGGTGTTTGTTCCTAGGGGAGCTCCTATTCGAAGCTCACAAACCTCTTGGGGTCGGTCTTTCTTGCGACCTTCGCAGGTATAAGGCCGGCCAGGAGTGTCGTAAGGAACAGGATACCGCAGACGATGAGGAGATAAAGGTAGGGTGGACGGAAATGTATCTCCCAGCCGAAGGATATCTTGTTTATCACGTTGATGAAGATCAGGCTCATTGCCCAGCCGAGGAAGGCGCCGTAAACTATGCCTCCTATTCCCAGGATGCCGGCTGACAGGACAAGGATGTTCCTTATCTGCTTCCAGCTCCCCCCGAGATATCTTATTATGCTGATCTCCCTCTTTCTTTCCAAAACGAGGGCAAGAAGCATGTTTATCACCCCGATCAAAGAAACAATGATCGATATCAGCTCTATCGCATAGGTGATGGCGAAGGTTTTGTTGAAGATCGATAAGACCCGTTGTCTCAGCTCATCCATGCTCATGATATCGACCGAATACCGGGGCAGAAGCGTATGTTTCAGTTTTTCGATGAGCCGGCCTGCGTCGGCGCCCTGCTTGACATAGACTATAATCTGGGTGGCGTCGTCGAGTCCCCAATACTTCTTCATCCACTTTCTGTCCATGAAGATAAACCCTGAAGTAGTCGAGTAGCTGCTGAATACTTTGCTTACGATGAACCTGACCGGCCCCTTCGGAGTCGGTAGTTCGATAGAATCGCCTTGCTTGAGCCCGAACTTTATGCTCAGATATCTTGAAATGCCGGCACGGGGTGCAGCGCTTTCTTCATGTTCGTTATCACCGGCTTGGCCGCCACGTCCGGACTCCTGCCTCAGTTCAGTGCCGTCGAACCCGGCAACAACCTTTTTCCCCTGGTAGTCTATATATAAAGTCCTGAACCTCTCAACATTCTCCACTTCGGGGAACTTCTTAACCTCCTCTATTAGTTCCTCCGAGAGCGGATAAAAACAGAAATTGGACTTGCAGGCAGACGGCTTGATGTATACGTCAGATGAGATATTCTTGCCCATCCAATCGGTGAGGGAGGCCCTGAGGGAAAAGATGAGCGTCAAAAGCGCTATGATCAGGGCGCTGCTGATAGCAACACTCATGAGCGCAACTGAAAAACGATAGACGTTTCCGGACATATCTCCTGCTGCCAGCTTTCCCGTAGCGCCTGTTATCTGCGTTAGGGTCTTCCGGAATAATGAGAGGACGAGGGAGAGATAAAAGGGAGAGCAGAGGGCAAACCCGAGGATGATTAAGAGTATGCCTGCATATGCCAGAAAGGGAAAGTCAAAGGGCGTGAAGCGGTAATCGATACATGCTACAGCGCCTCCCGAGACTGCAAAAAGCAGGCCGAGGAAGAACAAGGGCTTCATATACCTGAGCCGCTTCATCTCGAAGGAGCCCTCGGAATAGCCTTCCCTCGGCCTGATCCGGGAGGCCTCATAAGCAGGAACAGCAGAGGCGACAATCGAAATGAATATCCCGACTGCAAGGGCCGTAACCGCGTCTCCTGAATGAATGTAATAGTCGGAGATGGCAGTCGAGGTATAAATCATTGAAATGGTTTTTTGGACGGCGATGACAGCGAAATAGGCTGTAACCTGACCGATAGCTATGCCTGCCAAAGAACCCGCAAGACCGATAACGCCGCCCTGGATGATAGCAAGGAGCACCATATCTTTCCTGCCGGCGCCGAGGCCCCTCAATATGCCTATTTCCGTTCTCCTCTTCACAACAGATATAAAGACAGTGTTATAGAGAAGGAACATACCGACAAGGATGGCGATAAGGCTGACGAACTGCAGATTGTACCGGAATGATTTGAGCAGGCCCTTCCTGTTTTCTATGATCTCGCTTTTCTTCTCTACCGCAAGACCGGGAGGCAGGATCTTTTGTATCTCCTCAGCGGTCTTGTCGTCTGTTTCAAGGTCTATTCTCGAAAGAAAGCCTGTCTTGCCGAAATACTCCTGGAAGTTGCCGAGGTCCATCAAAATGGTGTTGGTCGGCAGATAGTCGAAGTCTGCGATGTCCACGACCTTAAGGGTGTATTGCCTGTCATATACCTGTGCCGTGAAGGCACTGCCCCTATCTAATGAATTGACTTCTGCAAATTTCTTCGTGACGATGACGCCGTTAAGTTCCCTGAAGAAATCTTCGAGGTGGTATTGCCCTTTCTGGGCAGGCGCTGTGCTTTCCATGGCCCTTACTGTATAGATGCCTTCTATCACCATTTCCCTGCTCCACGAGGGAATGAACCCGTCAGCTCTTAAAGCGGGCATGCTCTTATCGTTGAGCAGCCGCACATCACGGTAAGTGGTCTCGTCAAAGTCCACGCCTGAGACGTCGAGGACCTCATAATTGGCCTGTCTGTCCAGACCCCTTATATCAGCCTCGAAGGACGTAATCGCCCTGTCTGATGCGACTTTTACTCCTATGAAGAGGCCGACCCCGAGGGCCACGCCGAGTATGGATAGCAGGGTGAGGAACTTCTCCTCCCTCATGTTCCTCCATACGAAGAAGCGTATGAGTTTAAGGGTCCTTTTCAACCGGAAAGCATCCCGTCTTTAATACGGACAATCCTTCGGGCGCACCTCGCAATGTAATCTTCATGGGTGACCAGAAGGACCGTCTTCTCTGTCTCATCCGAGAGTTCCTTCAGAAGCTCCATGATAGCAGCGCCTGTACTGCTGTCGAGGCTTCCTGTAGGCTCGTCTGCAAGAATGATTTCAGGATCGTGTATGAGGGCCCTTGCTATCGCGACCCTCTGCTGTTCGCCCCCCGAGAGCTGATAAGGCCGGTCATTTCCCTTTCCTTCGAGGCCGACGCGCCTTAAGTACCTGTTGACCTTTTCTTCATCGTCTATCCCGTTAAGGAGCAGGGGCATTGCTATATTCTCGGAGACGGAAATGTTCGGGAAGAGGTTGAAGAACTGGAATATGAAACCTATCTTCTTTCTTCTGTATGCGGTCAGCTGTTCGTCCGCATAGGATGTGATGTCCTCACCTCCCACAATGATTCTGCCCTTCTCGGGTCTGTCCATTCCGCCTATGAGGTTCAGAAGCGTGGATTTCCCCGACCCGGAGCTCCCCATAACAGAGATGAAATCCCCTTTTTCGATCACCAGGGTTATATCCTTGAGGATATGGCTGTTTCCGTAATACTTATCGACGTTTTCGAGCCTGATCATCTTCACACTCCTGCTGGTTTTTCATCATGTCTTTCTCACTCCGTTATGCAACAAAAATTAAGGAGCCCATAAGTAATCGTGATTTCTCCAGAAAATCTCCCCTCGCCCCTCTTTGCTAAAGAGGGGAATTATCTCTCCCTTTGGCAAAGGGAGGGCAGGAGGGATTTTATAAAACTTTCAGCTCACTTATGAACTTATTAATAGGTTCAATATCCCACCAGTTCGACATATGCCCGGCCGACCGCTGTGCCTGCGACCGAACACGTCCCTTCCCAATAGTTGTTTCCTGTTATAGCACTGCCCTGAAATTCCTGATCTTCTATAAGAGGAGTTACTATGAGTGTAAGGTTTTCAGAAGGAATCACGATATGCCATCCTGAAGGATATTTGGCGCCTGTCTTTGAAGAACGGTAATGGCTAAGGACAGTGACTTTGAAGTCCGCGAGGGAAAGATGTCTTGAGCTTCCGTCTTTATAAACTAAGGTTCCGGAGGAATATCTATCGGCCGGTCCGTCTTTTTTTCTGATCAGGTAAAGCATCACTTCCCTTTCGTCCTTGAGTTGTATCGAAAACCAATCCCATCCCCGCTCGCCTCTCTCGAATCCTCTCGATGAGATCTCCCTGTCGAACCAGCTCTTGCCTTTGACCCTGAAAGTACTGTTGCCGATGCTCAGCGTTCCGTGTGTGTCGAGATTCGTATAGGAGAAATAGAGAGATGCTATAAGAGGAGATTCCTCAGATTTTCTCGAATACCCGGCATCTCCATGCAGCACAACGGGTTTGGCAGGCGAAAGGAGGAGGTCGAGGTCTATCCCCTTGTCCTTGTCAGATGCCCTGAGTTGCATCTCTTCCCGGGTCCCTTTGAGCGAATTATTACCCACCCATACATCGAGACCCCTTACTGAGGCGCCTGCAAATCCGAAGACTCCGGCATCGGCCGATTCAGAAGAGAGAAATTTCCTGTCTTTAACGTCCGAAAGGGCGAAATGGGAGATGTAGATGTTGCGCACGCCGAACCTGGATTTATATTCTCTCTTCTGCACGCCGATGGCGAAGAAGGTTAGTTCATAACCGAACTCTCTACCCGTTTCATCTAAAAGATGGCCTGTGAGATACCACCACTGCACCCTGTAGTCTTTGCTGTAATAAAAATCATCCGGCAATTTGGGCCGGGAATTCTCAGTAACGTCCTTATACTCAAGCCCGAAGGTATAGACCGTGAAGGACAGAAAAAACAATATGATATAAAAAAGCCTTTTTTTCATTTTCGTTATACATATACGTTATCACGGATAGGTTTGTTTTGTGATAGCTGCATCAACGGGAATACGGTATGCAATGATTTCAATAGGGTGCTTAATGGCGAGACAATGTCATCTCAACCTGCCCACAGGCATTGCAGAAGAGAAACTCAAGTATTCAAATCAAATGCAATTTTTCCGGCTGCGTTACAACAGCTTGACCTGCTTGCCGTTGCTTGACAATGAAACCTCTCAACTGGTAATTTTAAGGTTATGAGTAAAGACTACAAGGACACCTTAAACCTTCCCCAGACAGACTTTCCGATGAAGGCCAACCTTTCGCAGAGGGAGCCTGAAATGCTGAAGGCATGGGACGATAAGAGGATCTATCAGAAGACCCAGGAAAAGAACAAATCAAAAACCCCTTATATCCTTCATGACGGCCCCCCTTACGCAAACGGCCACATACACATGGGCCATGCCCTCAACAAGATATTGAAGGACATCATCGTCAAGTACAAGACAATGAAAGGGTTCTATGCCCCTTATATCCCTGGATGGGATTGCCACGGACTTCCTATTGAACTCCAGGTCGACAAAAATCTCGGGGATAAAAAAGACAAGGTCGGCATTATCGAAAAAAGGAAGCTCTGCAAGGAATATGCTGCAGAGTTTGTAGATATACAAAGAGAAGAATTCAAACGCCTCGGGGTATTTGGCGACTGGGCAAGGCCCTACCTGACGATGAACTTTGGTTACGAGGCATCGATTGTCAGGGAGTTCAATGCGTTTGTCAGGAATAATTATGTAACTAGAAGAAAAAAGCCTGTGCACTGGTGCCCCTCCTGTGTGACCGCGCTTGCTGAGGCTGAGGTGGAATATGCCGACAAGGAATCCCCTTCTGTATTTGTCAAGTTCGGTCTTGACGAGGAAAATACAGCGAAATATTTTCCTGCGCTGAAGGGCAGAAAAATATTTGTTATCATATGGACTACAACTCCCTGGACACTTCCGGCAAATCTCGCCATAGCCTTTCACCCTGACCTTGAGTATGCTGCTGTGGAACATGAGTCGGAGGTCTATGTTGTTGCAGAAGGCAGGATCGAGGCGCTCAGAGAAAGGATAGAGCTTCAAGGCAATGTTGTTGCTAAGGTTTTGGGCAAAGACCTTGAAGGCATGCAGGCAGACCATCCCTTTATAGAGAGAAAATCACAGGCAGTACTTGGTGAATTCGTTTCCCTTGAAGAGGGCTCAGGCGTTGTCCATATAGCACCGGGTCATGGTGAGGACGACTATCAGACAGGTCTTAAATACGGTCTGGAGATATACGCGCCTGTTGATGACAGGGGCAAGTTCACAAAACAAGCCGGCGAACTCGAAGGCCAGTTTGTCTTCAAAGCAAACGCCCTGATCATAGAGACACTGAAAAATAATAATCACCTTATAAAGGAAGAAAAGATAACGCATTCCTACCCCCACTGCTGGAGGTGCAAAAAGCCTGTAATTTTCCGCGCGACCGAGCAGTGGTTTATCTCTGTTGAGCATAATGATCTGAGAAAGAAATGCCTTGAAGAGATAGACAGGGTCAGCTGGGTCCCCAGATGGGGAAGGGAGAGGATCCACGGCATGGTCTCAAACAGACCTGACTGGTGCGTCTCCCGCCAGCGAAGCTGGGGCGTGCCTATTACTATCATCAAGTGCAATGACTGCGGAGAGTTTATCGATGACAGCGCAATTTTGGATTCCATAGTGAGGCTTGTTGAAGAAAACGGGGCTGACATATGGTTTATAAAAGAGGTTGAAGAACTTCTTCCCTCAGGCTATACCTGCAAAAAATGCGGACACAATAAATTCTCAAAGGAAAAGGACATCCTCGATGTCTGGTTTGATTCAGGAGTCAGCCATGCCGCTGTCATGGAAAACGATGAAAGGCTCAGCTGGCCGGCGGACATGTATCTTGAGGGCAGCGACCAGCACAGGGGATGGTTTCAAAGTTCCCTCCTCGCCTCTGTTGGCACGCGGGGGAAGGCCCCTTACAGGACAGTGCTGACGCACGGGTTCGTTGTAGACGGCTCAGGCAAGAAGATGTCGAAGTCCCTGGGGAATGTTATCGCTCCGCAGGAGATCATAAAGAACTTCGGGGCTGAGATACTGCGCATATGGGTCTCTGCAGAGGATTACAAGGACGATATCAGGATATCCAAAGAGATCCTCAACAGACTGACAGAGGCCTACAGAAAGATCAGGAATACCTGCAGGTTCCTCCTTGGCAATACCTCTGACTTTGATCACAGGGACTACAGCGACAGCCTCCAGGAGATGGACAGATGGGCAATGAGCAGGCTCCAGGGACTAATCAGGAAGGTGACGAACTCTTACGAAAATTACGACTTCCATGAGGTGTTCCACGCTATACATAATTTCTGCGTTGTTGATATGAGTTCTATCTATCTGGACATCCTCAAGGACAGGCTCTATACTGCGAAGGCCGACTCTGCTGAAAGGCGTGCCAGCCAGTGGGTCCTTTTCGAGGTCCTTTCGGTCCTGACAAGATTGATGGCGCCGGTGCTCTCTTTTACTTCAGAGGAGGTTTGGGGATATGTTATCAGGGAAAGTGCACAGGGCAAAGACATCAGTGCTGAGGAATCCGTATTCTTCTCTTCGTTCCCTGAAGTACAGGAGAGGTTTCAAGACAGCGAACTTGAAGAAAGATGGAAAAAACTCCTCAGTCTGAGAAATGAGGTCAATAAGGCGCTTGAACTCAAGAGGGCTGAAAAATTCATCGGGAACTCCCTTGAGGCAAAGGTACAAATATATCTTCCTGAAGAATTCCGGTCCCTTGCCGAATCCTACATTGAGTTTCTGCCGGCTTTTTTCCTTGTGTCATCTCTGAAGCTGACAAGGGAAAGCCTTGCCAATGTATATGAGGGGGTCTATGAGAGTACTGATATCCAGGGCCTCCAGGTGATTGTTGAAAAGGCCTCCGGGAGCAAATGCCAGCGGTGCTGGAACTGGAGCGAGAGCGTTGGCAGTTTTGAGGAATCACCGGATCTCTGCGGCAAATGTTACGGCGTCCTTAACCAGAAGTAGATGAGTTGAGCAATGAAAAAAAGAATATCCTACTCTCTTCTCTTAATTTCGTTCATAGTTCTGCTTGACCAGGTTACAAAGTATCTGGCAAGGACATATATCAATCCCATGGAATCGATCGAACTGCTCCCGATACTGAACCTTGTGAGCGTGCGCAACCAGGGCGCGGCATTCGGCATGTTTAGAAGCCTCGGGAATAATTTTTTTATTGCCATATCTGTTGTCGCGATCCTCTTTATGCTCTGGGTTATAGTCACTGCAAAGGAAGATTACAGGGTCTTTTCCCTGCTTGCCGGCGGCGCTATAGGGAACCTGATTGACCGTTTGACACTCGGATATGTAGTGGATTTTGTAGATGTTACGGTTTCAGGCCATCACTGGCCTGCATTCAATGTCGCTGATTCCGCACTTACCATCGGCATAACATTCATGCTGATCACTCTTCTCATAAAGAGGCGCTGATGTTTCCTGTATTGATTAAAATAGGGCCGCTTACCATCCATACCTACGGATTTCTCATTGCAGCAGGATTTCTCGTTGCCCTGGCTCTGGCATCCAGAGAGGCCAAAAGAGAAGATGTCCCTAATGAGAGTGTTATTGATGTCGGTTTCTACGCGCTGTTTGCAGGCATCATTGGTTCCCGGCTGTTTTTTATACTGACTAACTGGCAGCACTATTTGGAACATCCGATAGATATGGTGAAGATATGGGAAGGCGGCCTTGTCTTTTACGGGGGCATGCTCTTTGCCCTGCCTACGGTCATCTGGTATGCCAGGAAGAAGAAACTCTCGCTCTGGCAGACAGCAGACATCTGGGCGCCTTCCATAGCGATAGGACATGCTATAGGAAGGCTTGGGTGCTTCTGCGCAGGGTGTTGCTACGGAAGGCCTGCGGAAGGCCTGCCCTGGGCAGTCACCTTCACCAATCCTGATTCCCTCGCTATCATCGGCACACCGCTTCATCCTACACAGCTTTATGAATCTGCCGCTGAATTTCTGAACTTCCTCATTCTTATAATTTTCAGGAGATATCAGACCTTTAAAGGACAGCTCTTCTGGATATATATTCTCAACTACTCGGTCATCAGATCTGTTGTAGAGATGTTCAGAGGCGACGAGGTCAGGGGTTTTCTCGTCTCTGGATTCTCCTACTCACAGGCTATTAGCGTCGCCATTTTCATAACAGCTCTTTCTTTTCTCATAACATTGCAGAGAAAAAAGAACCAATAACCGTCTGTTGCTGCAATAAAAACTGACACTCCCGGTCCATCAGGGCAATATGGGATAATGCGCACGATCAGCTGAGGAAGATCAGGAAACTTTTCAGGGTCAGCAGAGTGCTCCCCTTACCATGTATAACAGAAACTCAAAGGACTGAAAAAGATCGGTCCTCAAAGCTGTTTTATTCAGATGAAAAAAATTGAAACAGCGACTTAATATTTTAAAAACAGCATGAATAAAAATATCTTATTAACCTATATGCCTATTTTAAGTAACCTCTTATTTCTAAATATAATTTTCCTTATATAT
>Ga0299912_10004531_pt1 | contig 11396 bp, 7 predicted proteins | sample RVTome_2_FD_207667 | JGI IMG/M metagenome (GOLD analysis project Ga0299912, IMG submission 207667) | Soil microbial communities from uranium-contaminated site in the Upper Colorado River Basin, Wyoming, United States - RVT95D214 (version 2) ... | reverse complement strand
TAAATTATACAATTCGATGCGGGTTTCGGACCTGATTTTTCAGGCGGGCACTTTATCCAAGCGGGCTTACTGGGTCGAATGTGAGTTAGCCCGGGTTACTGATGATCAAGTAACGCAAATTTTAAAATTGGACCTTGAAGATATAATAACAAATAAAAACGCGGAAAACGATATCGAATTGAAAGAGGATGACTGCGTTTTTATCCGTCAAAAACCGGATTGGCACCCGGTGCAAGAGGTGACGGTTGAGGGCGAGGTGCTGTTTCCCGGCCGTTATGCCATCAAGCATAAAGATGAAAAAATGTCGGAACTGATAGCCCGAGCCGGCGGCCTGACACCCGTAGCCTTCCCCAAGGGGGCGCTATATATACGCAGTACGATTGAGGGTCAGGTAAAGCAAAGAAATATCGGCCAGATTATTGAGAACACCAAAGAAACACGTGTTGATTCAACTGGTAATATCATATATGACAAGGAAGTCAAATTTGACCCTTCCCTGTTAAATCGAATTATTATCGATTTACCGGAGATACTTAAAAAACCCGGCGGACCAAGCGATATCGCGCTGGCCGATTCTGATTATATTTATATACCCCCATATCCTTCAGGTGTACAGGTGATCGGCGCGGTCGCCTTTAACGGCACCATCGCACATCTAAAAGGTAAAAAAGCCAAATACTATATAGGACAGGCCGGCGGAACGACACCGGATGGCGATATATCGGGCATGAGATTGGTGAAGCCTAACGGCAAGGTCTATTACGGCGGGAAAGCTCAAAAAATGAAAGCCGAATTAGGGGATGCCATTATCGTTCCCTCTAAAATAAAACGGACTACCAACTGGGGCAGTGTGCTGACTACCACCGCCACCATTGTCGGTTCGGTAGCTACGACTATATTTGTAGTTGATCGACTCAAATGATCGCTATAATGGAATTTATGTCAGCGCAGAGATACCGATATAACATACGGGGGGATAAGTATTTTCCCATAACGAGTTACACGGCTAATAGCAATATTTGATAATTGAGGTGTTTATGGAAAATCGCATGGTCAGAGTTGTGTCGCATATCCTCGATCTTGACAATCCCGATCAGGATGTGCAGGAGGGGCTATTTACAGTTAACAATAATGCAGCATTGAAATTAGATCGCAATGAGGTAACAGTCCCGCCCTCCCCGATGGTTTTAAAAGCGCTCAAGAATTCAATAAATGACAAGCCATTGAACTTTTATTCCGACAATCAATCAAGAAAACTGCGGCGTAAGCTATCGCTTTATACCGGTGTCAATTTCGATTCAATTGCCTGTTATTATAATCAGGCTGCAGTAATGGAGACAATCGCCAGAACTTATCTTCAACCGGGCCTTGAGGCATTGTTGGCCTTGCCCTCCGATAGCTCGTTTTCCCATTATGCCTCAAGTGTGGGAGCCAAAGTTGTAAACGTAACCTTTAGCGATTTATTTGAACCCAAAATAGAAGAGATCATTGCCGATATCACTCACAGAACGCGGCTGATTTATCTGGCCAATCCCAATGGGATAACCGGCTGTTCGTTAACTGAATCGGAATTGGTTTTTCTTCTGTCTTACGCTGAAAATTCACTGGTCGTAGTCGATGAGTCATATTTTGAATTTAGCGGGATAACGGTGGCCGATCTAATTCCGAAATTTTCTAATTTAATCATTATCCGGTCATTTTCAAAGGGCTTCGCGCTAGCCGGTTTCGATACTCATTATTTGATGACTGATTCCAGAAATTTTAAATTCCTGAACAAAATCGGATTTCAGAAACAGCCGGATACTCTGGCTCAGGCGGCGGCGGAAGCGGCACTGGAAGATTTTGGCTATACCGCGGTGATAATCCGTCAGATCAACGAATCGAAAAAAATGATATTCGAAAATTTATCCGGATCAGGTTATGAATTCAGAATAACGCCGGCCAATTTCTTTTTGCTCGCCGCAGCCGATCCCCGAGGCCTGACTGCTTTTCTGTCGAAACAAAATATATTTGTTCATGATTTGATGGGACTTCAGGGTTTCGAAAATTATGTGCGAGTAACGATTGGCACTCCTGGCCAGACTATCGTGTTGCTCAATGCGCTGGCGCAATGCGCCGCCGAACAGGCAATAAGCCTGAAGACGACGCGGATGGCTGAAAAGCCGGTCACTCGGGTTAATTCTTTTCATGTTCCGGATAATCGAGCGCCGATTGAAGGCCGGGTGGAAACTCAAAACGTTCCATATTGAAACACCGACGCCCGCCGGGATTCGATACGGCCGCAAGGGTATAGATTTTTAAGCAGAAGCGGCTACCTGAAATTATAAATCGTTAACCCGGTTAAAAATACTATTGTGCGCATTCAATATACTGGAAGCGATCATTAATTGAATTTCCGCTAACGAGGACTTCCCGCATTATATTGAAACCGGCATAGTTCTTATACCTTTTTGTTTCAATTATGGCAACATATATAACAATATTTTAAAATTAAATATGAGAACGCGACTGACTCTGCCGAGAACTAAGGAAGTAACATTTCTTTAGATAATTCGATATGACAAGGGGGATACTTGCTAAGAGAACGCTTAAATACCTTAAGAAAGCTGCTTTTCATAGCATATTTAGGCCTGGTCGCTTTAAGTTTTCAGCTATCAATTGTAATTGATTCATATGCGGCGGGCGAAGAGGTTAATTTTAGCCGTTACGACGAAATAATGATAGTAATTCTCATAATCTGGGGGATTGTTTTATGGAATTACAAGAGCTGCTATTCCTTTAGGGCTGAATCATTTTTCAGCATAGTACGGTCCGCATCCCTGGCATCTTTGATTGCTTTTGGCATTTTTATTGTAGTCTTATTCTATGCCGGTTATTCAGAGCTTGGCAAGTTATTAATCGGCAGTTTTATGCTTATGTCGCTTTTGGCTCTTAACGGTTTAAGGCTTTCAGTGCGAGGATTGCTCGAATATATCCGCCGACGAGGTTTCAATTTCCAGACGGCGCTTATCGTCGGGCGCGGCGCTATGGCCAAACAGTTTGCCGATAGAATTATCCAACACTGCCAATGGGGTTATCGAATCATCGGTTTTATCGATACCACTTCCGGCGGCAAGCCGAATCTTTGGAGATACAACGATATCCCGGCTATCGGCGCGATAAATGATATCCCGGACATAATCAAAACCCGACAAGTGGATTTGGTAGTGTTCGCCGTGGAAAACCGGGAATTGAGCGAAATCGACCGGGCGGTGGCTGTTTGTGAAGAAATGGGCACCAGGGCGGCAGTAATAACCGATTTGTTCCCGGCGCGAATTGCCAACAAAAAAGTGGGAGAATTTTTTGAATTTCCGGTCTTATTTTTCGATACGACCCCGCAAAAATCAACGGCCTTAATTATTAAAAGCTTGTTTGACCGGGTAGCGGCCCTGGGGGCGCTCTTTATCTCTATGCCGATATTAATTTTTACGGCTCTGGCTATTAAAATTTTCTCAAAAGGGCCGATTTTATTTAAACAGGAACGTTTGGGTATCAACGGCAAGAAATTTACCATGTACAAGTTTCGCACGATGGCGCCTGAAGCTGACAAACTAAAGGACAGCCTGAAAGATCAAAACGAGATGGATGGCCCTGTTTTTAAAATTGAAAACGATCCCAGGGTTACGCCGCTGGGCCAATGGCTGAGAAAAACATCTATTGATGAACTGCCTCAATTATTCAATGTCGTCAAAGGCGATATGTCTCTGGTCGGTCCCCGGCCGCCGCTTTCAAATGAAGTTAAACAATATGATCACTGGCAGCGGCGCCGACTATCTATGAAACCGGGAATTACCTGCTTATGGCAAATCGGCGGCCGCAATAATATAAATTTCCGGAAGTGGATGGAACTGGATCTTAAGTATATCGATAATTGGTCTTTGTGGCTTGACACGAAAATTTTAGCTCAAACCATACCGGCGGTAATCAGCCGCAGAGGCGCGCGGTAAGGAGTATCATGGCCGACATCCTTGTGGTCGACAATAACCAGCATATATCCCGTATGTTTAACGAGATATTATCCCGGGATGGCCATAAGGTAACTATCGCCAATGATGGGTATGGCGCGCTTGAGCTAATCGATAAGAACGATTTCGAAATCGCTTTTATTGATCTCGGGCTGCCCGATATAAATGGCCTGGAGCTGTTAAAATTAATAAGCTTAAAATCTCCCCTGACAGTATCAACTGTTATTTCCGGTAAAAACGATATTAATTATGCCATCGAATCTATCAAAACCGGCGTATTCCGCTATCTAAAAAAGCCTTTTGATCTTGATGAAATAGCCGAAATCGCCAAGCTGGCCCATAGAGAGAGAATGAATATGATCCGCTCGAGGTACTTGCCGGGCCGCTTGCTCGATTCGAGCGGTCGTGGCGGATTTAAATTGTATAAATTGCTTATAGATCTGACGCTGATAATATTGGCGCTGCTGGGCGGGTTTTTCTTTCAAAAAGAAATAAATCATTGGCTGGGAACGCCGTCTTTTTGGAGTTTAAATGAAATAATTTATCTCTCGCTATCTTTGGCTTGCTGCTACAGTTTTATATTTTTCCAGGATTCGCGATCCGCTGACATACTGAATAAACATCGGCAATTTAATAATGATTTCAAGAATCTTAGCCTGACCTACGCGATATTCACGGCTATATTATTTTTCGTCACCAATTTTATGGATAGCCGAATTGTTTTAATTGGCGGGTATTGCTTCGGTCTGGCCGGCCTGCTTCTGAGTAATCACACTTTGCTTCCCTACCTGGATACTATTCTGACCGGCAGGCGAGAAGGACGCAAAAGCATTATCCTGAAAGGTTTTAATAAATCGACGGCAGATAAAATAAAAGCGTATGATGCCGAGAAAGCCCGGCTGCATGAGCTATTGGCAAAGGAATCGGGAAAGAAACAGGCAGTTAAACCAGGCATAGATGACAAAACGGAATGCCTTGATGATGATTCGACGCGCGTATGCGAAAACCAGGCAAGCGGGTTGATCGCCCAATTTAAAGGCAGCAGATCCAGGTTTAGCCCTGTTCGGGAGAAAGACAAGGCCGAGCATATCTCGCGGTAGTATTAAATGTTTATTCCCATCAGAATTATATTCCTGCTACTTTTATTCACCCACATGGTCACTGCCGAATTAATCCCGATCGGCAGACCGGATACCGATATCACTTATAAATACGCCAGAGAGCTGTATTTGCGCGGTTTTCTGATATCTAAAAATCTGCTTATAGCTCCTTTAGATTATAGCGAAATAGCCTCATTGTCGGCGACCGGAAAACCCGCCGGCGTGAATCGACTTATAACCTCTTTACAGGATGTGACCGGCAAGAAAACCGATATCGGCAATCTGGCTATTAAAACGGCTTTTATACCTCACGGCAGTTACAGCGATGATGCCAAACACGCTTACCTGGCATTGATTCCCGAATTATGTTACCAAATTTCAAATGCGTGGGCAGCGCAAACGGCTTATCGGATTGATGGCGCGCTGGCGGATGATCCCATGTATACCGGCAAGAAATGGGATAATTTCGCCGGTTATGCCGAGCTGGCGGTATTGTCATACCGGGGCAAACGATTGGCTATTGATTTAGGGCGATCCCGTCATGCTTGGGGAATATCAAGCGGCGGCAGTAACTTATTTTTATCAGCGGGGGCTTTTCCGCTGGATGGCATATCTTTTAAATATCACCTGGCCGATAAAATTTCATTTTATTCGGTCATTGCCGCTCTCGCGCCGGTCGGCGCTGTTTCGCTATTTACGCCCGACACCCCGACTGAAAACCGCTATTTTTCGGCTCACGCGCTAAGGATTTCCCCCTGCTTGTGGTGGGATGTCGTGTTAAAAGAATCGGTTATTTATGGGGGTGCAGGGCGTCCGCTTGAACCGGCTTACGCTATTCCTTTTATCTGGTTCCACGCCGAACAACTTAACGGAAATGTCGATGACAACACCTTTTTCGGCATTGAAAGCGTAATCAGGCTGAAAAACCGCTATGCCGGATACATGGAAATTCTTTTAGACGATTATCAGATTGAAAATAAGAGCGCGTCTGATGACGAGCCGAGCGAATATGGGATTACCGCCGGTATCGATATTTACGATTTCCCCATGGAATCGGGAACGATTGAACTGGAATACACGCGTATCGCGAATTACACATATAATCAAAATAAGCCCAGAAATGTCTATATCAATCAGGGTTATCCATTAGGGCATCCGCTTGGACCGGACCACGAGAGCTTTAAAATAACATGTGTGTACCATTTTAAAAAATATATATCTGCTGAAATTACCGTCTATGTGCAAGATCGCGGCGAGGGTCGGCTGGCGGATCCTTGGGAAGCATTATGGCTAAACCACGGCTATAACGAGGATTTCCCATCGGGAATTGTCGAAAATAGGCGAGGTATTGCGGCGAGTTTCTTTTTTCACAAAAATGATTTTATCCAGGGTAAGATGTTGCTCGATATAGCCGATATACAAAATGATGGAAACATCTCCGGGGCAGACAAGAAAACCTGGAGTATGCGTCTGGAAATAATAGTCAATCTTTCCAAGATAAATTGGAGGCTTAACGATGATTAAAAACATCAAAATGCCGGCGCTGCTAACAATGCTGGCTATAATTTTGCTTTGCCCCGTGGTCGTGGCCGATAACGACTATATGACCGGGTCTCGGGGTGAGGGCATCGGATTTTCTTATTCAGCTCTGGCCGAGGAACCCACCGGTGCATTCTACAATCCGGCCGGTCCGGCATTTATTAAAGGCTGGCAGGCGCAATTTCAATTTCAGCGGCCTACCGAATACGGGTTATCGGTCATCAATGAATCGCCATATGGCGGCTTGGTGGGCGCGAATTACTATCATGAAAAATTAGGCAATATCGTACTTAACGCGCATCAGTTCGGATCATTCACCGATCCCACTTCCCTGACAACGGTCAGTAGTGTCAACCTCTCTTACGCCCGCTTGATTAATGAGCAATGGGCGGCGGGAGCCGGTTTCAAATATATGTTCGAAACGAATTTCGGCGACCGGTCGGTTTATGATTTTGATATGGGCTTGACCTGGCGACCGATTACGAAAGTATCACTCGCCGTAGTCGGCGAAAACCTGCTTAAGAGCGAATTGACGCCCGAGATAGTCGGATATCCGCAGCATCTTGCGCGGAAATTCCGTCTGGCAGGCGCCTATCATACGCCGATGGAAAATGTATCCGGATCTTTTCTTGCCGGCTGGCAGATGGAGCAGGCCGGAGAAATCGAAACCAACAACGCCTCGCTTTTTAACGTTGGGACCGAATGGTGGCTGAACACTCAGGGTACGGCCAGCTTCGGTTTGCGCGGCGGTTATACATTAGGCAAATCAACTGTATATAGCTCAGAGGAAGATTATGCCCGCTGGAGCGCCGGTTTATCGGTGAATTTCAATATGCATGGCCGCGATTTCAGGATTGATTACGCGGTGCGGAGCTATCCCTATGAATCCACTGAGAATTTGACCGCGGATCATTATGTTTCATTCTGCTATGGCTGGGGCGGCGTGCCGGATTATTATAGCGAACAAAAAGATGAGACATACGATTTAACCAAATACAAAAAGGAACAAACCTGGAATACACCGGCCGTGGTCGAACAGGTGTCCGGACCGAAAAGCGCGGTATTACCGAAAAGCCCCGGACAAACAGATCGGGCATTGACCCCTGATTTTGGTAAACTTAATCTGGTACTTGACGCGGCCCAGTTGGCTTCCGGAGGAAATCCGAGTATCGTTTTCTATCTCCGGCCAGATGGTTTTCTTCAAATCAATTCGTGGAAGCTTTATATTTTCGCCGCCAAATTGAAAAATTGGCAGGATGACGCGGTCGATAATTTCGCCCTGCATGTTATAGAAGGTAAAGGTGTGACACCTTTAAACGTGGTCTGGAATGGTAAGCTCGCGGATGGCAACTATGTGAAACAAGGGAAATATTATTTTGTCGTTATTGGCCAAGGCAACACCGGCGAACGCTACATGTCCGATTGGTGCAAGTTTAAGGTGGAATAATTTCCGCCTTTGAGGATAAAGAAAGCGGCGTCGTTATCGGCGCCGTTTTTTTATGGGACCTAAAATTATAATTATTTTAATAAAATCATTTTAACATGCTCATAATGCAAGCCAACCCTCAGTCGCGCGAAATACATCCCCGATGGTTGATCCGTCGCATTCCAAACTACCGTCTGCTCACCCGCCGGCTGATTACAATTAATAAGATTTGCTATCTTGCGGCCGAGGATATCGTACACCTCTAACGACACCAGAGATTCTTCGGTAAGGGTATAGCTGATTGTAGTCGCGGCATTGAATGGATTGGGATAGCAACCCAAATCGAGATCATAATTTTCAGCAAGATTAGGATTATCAGCGATGCCTGTCAAATAGGCAAGCACTTCCAGATAAACATCGTGATCATCCGGATAATTCACGGCATGGGCATAGGTCAAATATAAGTCGTTTCCTTCCGGCCAAATATGAGGTTGAGTGTTGTTGGCGTTATCTTCGGTGATAACGAATTCCTCGCCCCAGTCGATAGCATCGAGCGAAAAACGGCAATAAAGATTATAGGCGCCGCCGGCATGTTTGGCATAGGTCACCATATAGTGACCATCGTACATCCGGCAAACAAACGGATCGTGCGAATTGCGATTGGTGGTGATTTGAACGGGTGTGCTCCAATTAAGCCTGTCGCTGGAGGTCGTGATGAAGACATCGTATTCGTATTGGCCGCCGGTGCGAGCATGATAAGCATATAAGTAAGTTCCATTGGTATGTTTCATTAGGCGGGGCCGATAGCCGGTCGATGCTACTTGAGTCATCTCCGTATCCCATTGCCCGCCATAGGGGCGATGCGCTACATATACCCCCTGACTCATGACCACATAGTTCATTGCCAGCGAGCTATCCGATTCGACTACCAGGGTTGGATCGTAATACTGAACGCTAGTTCCCCAGCCGAGAGCAACTACGCCTTCATCAGTCCAAGTTAAGCCATCAACCGACCAGGCCGACCGGATTTTGTAACTGCCGTTCTGGTCGGAGGCGTAAAACAGTTTCAGCGTATCGGAGGGCATCTGGACGAAACTGAGCGTGGCCTGATCGCCGGAGCCGGAGATAATCGGTTCAGGGGAAGTCCAATTCAGGCCATTATCGGCTGAGAAAGCGACATACAAATCGCCGGAGGCCCAATCCGGGTTACGAGCGAACGCGACCATGATTCGGTCATCGCTTAGCCGCGCGATCCACGATTCGTAATCGTTAGTCGGCCCGCCGGAAATAACGACCGAATCGGCTATCGCGGATGATGAAATAAATATAAAAGCCAAAAGACATATAGCTTTAATCGCAGATTCAAATTTTCGTGAAAGCGTAACCATATTTTGCTCCAAACACTAAAAATTGTAAGTTCAATCGTTCTTTTCAATATAATATATGATTTTGCAGAGACAAGAACAAATAAGCGTGGATAGATTTGATTACCGGCTCGTTTGCCCTTCCCAGCGGTCGATTATCGCCGCGCCGACAGCATCCCCTAAAACGTTGACAGTAGTACGGCAGCGGTCCAGAAGCCAATCGATCGCCAATATCATGGCGATACCATCGGTGGGCAAACCGACCGCATTGAGGACGATTACCATAGTTACCAGTCCGGCTTCGGGAATACCGGCGGCGCCGATAGCGGCCAGAGTGGCGGTTAGAAATATTATCACCTGCGCGCCGAAGTCAAGCGGTATACCGTAAACCTGAGCGATGAAGATAGCGGCTACCGCCTCATACAGCGCTGTACCGTCCATATTAATAGTTGCCCCCAGCGGCAGCACGAAACCGGCCGTGCGATTGCTGACTTTGTTTCGCTCCTCCACGCATTCGATAGTCATCGGTAAAGTGGCCGAACTTGAGGCGGTAGAAAAAGCTGTCAGCAATGCGGGAGAGATATTTGACATATATTGCCAGGCGCTCCGGCGCGCGAAAAAGTAAATAGCCGGTACAAGCACCAAGAAAGTATGGATTAAAAGTCCGAACACGACTGTCATGAAATATTTACTCATGCGGGTCAGTTCGGCGATAAAACCGCCTACGGTAGCCATTTCGGCTTTGCCCAGACGCGCCGCCACCAGCCCCAATATGCCCAAGGGCGCGAAATACATCAGCAAGCGAATAAATTTAAGAAAGGCTTCATTTAATCCTTCGAATAATTCAATAACATTCTTGCCTCTATCGCCGAGAGTGGTAAGAATGCCGCCGAACACAAGCGAGAAAAATATCAACGGCAGGATATTGTTGTTAACCATGGCCTCGAACAGATTTTTGGGGATTAGGCCGATAATTACATCGATGAAAGAAAATGTTTTTTCTTTAAGCTTAATCTCAACGCCGACACCGGTAGTCTCCGGTTCGACTTTTTTACCGCTACTGTCGAGCCATTGATCGACCGGAATTTCTTTGTTAGTGGAAACCGCGGAGGGATCTATCAAGCCCCTGATCTTCTGATCTAAAAGATGAATTCTGAACCGGGCGGAATAATCATGTCCGGCAAGTTCTGTGCTATCGGTTAGAATCAGTATCGAACCGCCGGATATGGGCCTGGTTTTGATCGAGTAGGCGGCATGAGGATGATAATCCTGAGCGCGCGGGATGCCCTTACCCGGTTGAATTATACTGACTAATATCATGCCAATTATTACCGCGATCGCGGTAGTAATCATATAGTAAATCATGGTACGGCCGCCGAGAGTACCCAGTTGACGGATATGTCCCAACCGGGCGATACCGGTAACCATCGAGGCGACGACTAAAGGCACGACCATCATAAACAGCGCGTTTAAAAAGATTTCGCCGAGGAAGCCGAGCTTGATAGCGAGGCGGGGATAATAATGACCCAGGAAAAAACCGATTACGATAGCCAGAATGATCAGATACAGGTTTAAATTGGCGAATTTGCCGTTTCTGCTCATGGCAGATTATAGCAAATTATGATGTTGGGGGCAAATGATAATAGGCATGAAACCTGTCGGGGAAGTTTTATGATTGTCTATTTTGTAAGAAAAGAAGCGATGAACATTCTTTGTACTAATAGATTACGGAAAATATAATTATTGTTTTTATAAACCCCACAATCTAATAGGATTTATAGGGAGAAAGAATGCCTTAAATTTGGCTATATCTTCAATGGGCAATTTAATATCTGAATCATTTACAAATACGCAGCTTGTTACTGATAACGGATTAATAGGCGTGTCTTCTTTGTTATCAAAATTATATCTAACTCCATTAATCCAAATACTGAATTGTTTCGCTTCCTGAACCGAATAGAGA
>Ga0299912_10004530_pt1 | contig 11397 bp, 7 predicted proteins | sample RVTome_2_FD_207667 | JGI IMG/M metagenome (GOLD analysis project Ga0299912, IMG submission 207667) | Soil microbial communities from uranium-contaminated site in the Upper Colorado River Basin, Wyoming, United States - RVT95D214 (version 2) ... | reverse complement strand
ATGGTGATCAAAATGTTCCATTCTGCTCTCTTGATATCCTCTTTCATAAAAGAGGTGTGTTGAAGGATGGAAACACCGCCGATGTTCTTTCCTTTTTTGTCTTTAAGAGGAAAGGCATAAGCAAAAATAGGCGCTTTCTTGTAGACTCCAAATTCTTCTTGAGGAGTGTCGTCTTTTATCGAATTCTTGATCATCTCCAAATAAGGTTCGGTTCCGTCACCTAAAGAGCGGGAGCTGAAGACAAGGTCTTTCCCTGGGTGGTAGACGATGACGCCCAATGTTTTTTCGTATTCCTCAACGCTATCAATAAGATCCTGCACATATTCACGTTCCCTCTCCAGCATGACCTTTTCGAGCGAGACCTTAAGGCTGCGACCAGTGCTTTCCACTTCTATCTTCATCTTTTTAACGAGAAGCTCTCGACGAGACAGGATATTGAAATATCCGTACCCTGAAAGCACAAGGACGATAATGAGGGAGAGAAAAACGGTCAACTTCGTGCCAAGCTTCAACGCATGACCTCCATTTGTTGATCTATCGAATCCAATTTACCAATTAAACTCTGATGTGTCCAGAAATATGTCATTTGGGGTTGGAAGATGAAGCTCAATGCCACCCTGCTTACCGAAGTCTGGCGGCAGATGGATTCAGGCAAGGTCTTTTATTTATTCTGGTCGCGACTCCAGCAGCTCAATGACTTGACAGACCTTTTCCCTTTTCCCGATGAGGTAGAGGACATCACCGGGTTTGAAGATGAATTCTGGTCCTGGATTCGGGATGACTTCCTCTCCTCGTCTTACTGCAATCAACGTAGCATCTATTTCTGAATGTATCTTTAAGTCCTTAATAGAGCGTCCATATGCATTGGTATGTTCATCGATCAGGTAGGTTTCGATATCGAAATCGGAGATAATCTCACATTTTTCGGGCAAACTCTTAATCGGGAGTCCCACCCTTCGCAGGACTTCGTAACTTCCCTTCCTGATCTTCTCAATATGATCCATAATCAAATTTCTTGGTATTTGATAGTGATGGAGCACCTTGGCAAATAATTCGATCGATGTCTCAAATTCTTCTGGGATCACTTCATTCGCCCCCAGCTTAATCAAGTCTTCCACCTCTGCCGTGTATCGGGTTCTAACGATAATATAAAGTCTGGGGTTCACCTTTCTGGCAATTTGAACAATTCTTCTGGTTGAGGCAGGATCGGAGATGACGACCACCAGCAATCGAGCTGTATCGATCCCCAATTTATGGAGGATCTCGGGGCTTGTACCATCTCCATAAAAGATCGGTTCCCCTCTCTTTTTCATTTGGAGGACGGTCTCATGATTTAATTCAAGGACGGTATAAGGAATCGACGTCTCTTTTAAAGCCCCTGCCAGGTTCCTCCCATTTAAGCCAAAACCAATGATAATGACATGTCTTTCTCTTCTTGAAGGAAAACCTTCCCTTGCCGCCTTCCTTCTCATCCGATCCAATCTTTCCAGAATTCTTTTTGAACCCACCCAACTTGAGATACTGGGGGAGGCCTGGATGATCAGAGGAGTCAACAACATCGTTAAAACGGAGGCAGAAAGGAAGAGCTGATAAAAACTCTCGGTGATAAGTCCGGCCGACTTACCGGCTATGGCAAGGACAAAGGAGAATTCGCCGATCTGTGCCAAGTGGAGGCCGGTCTGAAGAGAAACCCTGCTGGGATGACCCAATATATGGATGGATAAGAAACCGGTGGATGTCTTGAGAATTACGATGAGGGAGACGACCAAGAGGATGACAAATAGGTTTTCGCTAAGAAATCCTAAATTCATCAGCATCCCCACAGAGACGAAGAAGAGACCAGTAAAACTTTCCTTGAAGGGCAAGATATCGGAGATCGCTTGAAAGGCATATTCAGATTCGGAGATGACCAATCCTGCGAGAAAGGCGCCAAGGGCCAGGGAGAGTCCAAGCTTTGAGGTGAGAAGGGCTGTCCCCAGGCAGAGCAAGATGATGGTGATGACGAAAAGTTCACGGCTTCGGGTGCGGACGATTTGATGAAGGATATTGGGGACCAGCCATCGAGCACCGAAAATGACGACGAAGAGGATGGCGGCTGATTTGAACAAGGTCAAAAATAGTACTAGAAAATCTCCCCGATAGCCGCCCAGGATAGGTATGAGAAGCATCAAAGGGACGACGCACAGGTCCTGGAAAATCAAAATTCCCAGTGAAAGCCTTCCATGGGGAGAATCGACTTCGGCCCGATCAAAAAGCATTTTCATGACAATGGCTGTGCTACTCAGGCTGACGAGAAAACCTGAAAAAAGTGAGGCATTCCATTTGCGAAGGAATAGGTATGCAATCGCTGATGTCGTAAGGGAGGTGAGAAGAACTTGTGAAAAACCTCCTCCCAAGACAGCGGAACGAGTTCTTTTAAGATTCTTTAGAGAGATTTCGAGGCCAATAGTAAAGAGGAGGAGAATGACTCCGATCTCTGCGAGGAGTTCCACCTCACGGATGTCTTGGATAAATCCAAATCCATGAGGTCCGAGGAAAACCCCGGCGATGAGGAAGCCAACGATGGAAGGCACCCGCAATTTATGAAGAATAAAGACAACGGAAGCAGAAACTCCAAAGATGATAAACAATGTTTTTAAGAATTCGAGTTCCATTACTTTTTTATTATAAGGACAATTAAAAGAAACGACAAGACAAGGTTTTTATTTGGGATGGGGGCAACAATATCTAATTTTAGGCATAAAGAACGCTTTGAGGAACAAATGGTGGAAATCATGGAAGCCCAAAATATGAAGGTCACCTTCTTCTTTGATCAACGATAAATCGAGAATGAAATCCTCCCGTAAGGGAATTCGAAATGCTATTTTGAATGAATCCAGAGTGGTAACTTATGAAGCCTAGAGTAGAGGAGTGGGTGCAAACACAAATTATTTCACGGGTTCTTGGCAATCCTCATTTGTTTTTGCACATACGTCCCCCTCCACCACTGTCAAGAGTTATTTCTCTTTGCACCCATGTCCCCTTGTTCGTCTTTTTGGATGGTATGTTCTACACCTGGGAAGATTTTCCATGGTCTATGGGTCTTTAAGTACTTTGGCCGTCTTTTTCTTATGGATCTACTATTCCTCGGTAATTCTTATCCTGGGAGAGGAGGTCGCCTTTTTACTGGAGAAAAAGAATGACAGAACCCATGGTTAAAGAGTTATAATGGCCATGCCTTTTCAGCTCTAAGCCAAATATAAAAGGATTATTCAAAGGGATTTGACAAGCTCAGGGAAAATATGCAAAATGAAATTAGGATTATGTTTCTTCTATATCTTACTCCACTAAATAGGTTTCTATTCATCCTGGGGGGGGTCCTTTGCGGATCAATTTACGAATTATTGTCTCGATTGTCGTCGTGATCAGCGTCCTTGTTTTCCTCTTTACCCTCATGCAGGTGTGGCAGGAGAAGGAGAGATTGGCGATCGACCTTCAGCGCCGCTCTTCCCTTTTGGGCGAGAGCCTGAAAGAGACCATTGAGCCCCTATTGGAAAAAGGGCGCTCAGAGCGTCTGCAAAAAATCGTTGAAAAATTTGGAAACCGGGAAAGGCTTGCCGGAGTGGCGGTATACGACGTAAAGGACAAATTAATCACCGCCACTTCCCTGTTGTCCACTCATCTGTCCGTAACCCCGAAATTTGTGACCAACGCCATGAACTCCGATCTTGAAAGCGGGCACTTTTTGGACTTAGGTGGAAAAGAGATGTACCTTTATGCTCTGCCCCTTCATCGCGAAGAGGGTGTGGCAGGGGCCCTGGTCATCATTCATGATCCTTCCTATATTCAGGAACGGCTCTTGCTTATCTGGAAAAATAATTTCATCCGCTTTTTGGTGAATGCCCTTGTCATTTCTATGGCTACCCTCCTTTTGATTCGTTGGAGTATGGCCGGACCGATTGCCAAGATGGCTGAATGGATGAAACACCTGCGGACGGAAAAGAATAAAGACCCCTTCCGTCTTCCTTCGGGAGGAGTTTTTGAGCCTCTGACCAGGGAAGTAACGCAAATGGCCAGGAGTATTTCGGCGGCCCGTGAATCTGCCGAGGAAGAAGCACGTCTCAGACATACCGCCGAATCCACCTGGACTCCAGTGCGTCTTAAAGAGCAGGTTCGTACCCTCCTCCAGGAAAAGCCTCTCTTCGTGATATCCAATCGCGAACCTTACATGCACGAAAAAAAGGGGAAGAAGATTGAATGCCTGGTGCCGGCCAGTGGATTGGTAACAGCATTAGAACCTGTGCTCAAGGCCTGCGGTGGAACCTGGATTGCCCATGGAAGCGGTGATGCCGACCGCGAAGTGGTTGATGCCCAGAGTAAAATCAGTGTTCCCCCCGAGGAGCCTCAATACGTGCTCAAACGGGTCTGGCTCACCAAGGAAGAAGAGAAGGGTTATTATTATGGATTTTCCAATGAGGGGCTCTGGCCGCTCTGCCACATCGCACATACACGTCCATCCTTCCGGGCCGAGGATTGGGGGTATTATCAAACTGTCAATAAGAAATTTGCCGAGGCCACTTTGAAGGAACTGGAGGATACCAAAGAACCCTTGATTTTGATCCAGGATTATCATTTTGCCTTACTCCCCAGATTGATCAAAGAAGAGCGTCCGGATGCTCGGGTGGCTCTTTTCTGGCATATTCCTTGGCCGAATCCGGAATCCTTCAGCATCTGCCCTTGGCAGAGGGAGCTTCTGCATGGCATGTTAGGAGCAGACCTCATCGGGTTTCACATCCAGTTTCACTGTAACAACTTTCTGGATACGGTTGACCGCGCACTTGAATCCCGGATTGACTGGGAGCATTTCGCAGTCGAAAGAGGAGGGCAAACCACCCTGGTGAAACCATTTCCGATCAGTATTGCCTTCCAGGGCCAATCCAACGCCTCCACAGCAAGCAAGGCTACGAAGCCTACGAAAGAGAGTCTACTGAAGGATCTGGGCGTTAAGGGAAAACATTTAGGCGTGGGGGTGGATCGCATTGATTATACGAAGGGGATCTTGGAACGCTTTAAAGCGATCGAACGATTCCTGGAAAAATATCCTGCTTATCAAGGAGAATTCACCTTTGTGGAGCTTGGGGCTCCAAGTCGTACCCACATTAAGGAGTACCACGATTTAATTGCGGCGGTGGAGGTGGAGGTAGATCGGATCAACTGGCGTTTTAAGACCAAGGAATGGCAACCGATCGTTTTCTTAAAAAAGCACCATAGCCACGAAGAAATTAGGCCATTTTACGAGACCGCCGACCTCTGTCTGGTTACCTCTTTACACGATGGGATGAATCTGGTGGCCAAAGAGTACATCAGTGTTCGGGATGAAGAATCAGGCGTCCTGATTCTCAGTCAATTCACCGGGGCATCGAGGGAACTCAGGGATGCCTTGATTGTCAACCCTTATGACATTGAAGAGATGGCTGAAGCGATTCGCACAGCCCTTGAGATGGACCTTGCGGAAAAAAAGGCTCGCATGCGGAGTATGAGGGAGACTTTAAAGAACCGCAACATTTATCATTGGGCCGCAGATCTAATCACCGCCCTGGCTCAAGTTCGTTTGGAGAAGCCTGCATGAAGCACATAACCTTCAGCCAATCATTGGCGATAACCCAACCCAGACAATTGTTGAGTAAAAAACGGCTTTCTGTGGTAAAATAAACAATTGAGTAATTATTGGGTTTAGAGATGACGGTTGAGTGGCTAATCGATAATTGGTTGAAGATGGCTGTTCCTGTGCTGGCTTTTCTTGCTAGTTACATTGTTGGTCTATGGGTAAGGAGGGTGGTTAGTAACGCCCTTGAGAGGTGGGCATCAAGAATCAGATGGCAAGGAAGCAAGTTGGTGATGACAGCGGTGCATCGTCCCTTCCTATTTTGGTTTCTAATTTTGGGCGTCTTCATAGCCATTCAGGTGTCGGTAGTTACCCCGCAAATCAAAGCCATAACCACCAAAGCAATGGGCAGCCTCTTTGTCCTCTCCCTTGGATGGCTGGTTATCAATCTATGTGGGCAGCTACTGGAGATATATTTGCCCAGGCTGAAAGCCCGGTGGCCAACCATCACCCTGGCAAAGAATGTTACCAGGGCCACCATCGTTGTCGTCTATGCTCTGATAATACTTGAGATTTGGGGCATGCCAACCAGTCCTCTCCTTGTTCTTATAGCAGTGGCAATCCTGGCGGCAGCACTGGCTTTAAGAAATGCTGCCCCTAACCTTTTTGCCGGGTTCCATCTTAGCACTACCCAGCAGATTAAAGTGGGTGACTACATCAAGCTGGAAACAGGAGAGCAAGGCTATATTACCGAGATAAGCTGGTACAACACGCGGATCAAGGCTTTAGACGAAAGCATTATTATTGTTCCCAACAACCAGTTTCTTCAGTTTACGGTGGTCAATTACGGGCGTCCCTTAAAAAAAGCCGAAGAGCCCTTCCGTTTCCAAAGCCGAACGTTTATAAAGGAGTTAACAGGGCTTAAGGCAAAAAATCTCAGAGAACTTGTTGATACCCTTAAAAAAGTGCCTGATTCTGTGATTTACTATCACACACACCACTTTCTTGAAGAACACCACTACCTGATACCCGAACCATCCAGCGACTTTGCTGTCTGGGTAAACGATGTACTGGGTGAGGAGGTTCTGGGTGAAAGGTTGGCTAGCGTTAATACCTTTGAATTTCCCAGTCTCGTTGCTATTAGAGAAAGAATAGTTGTTATCATTGAGGAGCACCTTGCCGGGGGGTCTAACTCCAGAGAGGCGATGCCAGGGAGGGAATTTCGCTTTATGAAGTCGGTAAGCGTAGTTATTCCCACCCCCTATGTTGCGCATGACCTGCGAGAATTTGTTGAGGCTTTACGCAAGATAAGCCTGGGATCTCTTTACTTTCATGTCTTTGAATCGAGATTGAGGCTGGGCAGAGGGCTTAATGATTTTACTATCTGGTTGCAAGACAATCTGGAGGAGGCTGAGCTTGGCGAGGAGATAGCCAGGCTTGACCCCTATACCTATACCCTGGAGGGATTAAGATCAGCTTTTATACAACTAATCGAAAAACGCATCAAATAAGAATTAATGACTACGAACCAATCGTAGGACGTAGCACCCTTGAAGAGCTCAGGCTGCTTGCTGCCCGACTCTCCGGCAAGGTTATTCAGAATATCAATTCAACCTTCACCGGAGGCGGTGTAGCCGAGATTCTAAGCCGCATGTTGCCGCTACTGGAGCAGCTTGGTGTAGATGCCCGCTGGAATACCATTAAAGGAAGCCCCGAGTTTTTCCAGGTGACCAAAAAATTCCATAATACTTTACACGGCCGGGGAGAAGATATTTCTGCCGCCGACTTCGCTCTTTTTCTTGAGGTTTCCCAACAGAATATCAGGGAGATGGAACTATATGGTGATATTATCTTTGTCCATGATCCCCAGCCGGTAGCAATGGTGAGCCGGAAGAAGGAAATAGGAAGGAATTGGATATGGCGCTGTCATATTGATGTCTCACAACCCAACCAGAAAGTCTGGAGCTTCCTTGAGCCTTTTATTGTCCAGTACGGTGCGGCAGTCTTCTCTGCCCCTTCTTTTTCGCACCAGCTCCCCATCCGTCAGTTTCTTGTCTCCCCATCGATAGACCCGCTGAGTGACAAGAACAAAGAGTTATCGCAGCAGACGATTGATTCTGTTCTTGAAAAATACGTCATCCCCAAGGACAAGCCCATTATCACCCAGGTTTCCCGCTTTGATTATCTGAAAGACCCGGTAGGGGTAATTCAAGCCTTCGAGTTGGTAAGGAAGAGTATAGACTGCCGGCTCGTCTTCGCTGGAGGTACCGCCAGCGATGACCCTGAGTCAGAAAAGGTGCTGACTGAGGTAAAGGAGAAAGCCGGGGGCAACCCTGACATACATATCCTGCTTGTCCCACCGGAGAGCGACGTTGAGATAAATGCTTTACAGAGGGCATCCACGGTCATTGTCCAGAAGTCGCACCGGGAGGGTTTTGGACTTACCGTAACCGAAGCCCTGTGGAAGGCAAAGCCGGTGGTGGCCTCAGCTGTGGGTGGAATAACGCTCCAGGTAAAGAACAGGTTCACTGGCTTATTGTCTTATGGCATAGAGGGAACCGCTTACGCAATAAGACAGCTACTAACCAATCCAGAATATGCCAGATGGCTGGGGCAAAACGGTAGAGAACACGTCAGATACAACTTTCTCATCACCCGGCACCTGCGGGATTATTTGTTGCTATTCCTCGCCCTCGAGCACCCTCAAGATATCATCTATCTGTGACAACAATAGTTGTGTTTCTTTTAGAAGAGGGAGTCAAAGGGGATTTCTTCGAGGCCTCTAAAAGCTGCTGTTCATCTCGGGCACTGCGCCCTAAAATTTCCCTTAGTTCCCAGCAATCGGTGAAGAGAAAAGGATGTTCGGGAATTTTAGACCTCATAATATTATCTTAGCACGATCGGCTGACCAAAATAAAGCAGGGGTTTGCAGCCCATTTCAGGTGGCTCCGGAGGATTAGCTTCCAACACGTCTCACTTCTTCGCATCGGGAAAGAAATTCTTGAACCTCGTCAGGGTTTCGGAGAAAAAAATCAGCCTCCGAGGGAAGCTTACCCAGTCCAATAAAAACCGAAATCCCCTGGCCTTTAAGCACCCGAAAGGCATCCTCATCGGTTTGGTCATCTCCCAAATAGATTGGCAACAGCCCCTGGGAGGGAACGGTTTTCAGAATTTCTCTAACGGCTTTCCCTTTATGAAAATAGACGTTGGGCTGGATTTCCAAGACCATTTTGCCGGATGCCATCTTCCAGCGATCCTTCCATTGTTGAAGCTCTTCTTTCAGTACCTGAGGAATCTGCGCGAAAAATTTCTGGGACACGTTTCGGTAATGGACAGACAGAATGGGCCCTTTCTCTTCAAAAAGAATCCCGGGGATTTCTTCCAAAGATCTTCGCAAATTCTGGGTGATTTTTTTGAGTTCCCTTGTTCGCGTTAACGATAAAATGTTTTTATGCCTGCCGCCGGGGTTCTCGATTTCCAGCCCGTGGTTCCCTACATAAATAATGTCTGAGACTCCCACTTTTCCCCGCAGATCTTCCAGGGATCGCCCGCTGATGATGGCCAGGTAGACCCTGGGAAGATCACGCAATTTTTCCAAATGCCTCTTTACTTCGGACGAACAAATAGCCAGTTCAGGTTTGGAAACAATCGGAGTAAGGGTTCCATCATAGTCCAGAAAGAGCAAAAGATTCTGGGCCAGTTGAATCCTGGCTTGAATGTTTTCCCAATCTTCAAAAAGATGTTTCATCACTGCAGATATGTTTTCAGCCGGCCGGTCAGAGCTGAATTACGGAGTCTCTGGTTTAGAACTAATATAGATTTTATCTTCCTTCTTATTAATCCAAACCTGTTGACCGTTTTCAATTAATTGATCGATCACTTGATGCCATGGAAATAAAGGTGGATTAATTACTCCAATTTCAAATCCCCCTAAAACAGGGGCAACCTCGCCGGTTTTCAATATAATTTTTTTCAACCGTTCTTCAGGATCCATAGTCATTCACCTCCACTTTAATATTATCATTATGAAAGTTTTTTGTCGATGTATTTGGAGAGGGTTTATGATGGAAGGCCTCAACAGACCTTTTGAATGAATTGACATAAGAGAATTTTTTGGATAAAGTTCATCTTGACTTAAGTAAACCTGTGGAAGTATTTGAGCCTAATGAGAATTTCCGTCAAGATTAAAACATTTTTTTCGAAACACCTATCCCCAACGAGGATTTTTGTCCTAAGTTTTGCTGCCGTAATTCTGACAGGAGGAATCCTTCTTTGGTTCCCCTTTTCAGCCACCCAAGGGCCTCTCCGTTTTGTGGATGCCCTCTTTTCTTCCACTTCTGCTGTCTGCGTGACAGGTTTGGTGGTGATCGATATCGGAAAGGATCTTAGCATTTTGGGTCAAGTGATCACCATCTTTCTTTTTCAGATCGGAGGATTGGGCATCATCACATTCTCCACGGTCTTCTTTGTCCTCATGGGTCGGGGAATTTCTTTTAAAGGAAGGGAGATTGTTCAATCAACATTTCTCCACACCCCAACAAGGAATTTCATCGTTGTCCTAAAATATGTTCTCTGGTTTACATTCGTTACTGAAGCCATTGGAACCCTCTTTTTATTCATTCGATTTTCCAGAGATTTTCCTCCAGGAACAGCACTCTACCATGCTATTTATAATGCGATTTCTGCATTTAATAACTGTGGCTATTCGCTCTTCTCAGACAGTTTGATGAGATACCAGGGAGATCTCATTGTGAATCTAACCATCATGGGTTTAATTGTGCATGGGGGTATCGGTTTCGTTGTCCAATACGAAATTCTGGCCAGACTGAAAGGAGTGCAGAAGAAATTTTCCGTTCATACAAGGATCGTTATCATCTCAACGGCGGTTCTGATCGTCTCAGGAGCTCTTTTATTCTATTTATTTGAGAGGAATCATATTATTCGAGATTTCCCCATCGGAACGAAAATTCTCACTTCTCTGTTTCAATCCATTACTCCCCGGACCTGTGGCTTCAACACGGTGGATATTGGCCTTCTGACCAACGCAACTCTTCTCCTCCTGATCGTCCTTATGTTTATCGGAGCTTCACCCGGTTCCACCGGTGGAGGAGTGAAGACAACAAGTGCTGCCCTTCTTGTCATGCTGATTTGGAGCCGATTGAAGGGAAATCTCGATGTGAGCATCTTCAGCCGGACAATACCCAGAGAGATCGTCAGTCGAACCATATCGATTATCTTCGCCTCAGCCTTCTCAGTCGCTATCATTTGGTCAGTGCTTCTGATCACTGGAGGAGGGAATCTGCCCATTACAGAAAGTCGTCACTTCTTTGTAGAATATCTCTTCGATACAGTTTCTGCCTTTGGAACAGTAGGGCTCTCCATGGGGATTACTCCTAAGTTGAATGACATTCAAAAATATGCTCTTATCATCATGATGTTTGCGGGAAGAGTAGGGCCCCTCACACTCGCCTTTTCTCTTTCACGAAGCACTGAAAGGAGGGGTTTAACATACGCTGAAGAGGGAGTTATGGTTGGATAGGAGAGTAATAGTAGGCAGAAAGCAGAAGGCAGAAGGCAGAAAGCAGAAGGCAGAAAGCAGAAGGCAGAAGGCAGAAAGCAGAAGGCAGAAAGCAGGATGAGTCTTCCTGTGGTAAGTGGAATGGAGGAAATAAATGAAAAGAGTAGTCGTGATTGGATTAGGGATTTTCGGTTTCAATATCGCTAAAGACCTTTATGAGAATGGGATTGAGGTCATTGCCATTGATAAGAATAAAGAGTTGATCCAGAAGATCAAGGATTTTTCCACCAAGGCG
>Ga0299912_10004529_pt1 | contig 11397 bp, 9 predicted proteins | sample RVTome_2_FD_207667 | JGI IMG/M metagenome (GOLD analysis project Ga0299912, IMG submission 207667) | Soil microbial communities from uranium-contaminated site in the Upper Colorado River Basin, Wyoming, United States - RVT95D214 (version 2) ... | reverse complement strand
GCGATGCCTCCGACCACCGCCGAGGCGATCGCCCGCAGGGTCAAGGGGTCGCCCATGCGGGCGTCTCCCGACTGATTCTGCCCCACGAAAAACAGCGCCGTAAGGAAGATGAACCCCGAGTTGATCAGGCAGGCCCGCATCTGCACCGCGGCCGTGTTGATGCCGCTGACATAGGCGCTCTCGTTGTTGCCCCCGACCGCGTAGAGGTAGCGCCCGGTGCGGGTCCTGGCCACGATCAGCCAGAGGGCGCAGCCGATCAGGATCAGGACCAGCGCGGGCGGGAACACCGCCCCGGCCGCCTTCAGCCAGGCCGGCACCCCCTCCACCAGGCCGGCGTTGTAGAAGGCCCGGAACCAGTCCACCGCTTCGCCCCCCGGGACCGGGCGCAGGAACAGGCCGATACCCAGCCACAGATAGGAAGTGGCGAAGGTGATGATCACCGGGGGAATGCGCAGGTACCCGATGCCCACCCCGTTGATCACCCCGATAGCCATGGCCACGGCGAAGGCCGCGGCCAGGGCGTAGACTCCGGTGAGCGGATCGCTCTTCTTCATCACCGTGGTCAGCACGCAGGTGAGCAGCGAAAGCGCGGTGCCGGCCGACAGGTCCAGGCCGCCGGCAATGATGACCACCGCCTGGCCCATGGTCATCAGGATCAGGGGCATGAAGGCGTTGATGTTGCGGACGATGGCCTTGGTTTCGAAGAAGTTCTGCTGCAGCACCGCGGTGAGGGTGAACATCGCGGCCAGGATCGCCAGGCGGGAGAACTCGGATTTGCCGATGAAGCGGCCCAGGGGGGAAATACGGCGATTGCGGCGGCTCACCGGATTCACCTCAGCGCACCCGCATCGAGGTGCTGACGATCGCGTCGTCGGTGATCTCGCCGCCCTCCAGGCTGGCCACGATCTGCCCTTCGTACATGATCAAGAGGCGATCGCAGTAATCGATCAGCTCCTCGTTGTCGCTGGCATACAGGATCACGCTCAGCCGGTTCTCCCGCACCTGCTTCAGGATGTATTCGTACAGGTCCCGCTTGGCCCCCACGTCCACGCCCTTGGCCGGGTCGGCCAGCAGCAGGACGTTGGCCTGGAAGGAGAGCCACTTGCCCACGACCACTTTTTGCTGGTTGCCTCCCGAAAGGGCGCTCACCGGCATGTCCAGGCTGTGGGCCTTGATCGAGAGCACGTCGATGGCCTGGGCGCACTCCCGGCGGTATTTCCGCCTGGGGGTGAACAGCGGCTGGCGCCGCAGGCCCAGCTTCGGGAAGACGATGTTGGTGAAAAGGGAGTGGTTGAGGAACAGGCCTTCCAGCTGGCGATCGCCGGGCACTAATAGTACTCTGTTGCGGATGGCCTGCGCGGGCCGCTTCAGGCGGACCCGCCGGCCGGCCACTTCGGCCGTGCACTCCAGGCCGGGGTAGCCGCCCGCCAGGGCCAGCATCAGCTCGTGCTGCCCCTGCCCGGCCAGGCCGCCGATGCCCAGGATCTCCCCCCGCCGCAGCTGGAAGGAGACGTTCTTGAGGCGACTGCCCAGGCTGAGCTCCCGGACCCGGAACACCACCTCCCCGGCGCCGGCGGCGCGGCCGCGCGCGCCCGCGGATTGCTGGGCTTCCCCGGTGATGTAGGCGATGATTTTCTGCGGGTCTTTGCCCTCGTGGGCGAAATCGATGCTGCCGACGTTCTCCCCGTTGCGGAAGATGGTCACCTCGTCGCAGATCTCCATGACCTCCCACAGCCGGTGGGAGGTGAACACCAGGGCCACCCCGCGCTCGGCCAGCGCCCGCATGTAGCGGAAAAGGCTGCGCACCTGGGCCTGCTCCAGGGCGGCGGTCGGCTCATCCAGGATGAGCAGGCGCGGGGCCGCCGAAATGGCCTTGGCGATCTCCACGATCTGCATCTCGCCGGGGTTCAGCTCGTGGACCGCCCTGCGGATGTCCAGCCCCGGCAGAAGCTGGTCCACGATCTCCTTGGCCAGGTCCCGGGCCTGCTCGTCGTCCAGGAACAGGCCCTTGTTCCTTTCCCCCCCGAGCACGACGTTCTCCCAGATGCTCAGGTCCGCCACCAGGCTCAGGTTTTGGTACACCATGGCGATGCCCTGCTGCCGGGCTTCGTTGGGCTTCAAGTGCCGGACCGCCCGGCCCTGGTAGCGGATTTCCCCGGCGTCCGCGCCGTAGACCCCGGCGATGATCTTGGACATGGTGCTCTTGCCCGAGCCGTTGGCCCCCAGCAGGCCCGTGATCCGGCCGGCCTCGCACAGCAGGTTGCCGTTGGACAGCGCCACGACCCCGCCGAAGTGCTTCTTGATCCCTACGGCTTCCAGGACCTTCACCAGTTGTTCCCGATCCTCGAAAAAAAGGGTTTCGGGAGGCGGGTCACCCCCGCCCCCCAAAACTCACCCGATACCAGTATCAGTGCGCGAAGGCTGCCGTTACTGGAACAGCTTGGCCACTTCGGCTTCCGGCATGACCTCGCTCAGCAGGTAGTCGTCCGGCTTGTCCTTCAACAGGGCCCAGCCCTGGTCGAAGTTGGCGTCGGTGACGAACATGCCGACCTTGTAGAAGTAGGTCTCGCCCTTCAACACGCCGGATTTCCACTTCTTGCCATTATACATCTGCAGGGCCATGCGGAAACCGGTGCCGCCGATCCCCGGGGGGTTGGGCTGCGTGCAGGCCTTGAAGTCGGCCTTCTTGTCGCGCAGCTTCTTCCACTCCTTGAAGAAGGCGGTGCCCGGGTCGGCGAACATGACCTTGGGCAGCTTGCCGGCGTCCAGGAAGGCGGACAGGATGCCGTAGCACATGCCGTCTTGCCCGACGGCCGCGTCGATCCGCTGGCCGCCGCCGATGATCTGGGTGGCCACTTCCTTGGCCTTGGTCTGGTCCCAGAACCCGGAGGTGTTGGCGATCAGCTTGATGTTGGGGTACTTCTTGAGCACGTCCGCGGTGGCCTTGATGCGGTCGTTGTTGGCCGGATGCCCTTCCAGGCCGTAGATCTGGATCATGTTGCCGCTTTTCAGCGTGGAGGCGATCCACTCCATGTTCTTGGTCATCCAGGCGTAGTGGTCCAGGGTGACGTTCAGCACGCCAGGCGCGGTCACGGTCGCGTCGTAGGAGACCACCAGGATCCCCTCGTCCTGCGCTTCCTTGATGACCCCGTTGAGCGCGTCCGGGGAGTTGGGGTTGACCAGGATGATATTCACCCCCTGGGAGATGAAATCGCGCAGGATGTTGGCCTGCTCGGTGGCATCCCCGTTGGTCACGTTGTTGACCAGCTTGTAGTCCTTGATTTTGCCCGCGGCCTTGTACTCCTTGCCGACCATTTCCAGGGCGTCGATCATGATGGTCCGCCAGGAGGTGCCCGAAGAGCCGGTGGAAATGCCGACCAGGGGCGGCTTCTTGGCCTGGGCGCCCAGGGAAAAGCCGAGGGCCAGCATGGCTACCAGCACGATGCCGAGAACCTTGAGCCATTTATTCTGCATTACCGTTCCTCCTTCAAAAACGTTGTTGAGCGGATTGCCGAATTCCCGAACTCGAGAGCTCCCTTGCCCACCTCCTTTCTCACCTCGTCACGAGCGGATTTCCGTCGGCAGGTCGGCGATGACCGCCTGGTTGGCGTTCAGGCGCAGGTCCTTGTCCAGGGTCAGGCCCAGATTCGCTCCGTCGGTGACCGCCCCGCGCAGGTTGCGCACCTTCTTCACGTCCCCGATCTTGGCCACCGTCAGGCCGGCGGCCGCGTACTTCTGGAACAGGGCGTCATCGGCCACCACGTCGGCCAGCACCACGTTGTCCACCTTCAGCACGGAGCGTTCGAAGGAACCGTCCACGATGATCACCTCCCCGTCCTCCTTGATCTCCAGCACCGAGGAGTCGGGGATCACGGTCGCCGGCTGGGCGAAGGTCTTGAGGTTGAGCGCTTCCCCGTTGCCGCCGGCCAGGCGCTTGATGAACACGTCGCGGGTGCAGGGCTCCATCCAGGGGGCGAACTCCCTGTTGGGCGTGACCACGTACACCTTCTTGCCCTCGTAGCCCAGCCTCTCCACCGCGTCGGCCGCCCCGTAGTAGTCGCCCCACACCAGCACCGTGTCCCCCACGCTGGCCGGCTCGGCCTTGCCGCCCTTGGGCCAGTACTCGCAGTTCTTCATCTTGCAGCGCAGCACGTCCTCGAAGGTGCACACCCGCTTGGAATCGATCCCCCGGATGTCGGGCCGCTTCACCGTGGCCCCCGTGGCCACCAGCACCGCGTCGAAATCCTTCAATTCCTCCGGCTTGGGCACGCTCTTGTACTTCACCTGCACGCCCAGCTTGGCCATCTGCCGGCGCTGCCAGTCGGCGTACCAGCGCATCTTGTTCTTGCCGTGCACCGTGCAGCAGTAGAGGATCGCCCCCCCCAGCTCCTCGGTCTTCTCGAAAATCGTGACCTGGTGCCCGCGCAGGGTGGCAATACGCGCCGCCTCCATGCCGCCCGGGCCGCCGCCCACCACCGCCACCTTGAACTTTTTCTCCGCCGGGCCGAAATGCAGGAAGCGCTCGTCGCCCATCGCCGGGTTGATCGCGCAGCGCATCTCCCGCCGGATCATCAACGACTCCTGCCAGCAGCCCACCAGGCAGGAGATGCACCTGCGGATCTCCTCCTTCTGCCCGGCCTTGGCTTTGTTGGCCCAGTAGGGATCGGCCACCATCTGCCGCGACAGCCCGACCAGGTCGGTCTTGCCCTCGGCCAGGATCTTCTCGCAGTAGTCCGGGTCGCGCAGGGTGTGGCTGGTGATGACCGGGACCTTCACTTCCTTCTTGACCGCCTCGGAGGTGTAGGTGTTCCAGCCCTGGGGGTAGTACATGGGGTCCATGGTCGGCCCGGGGACCTCAAAGATGCCCGCGCTGATGTCCAGGTAGGTCACCCCGTGCTCCTCGAACAGCTTGGCCGCCCGCACGGTCTCCTCCAGCACCCGCCCCCCCTCGATGTACTCCTCGCCGGAGTAGCGGATGCCGATGGGGAAGTCCTTGCCGCACTTGCGCTGGATGGCGTGGATGATCTCCAGGGGGAAGCGCATCCGGGAGAGGAAGGAGCCGCCGAAGCGGTCGTTGCGCTTGTTCACGTAGGGGCTCATGAACTGGGCGATCAGGTAGCCGTGCGCCCCGTGCAGCTCCACCGCGTCGAAGCCGGCCGTCTGCAGCCGCCAGGCGCCCTCGGCGAACTTCTCGATCAGGTCGTAGATCTCCTCGACGCTCATTTCGCGGATGGATTTGCCATGGGCCTCCGTCGCCGCGTACACCACCTCGTGGCCGGCCGAGGCCGGGATGTCGGCTACCTGGTCCGTGGCCGAGATCAGGTCCTTGCGCGGCCAGGCCGACTGGCGGCCGGGGTGCTGGATCTGCAGCGAGCAGCGGGCCCCGTGGCGGTGCATGGCCTCGGCCAGCGAGGCCAGCCCGGGGATCAACGGGTCCTCGTCCACGGCGATGCAGGTGACCGTCGGCCGGCCGGTCTTCTTGTCCGGCGTGGAGGCGCCGCAGATGATGAAGCCGCAGCCGCCCTTGGCCACTTCCTCATGGTAGGTGATGACCCGCTGGTTAATCGACCCGTCGGGGTTGGCCGAGGAAATGTCGGTCGGCACGTGGCAGACCCTGTTGGCCACCTCGAAGTTGCCGATGCGGATCGGGGAAAACAGGTGGGGATACTTGTTCTCGCTCATAAGCTCTCCTCTTTATGGACTTGGCGCCCCGAGGCGCCGCTGGGGTTGCCGCTGGGGTTGCCACTGGGATTGCCGCTCGCGGCGTTGAAGGACATCTGCCGCAGCAGGTATTCCACCAGGTGATTGGCGTGGGACATGAGCAGCCCGGCCACGGTCTCCGTCTGCTCCAGCTCGATGCCCCTGAGGATCTCCTCGTGCTCCCGGGCCAGGATCTGCGGGTCTACGCTCTTCAGATAGTCCAGCAGGAAGCGGGTGCGCACCTCGAAGGCCAGGGAATCCCACTGGGCCAGCAGGATCTGGTTTCCCGAAGCCTCGACGATGGCCCGGTGGAAGTGCTGGTTCTGGTCCTGGAACTTCACGAAATCGTGGCTCGTGGCCGCTTCCAGGATGGACCGCAGGAAGGCGCGCAATTGGGGCGCCAGGAGGATGAGCTTCGGCCCGCCCAGGCGCGCGGCCAGCGCCTCCAGCACCGCCTTGACCCGCAGGGCGTCGATCGTCTCGGCCATGCTGACTTCCCGCACGCGCGCCCCGCGATGCACCAGGTACTCCAGCACCCGCTTGGCCACCAGCTCGCGGATGGCCTCCCGCACGGGAATAGTGCTGACGTGCAGCTCCTCGGCGATGCGCGCTTCGACGATCTTGTAGCCGGGCGGAAACTGGCCGGTGGCGATCCGGGCCAGGATGTGGTTGCGCACCTGCTCGCTCAGGGAAGACCGATTGGCGATCGCTGACTGCGCTGGCTCCATACTGAAGACCTATATCATATATCATATATGATCCATGTCAAGAAGAATCTACGCAAAAAAGCCGGCCTCCCGGGCATAGAGCCCGGAAAACCGGCTTCCACTTCCGCCCCGAATCGGACTCAGGACAGGGTCAGGAACTGCTTCAGGTAATTGCGGCTCTGCACCAACGAAGCTTTGCGGGCCTCCAGCGAGTCCTCGAAGGCCCGGTCCTCCACCTCGATGCAGGCCGCGCCGTTGTACCGGATGTCGGTCAGCGCCGAGAAGAACCTGCCCCAGTTCACGTCCCCCAGTCCGGGCAGCTTCGGGGAGTGGTACTCCAGCGGCGCGGCCAGGATGCCCACTTCGGCCAGCCGGTCCGGCAGGACCTTGGCGTCCTTGAGGTGCACGTGGAAGATGCGGTCCTTGAACTCGTGGATCGGGGCGAGGTAGTCCATCTGCTGCCACACCATGTGGGAGGGGTCGTAGTTCAGCCCGAAGTTGCCGGAGGGGATGAGCTGGAACATCCGCCGCCAGACCACGGGGCTGACGGCCAGGTTCTTTCCGCCCGGCCACTCGTCGCGGCTGAACAGCATGGGGCAGTTCTCGATGCCGATCTTCACCTTCTTCTGCTCGGCGTGCTTCACGATCGCCGGCCAGACCTTTTCGAAAAGCTGGAAGTTCTCCTCCAGGCTGCGGGTGTGGTCCCGGCCCACGAAGGTGTTGGCGATGCCCGCGCCCAGCCGGGCCGAAGCGTCGATCACCTTGAGCAGGTGCTCCCGGTACACCTCGGCCTGCGGGCCGGCCTCCAGGGGATTGGGATAATAGCCCAGCCCCGAGATGGCCACCCTCTTCTTGTCGCAGTATTTCAGGATCTCCGCCGCCCTCCGCTCGTCCAGGGAGGCCACGTCGATATGCGTGACCCCGGCGTAGCGCCGCTCCGCCTTGCCCGCCGGCCAGCAGAGCATCTCCACGCAGTCGAAACCCTTCTCCGCGGCCAGATCCACCGTGGCCTCGAAGCTCAGGTCCGCGACCACCGCGCTGACGAAACCCAGTTTGATCATCCCTTGCCTCCCTCTGCCTCGACCTTGATCCAGGCGCCCTGCCTGCTGGACTTCACGATCGCCTCGCACAGCTCCAGCTCCCGCAGGCCGTCTCGGAAGGTGGGGTACTTGGGGTCGGGATCCCGGCCCCCTGCCCGCACCGCCGCGTACACCTGCTTGAACAGCTGCTTGGAGGTGTCCGGGAAGCCCTCGTTGTGCCCGCCCGGGAAATTGATCAGCTGCCGGCTGTCGGCATGTACCAGCGAGGGGTCCCGCAGCAGCAGCTCGTTGGCCGCGTCGCGGCGGCCGACCCACAGCTGGTTGGGCAGCTCCGACTCCCAGGCCACCGACTTTTTCGAGCCGTCGATCTCGAAGTATAGCCTGTTCTTGCGCCCCGCGGTGACCTGGCTCACGGTCAGCACCCCGCGGGCCCCGCCGCCGAAGCGCAGCATCACGGTGGCGTAGTCCTCGGTGTGGATCGGCACCGCCGCGTAGTCCTCGGCGGCCAGCAGCTTGCCGGCGTAGGTCTCCACCGGCTTCAGGGGCTTCTTGCGCTCCCGGTGGCAGATCATGAAGTCCGCGTTGACCTCGCCGATGCGCAGCCCGGTGAGGTACTCGATCAGGTCCATCCAATGCGAGCCGACGTCCGCCACGGCCCTTGAGTCGCCGGAGAACTGCGGCTCCAGGCGCCAGTTGTAGTCGGTGTCGTAGAAGAGCCAGTCCTGCAGGTAGGAGCCCCGCACCGAGAAGATCCGCCCCAGCTCCCCCTCCCGGATCATGGCCCGGACGTGGGCCATCAGCGGGTAATAGCGGATGTTGAAGTGCACGGCGCAGGCCTTGCCGGAGGCTTCGGCCAGGCCCACCAGGTCCCGCGCCTCCTTGGCGGTCATGGACAGCGGCTTCTCGCAGACCACGTGTTTGCCCGCTTCCAGCGCCGCCTTGGCCTGAGGGTAGTGCAGGTTGTTGGGAGTGCACACGTGCACCACCTCGATTTCCCTGTCCGCCAGCAGGCGGCGATAGTCCCCGTAAGCCTTCGGAATGCCGAGCGCCTCGGCCTTGGCCGCGGCCACCTGGTCCGAGCTCTCGGCCAGGGCGGCGACCTCGATGCCGGGGAGGCGCCGCAGGGCCTCCGCGTGCGCCGGTCCGATGAAACCGGCCCCGACAATCCCGGCCTTGATCGATTTCATGCCCGAGATACTATGGGGATCGCTCCGGGCTGTCAAGTTTGCAGCTCAGATCGAGTACGAGGAAAAACCCCCGTCGATGGGGATCAGCGCTCCGGTGACGAAGCGGGAGGCGTCGGACAGCAGCCAGATCACCGCACCGAGCAGCTCCTCCGGCTCGCCGTAGCGGCCCATGGGGGTGTGGGCGATGACCGCCTTGGCCCGGGGCGTCAGCTCTCCGGTCTTCTGGTCGACGTGCAGGAAGCGCAGCTGCTCGGTCATGAAAAAGCCGGGGATCAGGGCGTTCACCCGCACCCCGGTATGGGCGAAGTGCACGGCCAGCCAGCGGGTGAAGTTGGCCACCGCCGCCTTGGCCGCCGAATAGGCGGGGATCTTGGTCAGGGGGGACAGCGCATTGAGGGAGGACATGTTGAGGATCGATCCCCCGCCTTTGCGCACCATGCCCTCGGCGAAAACCCTGGTGGGCAGCGAGGTGCCCAGGAAGTTCAGCTCGAAGGTGCCGCGGAAACCGGCCAGCTCCAGGCCGAGGAAGCTCTTGACCCTCTCCCGGTCCTCGCGGTCCAGGTCGGCGCGCTCGAGGAACTCCACGTCCGTGCTGCCCCGCGGGTCGTTGCCCCCGGCGCCGTTGATCAGGAAATCCGGGGTTTCCCAGAGCGAACACACCTTCGCGTAGACCTGGCGCAGCTCGGACTCCTCCAGGACGTTGCAGGCGAAGGCCTCGGCGGTGCCGCCCCCCCGGCGGATCGCCTCCACCCGGCTTTTCGCTTTCGCCAGATCGAGGTCCAGAACCGCCACGCGGACGCCCAGGGCGCCCAGGGCCTCGGCCATGCACCCGCAGAGCTCCCCGCCCCCGCCGGTGACCACCGCCACCCGGCCCCTCAGGCTGAAGTACTCCTCGACCGTCTTTTTCATGGGCTGGATTATCGCCAAAGGCCGGCACCTTGACAACCGCGCGGCGCTGGGGGCGGTGTAGCGGCGGCCGGTCCGGCCTAGCTGGCCCGGCCAAGCCGGTCCAGCCGGGGCGTTGACAGCGGGCCGCGCGGGGGCGAAACTGCACGCTATGGCCCAACTTCCCTACCCGCTGGAGTTCATGCACAAGTTCAACCTGCACAAATGGCTGCGCCTGGAGATGCGGGACGACGACCTGCCCGCCATCGCCCGCATCTACGGGGTGCCCCGCGGCCGGCTGGCCCGCATCGAGCGGGGCTACCGGCGGAACGTGGATCGCCTGGCCGCTTCCCTGCCCCGCCGCGCGGAGCCCCCGCTGGACAAACCGGTGCGCATCCTGGCCCTGGGCGATTCGATCACCAGCGACCGGGAAAGCTGGGTGCGCATCCTGGGCCGCTACTGGCGGGAGGACCCGAAGCGCCGCATCCTGGACAGCGCGGTTTCCGGCGACACTACCGCCAGCCTGCTGGAGCGCTACCACTCCACGGTCGGCAACCAGGATTTCGACTGGGTGGTGCTGTTCATCGGCACCAATGACTGCCGGCAGCTGGACGGGAAAACCCCGATGGTCAGCCTGGGGGAGTACCGGCGCAACCTGGAAATCCTCCTGGACCGCCTGGAGGGCAAGCGGATCGTGCTGGTCACCCTGCCCCCCGCCGACAACGCCCGCTTCCAGGCCTTCTTCCCGGACTCCGGCAACTGCTATGAGGGGGAGCACCTGGCCGAGGCCAACCGTGTCCTGCGCGAGCTGGCCGTCCGCCGGAAGCTCGCTCTGGCCGACCTGGCGGCGGGGCTGGAACCCCTGGGCGCGGAGGCGTTGGAGGCCGACGGCCTGCACATGAGCTCCGCCGGGCAGCTGGTGCTCTGCCGCCTGCTGCTGGCGATCCTACCCTGAAGACACACGCCTCCCGCGCCGGACGCAGCGCGCTGGCCATGGTGCTGGCCGGATGCCTGGCGGCCGCCTGTGCGACCGGGGCGCACGCCCAGCAAGGCCTGTCGCAGGAAGACTACCAGAAGCTGCTGGGACAGGCGCTGGACGAAGTGGGCAGGCGGATCTCCGAGCCGGCCCGGCAGCGCATTGAGTTCGGATTGAACCTGTTCCTTGCCCACGAAGCCTGGATTGGAACCGTGCCCCAGGAGGCTCTGCTTCGCGCCATAGACGCCTTCAAGGAGGCGGGCGTCGATCGCGTCGACCTCAATCCCGGCCAGTTCCCGTGGCTCGACCCCGACCAGGCCACGATCGCCAAGTACGACGCCGCCGTCCAGCGCATCCGGCAGCACGGGCTGAAGCTGGGGCTCAATCCGCAGTACTCGACCGTCAGGCACCAGGCGGGCTCCTTTGCCCAGTGGCGCCAGCGGGCCGTGACGCTGTATGCCGAGCTGGCGCGCCGCTACCAGCCCTCCACGAACCGTCGACCATGGCCGCGCGCCTGGGCGCGGAGGTGAAGGTAGCGGATTGGGTGGATTTCGTGCGCGAGACGGCCAGGGCGGTCAAGGAGAGCTCGCCCGGCACCCGCATCGGCGCGGGCGGCCTGGCGTCGGAACGGAAGTACTTCGAAGCCTTTGTGCGCCTGCCCGAGGTCGAGGTGCTGACACTGGATATCTACGGTGTCCGGGAACTGGGGGTGTACAACCGCCTGATCCGCGCGGCCCAAGCCGCGGGGAAGCCGGTATACATCGAAGAGACCTGACGTCCCCCGTACTTCCAGCCCCAGCCGGGGATGAGCCCCGACACGGCCTCGCTCAAGAGCGTCGGCAACCAGGAGTTCCAGGCGCTGGACAGCCGGTGGCTGCGGGCCATGACGGCTTACGCCCAGG
>Ga0299912_10004528_pt1 | contig 11398 bp, 7 predicted proteins | sample RVTome_2_FD_207667 | JGI IMG/M metagenome (GOLD analysis project Ga0299912, IMG submission 207667) | Soil microbial communities from uranium-contaminated site in the Upper Colorado River Basin, Wyoming, United States - RVT95D214 (version 2) ... | reverse complement strand
GAGCCTGGGCGTGTACGGGATCGCGGTGGGCGGCTGGTCGAGCAACAACAAGTACGCCCTGCTGGGCAGCCTGCGGGCCAGCGCCCAGATGATCAGTTACGAGATCACCCTCGGCCTGGCCGTGATCCCCGTGATCATGTTCGCCGGCTCGCTGAAGCTCACCGACATCGTCGCTCACCAGGGCGCCAACCCCTGGTTCGTGCTAAGCCAACCGCTGAGCTGCCTGCTCTTCGTGATCGCGGCCTTCGCCGAGACCAACCGCCTGCCCTTCGACCTGCCCGAGGCGGAGCCGGAGCTGGTGGCCGGCTATCACACCGAGTACAGCTCGATGAAGTTCGCCATGTTCATGCTCGGCGAGTACGTCAGCATGATGACGGCCAGCGCGCTGATCGTGACGCTCTTCTTCGGCGGCTACCATCTGCCCTGGGTGGAGGGCCTGGCCTTCTTCGCCGCCCACCCGGGCTGGCTGGCGCTCCTGCAGGTCGCCACCTTCCTGGCGAAGGTCTGCGTCTGGCTCTTCATCTTCCTGTGGGTGCGCTGGTCGCTGCCCCGTTTCCGCTACGATCAGCTCATGGGCCTGGGCTGGCGCGTGCTGCTGCCGCTCGCCCTGGTCAACCTGGCCGTCTACGGCCTGTGGACCCTCAAGGACCTGCAGTAGGGGAGGGCGCGTGAGAGAGCTGCTGTTCTACTTTTTCGCCGCGCTGGCCGTGGTCTCCGGGATCCTGGTGATCACCCGGCGCAATCCGCTGGCGGCCGCTCTCTACCTGGTGCTGGCCTTTTTCGCGCTGGCCGGGATCTACGTGTTGCTGGACGCCTTCTTCCTGGCCGCGGTGCAGGTGGCGGTCTACGCGGGTGCCATCATGGTGCTCTTCCTGTTCGTGATCATGTTGCTCAACCTGGGGCCCGACGACCTGCCGCCGATCATGACGCGCAAGGTGCGCTGGGTCTATGCCGCGGCCAGCGCCCTGCTCGTGCTGGTCTTCCTGGCCCTGGACCTCGGCCGCCGCCTGCCGGCCCCGGCCGCCGGCCCCGCGGGCGAAGTGGAAGCGATCGGCGAGCGCCTCTTCGGCGCCTACCTGCTGCCCTTCGAAATCACCGCGATCCTGCTCTTGGTGGCCATCGTCGGCTCGGTGGTGCTCGCCCACCGCGAGTCCAAGTGAAGCGCTAGGAGGCGCGCCGTGATCGATCTCAACCACGCTCTCGTCGTCGCCTTCCTGCTCTTTGGCACGGGCGTGGCCGGCGTCCTGCTGCGCCGCAACGCCATCGTCGTCTTCATGTCCATCGAGCTGATGCTCAACGCGGTCAACCTGGCGCTCGTCACCTTCTCCCGCCTGCGCGGCGACCTCGACGCCCAGGTGCTCTGCTTCTTCGTGATGGCGGTGGCGGCGGCGGAGGCGGCGATCGGCCTCGGCCTCGTCATCGCCCTCTTCCGGCGCCACGAGAGCATCGACCTCGACCGCGCGACCCTGCTCAGGAGCTAGGCATGGCCATCGACCACTTCCCGCTCATCCTGCTCTTCCCGCTGCTCGGCGTGCTCGTCAACGCCACGCTCGGCAAGCGGCTCTCCCTGCGCGCGAGCGGCGGGCTGGCCTCCCTGACCGTCTTCCTCTCTTTCCTCGTGGCCGTGCAGGGCTTCCTGGCCCTGCGGGGCGTCACGGGCGACGCAGCGCGCGTCGTCTTCACACTTTGGGAGTGGATCGCCAGCGGCGATCTCCGCGTGGATTTCAGCCTGCTGCTGGATCCCCTCAGCAGCTTGATGGTGCTCGTCGTCACCGGGGTCGGCTTCCTGATCCACGTGTACAGCATCGGCTACATGGCCCACGACCGCGACTACCCGCGCTTCTTCGCCTACCTGAACCTGTTCACCCTGGCGATGCTGCTGCTCGTGCTGGGCGACAACTTCCTCGTCCTCTTCGTGGGCTGGGAGGGCGTGGGGCTGTGCTCCTATCTGCTGATCGGCTTCTGGTACGAGCGCATGTTCACGGCGACGATGTCCACGGCCCAGGCCGGCCAGAAGGCCTTCATCGTCAACCGCATCGGCGACTTCGGCTTCCTCGTCGCCCTGTTCCTCATCTTCACGCACTTCCACAGCCTGCGCTTCGCGACCGTCTTCGCGGCCGCCCTGCAGCATCCGGCCAGCCCGGCGGTGATGACGGCCATCGGCCTATTGCTGCTGCTTGGCGCCACCGGCAAGAGCGCCCAGATCCCGCTCTTCGTCTGGCTGCCGGACGCGATGGCCGGCCCCACGCCGGTCAGCGCGCTCATCCACGCGGCGACGATGGTGACGGCCGGCGTCTACATGGTGGCCAGGAGCCACGTGCTCTACGCGCTGGCGCCCGCGGCCCTGGACACCGTGGCCTGGATCGGGGCGCTGACCGCGCTGATGGCGGCCACGATCGCCGTGGCCCAGAACGACATCAAGAAGGTGCTCGCCTACTCGACCGTGAGCCAGCTCGGCTACATGTTCCTCGGCCTGGGCAGCGCCGCCTACGGCGCGGGCGTCTTCCACGTGATGACGCACGCCTTCTTCAAGGCCCTGCTCTTTCTCGGCGCGGGCAGCGTCATCCACGCCCTGCACGAGGAGCAGGACATCCGCAAGATGGGCGGCCTGCGGCGCGCCCTCCCGATCACCTTCGCCACCTTCCTCGTCGCCACGCTGGCGATCACGGGTTTCCCCGGGCTGTCGGGCTTCTTCAGCAAGGACGAGATCCTGGCCGCCGCCTTCCAGGCGCACCCGCTGCTCTGGGCGATCGGCATCCTCACGGCCGGCCTGACCAGCTTCTACATGTTTCGGTTGCTCTTCCTGACCTTCTTCGGCGCCAGCCGCCTGAGCCCGGAGCGCGCCGCCCAGGTGCACGAGTCGCCGCGCGCGATGACCCTGCCCTTGATGATCCTCGCCCTGCTCAGCGTCGTCGGCGGCTGGGTCGGCCTGCCGCCGGTGTTGGGGACGCACCTGCTCGGCGGCACGGAGGGGGGCTTCCTCGGGCCCGTCTTCGCGGACCTCCACCATGTGCCCGGCGCCGGCCACGGCGGGCACCTCAGCCACGCGACCGAATGGGCGCTGATGGGTGTCTCCACGCTGGTTGCGCTGGCTGGCTTTGCCGCTGCCTGGTTGCGCTACCTGCGGCCGGCCGCGGCCCGCGACCTGTTCCGGGCGCCCGCGAGCGTTTGGCAGCGCCTGCTCGCCGACAAGTACCGCATCGATGAGCTCTACGACGCGGCGGTGGTGCGGCCGCTGGCTGCCTGCGCGCAATTCCTCTGGCGCTGGATCGACGAGATCCTCATCGACGGTCTCGTCAACTTCTCGGGCCTGGCCGTGCGCGTGGGCGGGGAGGTCCTGCGGCTCTTCCAGACCGGCTACGTCCAGACCTACGCCTTCTTCATGGTGCTGGGCGTGATCGTCCTGCTGCTCCGGCTGCTGGCCTAAGGGGGAAGGGTGCTCGACGACTGGATCCTGACCTGGCTCATCGCCCTGCCCGCACTGGGCGCGCTGCCCCTTTTCCTGCTGCCGGCGGGGCGGCCGCAGCTCGCGCGCGCCTGGACCCTCGCGGTGACGACGGTCGGCTTCCTCCTTTCCCTGCACCTCTGGTTCCACTTCGCGCCCGGCAGCGCGGCGTCGCAGTTCAGCCAGTCGCTGCCCTGGATCGAGGCGCTGGGCATCCGCTACACGGTGGGGGTCGACGGCATCAGCCTGCTGATGGTCCTGCTCACCACCTTCATCATGCCGCTGGCCGTGCTGGGGGGCTGGCGCGCGGTGGACGACCGGGTGCGCGCCTACCACGCCTTCCTGCTGCTGCTCGAGGCCGGCATGCTGGGCGTCTTCGTAGCGGGCGACCTCTTCCTCTTCTACGTGTTCTGGGAAGCGATGCTGATCCCGATGTACTTCCTGATCGGGATCTGGGGCGGCCGTCGCCGGGTCTACGCGGCGCTGAAGTTCTTCATCTACACGATGGTGGGCAGCCTGCTTATGTTGGCGGCCATCCTCTACCTCGTCGTGTACCACCATCAGGTCACCGGCATCTGGACCTGCGACATCGCCGCGATGGGCGCCACGCCGCTGGCCGGTCGCGCCGAGCTGCTCGCCTGCCTGGCCTTCGCGCTCGCCTTCGCGATCAAGGTGCCCATCTGGCCCCTGCACACCTGGCTGCCCGACGCCCACGTCGAGGCGCCCACGGCGGGCAGCGTCATCCTGGCCGGCGTGCTGCTGAAGATGGGCACCTACGGCTTCCTGCGCTTCTGCCTGCCCTATTTCCCGGGTGCGATCGCCACGCTCACGCCCTGGTTCATGAGTCTGGCGGTGATCGGCATTTTGTACGGGGCGCTGGTGGCGCTGGTCCAGGAGGACGTCAAGAAGTTGGTCGCCTACTCGAGCGTCAGCCACCTCGGCTACGTGATGCTGGGCATCTTCGCCCTCAACAGCCAGGGCCTCAGCGGTGGTCTGCTGCAGATGCTCGGTCACGGCCTGTCCACGGGCGCGCTCTTCCTCCTGGTCGGCATGATCTACGAGCGGCGGCACACGCGCCTGATCGCCGACTTCGGCGGCCTCGCCGCGGTGATGCCCCAGTTCACCTTCTTCTTCCTGCTGACGACCTTCGCCTCCATTGGGCTCCCAGGTCTCAATGGCTTCGTCGGCGAGTTCCTGATCCTGCTGGGCGCCTTCAAGGCGGCGCCGGTCTTCGCCGTCCTGGCCAGCCTCGGCGTGGTGCTCGGGGCCGTCTACATGCTCTGGATGGTGCAGCGGGTCTTCTTCGGCGCCGTGACTCACGAGGAGAACCGCGGCCTGCGCGACCTCCTGCCCCGGGAGTGGCTGCTGCTCCTGCCGCTGGCCGCGCTCATGCTGTGGATCGGCCTCTATCCCAAGCCTTTCCTCGCGCGCATCGAGCCCTCGGTGGAGGCCCTGCTCGTCCGGGCCCGACCCGCAGGGCAGGAGCTGCGCCTGGACGCGCCGGCTGCCAGCCATGGGCCGGCCACGAGCCTGAGCCTGCCCGCGCCGGCGGCGGGCGCCGTCCCATCCCAGCCCCAAGGAGAGTGAGCAACCGTGGACTCGAGCCTCAGCCTGGCCGCCCCCGCCATCGTGCTCGTGCTCGCCGCGATGCTCGTGCTGCTCGCCCCGCTGCCCCGGCGGCGCCGCGGCGGCGGCGAGGGCCGGCTCTCAGCAGGCATCGCCCTCGCCGGCTTCGCCGTGGCGGCGGCCCTGGTCCTGCGCCAGTGGGGGGCGCCGAGCCACCTCGGCTTTGGTGACCGCTGGGTGCAGGACGGCCTCGCCACCTACTTCCACCTGCTCTTCCTGGGCATCGGCGTCGCCGTCCTGCTGATGGCCATGCCCTACCTGCGCCGGGAAGTGCTGCCTCGCCTGGAGTTCCTCGCCCTGCTGCTCTTCGCCGTCACCGGCATGATGCTGATGGCCGTCGCCACCGAGCTGATCACCTTCTTCCTCGCCCTGGAGCTGCTCTCGATGGCGCTTTACGTGCTGGCCGGCTACCACCGCAACCAGGCGCGCAGCATCGAGGCGGCGATCAAGTACTTCCTGCTCGGCGCCTTCGCCAGCGCCCTGCTGCTGATGGGCATGGCCCTGCACTGGGGCGCCACGGGCAGCCTCGCCCTCCACGCGGCCGCGCCCGTGGGCGGCGGCGGGCAGTTCAGCCCCGCTCTGGCTCGGGCCGGCTTCTGGCTCATCCTCGTTGGCTTCGCCTTCAAGGTGAGTGCCGTGCCCTTCCACTTCTGGACGGCTGACGTCTACGACGGTAGTCCCGCGCCTGTCGCCGCCCTGATGGCGACGGGCACGAAGGCAGCCGCCTTCGCCGGGCTCCTGCGGCTGCTCGGCCCGGGCCTGGCGCCGCCCGCGGCCGAGTGGACGCCCGTGCTCTGGTGGCTGGCCGTGCTGACGATGTCCGTGGGCAACCTGATGGCCATCGTGCAGAGCAATCTCAAGCGCATGCTGGCCTTCTCGAGCGTCGCCCACGCGGGCTACCTGCTCGTGGCGGTGGTGACGGCCACGCCGGGCGCCACGCGCGCCCTGCTCTTCTACCTCGTCGCCTACTCGCTGATGAACCTGGGCGCCTTCGCCGTGCTCGGCCTCGTCGCCCGCAAGGGCGAGGAGTACCAATCCATCTACGACTACGCCGGCCTCGCCCGGCGGCAGCCCGTCCTGGCCATCCTGATGAGCGTCTTCCTCTTCGCCCTGGCCGGGATCCCCCCCACGGTGGGCTTCACGGGCAAGTTCGTCATCTTCGCCGAGGCGGTGCGCGCCGGCCTGCTGCCCTTGGCAGTGATCGCCGTGCTCAACAGCCTCGTCTCGGTCTACTACTATCTGCGGGTCATCTACCTGATGACCATGAAGGACGAGTGGGAAGCGTCGCCGGCTTTCGGCGTGCCGGCGGCCACGGCGCTGGTGCTGGCCGGTGCCGTCCTGCTCGTGCTCTGGCTGGGGCTCGCGCCCGGCCAACTGCTGGCGGCGGCCGCCGACGCGGCGCGTGCCCTCTGAGACCCAGCTCGCTTGACCGCGGGCGGAGGGCGGGCGTAGACTCCCGCGCCCGTCCGGCCGGCCTTTCCCTCGGGACCTCCGCAAAGGATGCCTGTATGGTCCGTCCTGTCCGCTTCGGCGCTGCCGCCGCCTTCGCGCTCCTGCTCGGGGCGGGCTCCGCCCGGGCGCAGGCGGTCTTCCCGCTCGACGAGCTGAGGCCCGGCCTGCGCGGCGAGGGCCTCAGCGTCTTTGCCGGCGACAGCATCAGCCGCTTCCCCGTGGAGATCCTCGAGCGCATCCCCGGCCGCGCGCCCCACGAGCTCATTCTCGTGCGCTGCCTGGGCGAGCAGCTCGCGCGCGACGGCATCAGCCAGGGTATGAGCGGCAGCCCGGTCTACGTGGACGGCCGCTGGCTGGGCGCCATCGCCTACAACTTCAGCTTTGCGAAGGAGCCGCTGGCCCTGGTGACGCCGGCCGCCGCCATGCTCGCCCTGGGCGAGCAGGCCGCAGGGCCCGGCCCCCGGGCGAGCCGCGGCGACCAGCGCAGCCTGCCCTATCTCGAGATGGGTTGGTCGCCCGCGCTCGCGCCCGTTGCACTGCCCGCGGCGGGGCCCCTGCCCCTGGCCCTGGGTGGTCTGGCTCCGGCGGCGCTGCAGCGCCTGGCGGAGCGCTACCGTCCGGCCGGCCTCGAGTTCGTGCCCCTGGGCGCGGCGGCGGCAGCGGCGGCGCCGAGCGGCGCCGCCGGCGGCGCAAGCGCCGCGGCACTGAGCCCGGGCGCGGCGCTCGCCGTCGAGCTCCTGCGCGGACCCGTCACGATGGCGGCTATCGGCACGCTGAGCCACGTCGAGGGCGACCGGCTCTGGGCCTTCGGCCATCCCTTCCTCGGCGAGGGGCCGAGCGAGCTGCCGCTCGCTGCGGCCCACATCTACGCCGTGCTGCCCAGCCTCTTCAATTCCTTCAAGTTGGGGGGCATGGGGGAGCGCGTGGGCAGCCTGCTCGTCGACGGCGAGGCGGGCGTCTACGGGCGGCGCGGCGCGGGCCCGGCCCTGCTGCCGCTGCGGGTCGAGCTGAGCCGGGACGGGCGCCGCGAGCGCGCACGCTTCGAACTGGTCCGCCACCGGCAGCTCACGCCCCTGCTCGGCCGCCTGGCTCTGGATGGCTGGCTGTCCGCTCACCTCGGCGAGCAGGAGCGCGGGGCGCTGGAGCTGAGCGTCAGCCTCGCGCCGGCCCTGGGCGCGGCCGCGGCACCGCCGCTCCGCCTCGCGGAGCGCTTCGCTGGCGAGGGCAGCACCCTGGCGGCGGGCGCCTGGCTACAGTCCTTGCTGGTGGCGCTGACGGAGAACCCCGCCGGTCCGCTGCCCCTGGATTCCCTGGCCGTGGAGCTTCTCTGGCGCAGCGGCGAAGAGCCCCTACGCCTGCACGACCTCAGTCTGCAGCGCGAGTCCCTGCGCGGCGGCGAAGTCTGGCAGCTCTGCCTGCGCCTTGCCCAGGACGGCAGCCCGGCGGGGGGCGCCCTGCGCGAGTGGCGCTTGGCCTTTCCCGATCCCGCACTCGGCGCGGTCGAGCGCCTGGCCGGCCCGCTGCTGCCCGGCAGCTACCGCCTGCACGTCGCCGACGGCACCAGCTTCGAGCGCTGGAATGCCGCCCGCCAGCCCGCGCTCTATGCCATCGATGACCACGCAACGCTGCTCGCGCTGCTCTCTCGATTGCACAACAGCGGCGAGTGGGTGCTCTGGCTCGAGGCCCCCGGCGAGGACAGCGTGGCGGCAGGCCGCGAGTTCAGCCTGCCCCTGCGCTACCGGGCGCTGGCGCCCATCTCGCGCCGCGAGGAGCTGCTGAGCCCGAAGGAGCCGCGGCGCCTCGTGGCCCTGCAGCGCCTGGCCGTGCCGGGCGGCGCCGCCGCGGCCGGACACCTCTCACTTCCGGTTACCGTCTTGGACACCCCGCGAAGGAGCCAACCGTGACGCTCGCCCGCGCCGCCCTCGCCCTTGCGCTGTTGATCGCCCTGCCCGCCGCGGCGGGCGCGGTGCACACCGAGTACTACCGCTATTCCCGCATGGAGGACTACAAGGACGCCAGCTTCCGCGAGCTCGTCCTCGCCGACGACGGCAGTTGGCGCCTGGGCCCGCGCTGGGAGGAGCTGCTCGCCGACGAGATCGACTACTTCTCCGAGCTGGCCGACGACGGCAAGACCCTGCTCCTGGTCGGCGGCGGCAACCCGGGCAAGCTGGTGCTCTTCGACAAGGCGGCGCGGCGGCATCGCCAGATTCACAGCGCGCCCGACCAGTTGTTCGCCTGCGCCGAGACCCTGGGCCCCGGCGACTGGGTGGCGGGCGCGGGTCCCGGCGGCACGGTCTATCGCGTGAACGCGGCCGGCGAGGTGACGAGCCTCGTGGCCACGGGCGAGGAGTTCGTCTGGGATCTGCTCAAGGACGGCCAGACTCTCTGGATCGCCACCGGCAGCCGGGGGGCCCTCCTCAAGCACGACCTCAAGAGCGGCCGCACCGAGACTTTCGCCACCTTGCCCGATCAGAGCGTCTTCTGCCTGGCCCTGGACGGCGAGGGCCGCCTGCTCGCCGGCACGAGCGGCGCGGGCTTGCTCTACCGCTTCGCGCGCGACGGCAGCCGCGAACAGCTCGCGGACTTCGATGCCGAGGAAGTGCAGGCGCTCGTGGCCGAAGCCGACGGCGCGATCGTCGCCGCGGTGGCGCAGGCCGAGCCGGACTGCGAAGAGAACTGCTCGGCCGTCTATCGCCTGCAGCCGGACGGGCTGCTCGAGAAGCTGCTCGGCTCCGACTCGGCCTTCATCGGCGACCTGCTGCCCGCGAGCGCGGGCGGACTCTGGGTAGCGGCCGGCGATCCGGGCGAGCTGGACCTCCTCACCGGCCCCTACCACGGCGAGGTGCTGGGCGTCGAACCCGAGCGCTACTACAGCGACCTCGCCCTGGATGAGGACGGCGAAACGCTCTGGCTCCTGCAGTCCAAGCCGGCGCGCCTGACGCGCATCGGCGGCCGCGCCGAGACCGGCACGCTGACCTCCGAGGTCCTCGACCTGAACAACCGCAGCCGGATGGGTGCCCTCTGGCTCGAGGCCGAACTGCCCCGCGGCTGCGGGTTCACGGTGGAGGCCCGCGCCGGCCACGGTAGCGAGCCCGCCGAGGGCTGGACGGACTGGACGCCGGGCCGCGGCGAGACCGGCGGGACGGCGGCGAGCTATCGCTTCGACCTGCCCGCAGCCCGCTACTTCCAGTGGCGCATCCAGTTCAAGGGCGCGGGCGAGCGCAGTCCCCACCTCCACCGGCTGACGGCCAGCTTCCTGCCCCTCAATCGCGCCCCGCTGGTCGGCAACCTCAGCCTGCTCCGGCCCGAGGCAGGGCCCTTCGAGGACGCCATCGACCTGAGCGGCCGCCCCTTCACGCAGGTGCTCGAGCGCGGCGTCCGCGTGCAGTACCAGCAAAAGAGCGGTCCCGACCCCGCGGGAAATCCGGACCAGGCGGCCTGGCGCGGGCTGCGCGAACTGCACTGGGACTGGCTGGACCCGGACGCGGACCGGCTGCGCGCGCGCATCGAGCTGCAGCGCGAGGGCGAGAGCGCCTGGCAGACCCTCGTCGAGGCGTGGACGACCAACAGCTACACCTGGGACACGCGGGGCATCGCCGACGGCTTCTACCGCCTGCACCTGCTCGTCGACGACAGCCTCGACAACGGCGCCGGCTTCGAGCGCGAGAGCGAGCTGCTGAGCGAGCGCGTGTTGCTGGACAGTGAGCCGCCGATCTGCACGCTGACCGTGGAGCGCCGCGGCGCCGCGCTCAGGCTGGCGGGCAGCGTAGCGGATGCCGCGAGCCTGCTCACCCGCGTCGAGCTGCGGGTGGGGGAGGAGCCCTGGCGCAGCCTCGTCGGGGCCGACGGCCTGATGGACCGCCAGCGCCTCGACCTCGAGCTCGACCTCGGCGCGCCGGCGACGACCGGGCCGCTCGAGCTACGCGCCGGCGACGAGTACGGCAACTGGGGCTACTTCCGCAGCGCCTTGCCCGCCGCGCCGTCCCCCGCCGACCGATGAGCACGCGCGGGCCCACCGCGGGGTTCCGCCGCCTGCTCCTGCTCGCCGACGGCGCCCTCGCCCGGCCGAACGCGAAGACGGCCTTCGCCGTGCTGCGCTTCCAGCCGGAGCGGGCCGTGGCGCTCCTGGACCGCGAGACCGCGGGGCGCAGGGCCCAAGAGGTCCTGGGCTACGGGGGCGCGCTGCCCATCCTGGCCAGCGTTGCCGAGGCCTTGCCGCTCGCGCCCGACGGCCTGCTCATCGGGGTGGCCCCCGCGGGCGGCGGCCTGCCACCGGCCTACGTCCAGTTCTGCGTCGATGCCCTGGCCGCCGGGCTGGACATCGCCAGCGGTCTCCACCGCTTCCTGGGCGAGGAGCCGGAGTGGGTGGCGCGGGCCGCCGCGACCGGCGCCCGCATCTGGGATCTACGCCGGCCGCCGGCGGCCCTGCGCGTGGCCGGCGCCCCGAGCGCGCGGCGGGCGCGCGTGCTGCTCAGCGTGGGCAGCGACTGCAAGGTGGGCAAGATGACGGCCACGCTCCTGCTCGCCCGCGAGCTGGCTGCGCGCGGCCTGCCGGCGCGGGTCCTCGCCACGGGGCAGACCGGGCTCTTTCTCACCGGCGAAGGGGTCTGCGTGGATGCCCTACCTGCCGACTTCGTCGCCGGGGCCGTCCAGGAGCGGCTCGCTGCCCTTGACGTCGAACTCGCGGGCGAGCGCGCAAGCGAGCGCATGGGTAAGGCGCCGCCCGCCTGGCTGCTCGTCGAGGGCCAAGGCTCGCTGGCCCACCCCGCCTTCTCGGGCGTGAGCCTGGGCCTCCTGCACGGCAGCGCGCCCGACGCCCTGCTGCTCTGTCACGAGGCCGGCCGGCGCCTCACTTCGCACATGGAGGATTGGCCG
>Ga0299912_10004527_pt1 | contig 11398 bp, 7 predicted proteins | sample RVTome_2_FD_207667 | JGI IMG/M metagenome (GOLD analysis project Ga0299912, IMG submission 207667) | Soil microbial communities from uranium-contaminated site in the Upper Colorado River Basin, Wyoming, United States - RVT95D214 (version 2) ... | reverse complement strand
CTGCCCGAAGATGCCAGCATCGAGGACATTCAATATCACATCTATGTGCTGGAGAAGATTCGCCGCGGGCAGGCGGATATTTGTGAGGGACGCCATTACAGCAGCGCGGAAGCCAAGGAACGGTTGGGTAAATGGCTAAAGCCGTAATCTGGTCACAAGAGGCGCTGGACGATATCGACAATATTGCTGAATTCATCAGCCGAGATTCGCCTTACCATGCGCAGCAGGTTGTTGAGCGGCTCTTCGAATTGAGTGGCGCCATTGCAGAGCACCCAAGGGCGGGACGGGTGGTGCCAGAATTCGGAAGTGCGAATATCCGCGAACGTTTCCTCTATAGCTATCGCCTCATTTATGAAATACAGGTTGATCACATTGATGTGCTGGCGGTGATTCACGGCAAACGTTTGCTGGAATCAACGGATTGAAAAACAGCTTCGTAGGTTGGGTTAGCGCAGCGTAACCCAATAATGATCCGCAACCATGTTGGGTTACGGTGCTGCGCACCTAACCCAACCTACGTCACTCACTCACTCACTCACTCACTCACATTACTTCTGGAATTAGTACATTGATCTCTACTTCAAATATCACCATGCAGTTCGGGGCCAAGCCCCTGTTCGAAAACATTTCCGTCAAATTCGGCGACGGCAATCGTTACGGCCTCATCGGCGCCAACGGTTGCGGCAAATCGACGTTCATGAAAATTCTCGGCGGCGATCTCGTGCCCACTGGGGGCAATGTGTTCGTCGAGCCCAATCTGCGCGTCGGCAAGCTGCGCCAGGACCAGTTTGCCTTCGAGGAACACACGGTGCTGGACACTGTGATCATGGGCAACGCCGAACTGGCGCGCATCAAGGTCGAGCGCGACCGCATCTATTCCCTGCCGGAGATGAGCGAAGAGGACGGCATGAAGGTGGCTGATCTCGAAGTGCAGTTCGCCGAGATGGACGGCTACACCGCCGAGGCTCGCGCCGGCGAATTGCTGTTAGGCCTGGAGATTCCGCTGGTGCAGCACAGCGGACCCATGAGCGCGGTGGCGCCGGGCTGGAAGTTGCGTGTATTGCTGGCCCAGGCCCTGTTTTCCGACCCCGACATCCTGTTGCTCGACGAGCCGACCAACAACCTCGACATCAACACCATTCGCTGGCTGGAAGACATGATCAATGCGCGCGAGAGCACCATGGTCATCATTTCCCACGACCGCCATTTTCTCAACAGCGTCTGCACCCACATGGCGGACCTGGATTACGGCGAACTGCGGCTGTACCCCGGCAACTATGACGACTACATGATCGCCGCCACCCAGGCGCGCGAACGGCTGCTGAGCGACAACGCCAAGAAGAAGGCGCAGATCGCCGAACTGCAAACTTTCGTCAGCCGCTTCTCCGCCAACGCCTCCAAGGCCAGGCAGGCAACCTCGCGCGCCAAGCAGATCGAGAAGATCAAGCTCGATGAGGTCAAGCTGTCGAGCCGGGTAAACCCGTTCATCCGCTTCGATCAGGAAAAGAAGCTGTATCGCACCGCACTGGAAGTAGATGGCCTGACAAAAGGCTACGGCGACTTGACCTTGTTCAAGGGGCTCAATATGCGCGTCGATGTGGGCGAGCGCATCGCCATCATCGGCCAGAACGGCATCGGCAAGTCCACGCTGCTGCGCTGTCTGGTGCACGATCTGGAGCCGGACAAAGGCGCGGTGAAATTGTCCGAGAACGCCAATGTCGGTTATTTCGCGCAGGATCACGCGGCGGATTTCGCCAACGACATGTCGCTGTTCGAGTGGATGAGTCTGTGGAAGAACCCCGGCGACGACGAGCAGGCAATCCGCGCCGCGCTCGGCCGTCTGCTCTTCTCGCAGGACGACATCATCAAATCCGTCAAGGTCATCTCCGGCGGCGAGCAGGGCCGCATGTTGTTCGGCAAGCTCACGCTGAAAAAACCCAACATCCTGGTGATGGACGAGCCCACCAACCACCTGGATATGGAGTCCATCGAGTCCCTCAACCTGGCGCTGGAAAATTATCCCGGCACGCTGATTTTCGTTAGCCACGACCGCGAGTTCGTCAGCTCGCTGGCGACGCGCATCATCGAGATGAAGCCGGAAGGGATTGTGGATTTCAGCGGCAACTACGAGGATTATTTGCGCAGTCAGGGAGTGGTGTGAGGGGGTTGTCTGTAGGGTGGGCATTGCCCACCAGTATGTTAGTAACGAGACAGTAGGCAAGCCCGCCTCCAAGGGAAAGAAACGGTGGGCGGTGCCCACCCTACGAAAGATCGAGGTTTTGTAGGGTGGGCATTGCCCACCGAAAAAGGAATCAAAGTCGAATGCCGAATTACCGTCGATTGATAACGCCGGGCGCGACATATTTTTTCACGGTGGTGACTCATTTGCGCCAACCAATATTGGCCAAGCCGGAAAGCAGGGCGATATTGCGGCAAGTGATTGACGAGGTAAGGCAGCTACACCCATTTGCCATCGATGCATGGGTTTTGTTGCCAGACCATATGCATTGCATATGGTCATTGCCGGATGACGATCACGATTATTCAAAACGATGGGGCCTGATAAAGGCAGGATTCACGAAACAGGCAAAGCCTTTCTTTCATCGTGATGAGTGGATGAATGAATCAAGGCGGAAGCACAATGAACGTACCGTCTGGCAACGCCGTTTTTGGGAACACCAAATTAGGGATGAGGTGGATTTCCAACGGCATGTGGATTACATACATTTCAACCCTGTTAAGCATGGATTGGTTTCACAGGTCAAAGTATGGCCGCATTCCACGTTTCACCGGTTTGTCAGAGGAGGCATTTACACGGAGGATTGGGGTGGTGATTTCGCCGCGCCGAATGAAGGATTTGGAGAGTGAGCAGGTGACGTAATCGGTGGGCGATGCCCACCCTACGAAAGACAGCGCCGTAGGGTGGGCATCGCCCACCAGTATGTTAGTGACGAGATGGTGGGCGGTGCCCACCCTACGAAAGATCGAGCGATGACTGAAACAATCGAAATGAATTACGAAGGCGTCGAGCGCCTCCCCCTGAAAACCTTCACCGAGAAGGCCTACCTCGACTATTCCATGTACGTGATTTTGGATCGCGCGTTGCCGCATATCGGCGATGGGCTCAAGCCCGTGCAGCGGCGCATCGTGTATGCCATGTCCGAACTGGGGCTGAAGGCGGGGGCGAAGTATAAGAAATCGGCGCGCACGGTGGGTGACGTGCTGGGCAAGTTTCATCCGCACGGCGACTCGGCGTGTTACGAGGCGATGGTGTTGATGGCGCAGCCGTTTTCGTATCGCTATCCGCTGATCGACGGGCAGGGCAACTGGGGCGCGCCGGATGATCCGAAGTCGTTTGCGGCGATGCGTTATACGGAATCGCGGTTGTCGAAGTATGCGGACCTGCTGCTCAGCGAGGTGGAGCAGGGCACGGTGGATTGGGCGCCGAATTTCGATGCGACGCTGGAGGAGCCTTCGGTGTTGCCGGCGCGGGTGCCGAATCTGTTGCTGAACGGCACTACCGGCATCGCGGTGGGCATGGCCACGGACATTCCGCCGCACAATCTGCGCGAGGTGGTGGCCGCGTGCGTGCATCTGTTGGAGGAACCGAAGGCGACGCTGGCCGATTTGTGTGTGCACGTGCAGGGGCCGGACTTCCCCACCGAGGCGGAGATCATTACGCCGCGCGCCGAGTTGTTGAAGATGTACGAGAAGGGCGGCGGTTCGGTGCGGGCGCGCGCGGTGTGGGAGCAGGAGGACGGCGCGGTGGTGATCACGGCGCTGCCGCATCAGGTGTCCGGCGCCAAGGTGCTGGAGCAGATCGCGGCGCAGATGCAGGCCAAGAAGCTGCCGATGGTGGAGGACCTGCGCGATGAGTCCGATCACGAGCACCCGACGCGGCTGGTGATCGTGCCGCGCTCCAATCGCGTCGATCTCGATGAACTCATGGCGCACCTCTTCGCCACCACGGAGCTGGAGCGCAGCTATCGCGTCAACATGAACATCATCGGCCTCGATGGCCGCCCGCAGGTGAAGGGCCTGCTCGATCTGTTGCAAGAATGGCTGGTGTTCCGCACCACCACCGTGCGCCGCCGGCTGGAACATCGCCTGGAAAAGGTGAAGCGCCGTCTGCATCTGTTGGACGGCCTGTTGATCGCCTTCCTCAATCTCGACGAGGTGATCCACATCATCCGCACCGAGGACGAGCCGAAGGCGGTGCTGATGCGGCGCTTCGCGCTCACCGAGGAACAGACCGACTACATCCTCGACACCAAACTGCGCCAGTTGGCCCGCCTGGAAGAGATGAAGATTCGCGGCGAGCAGGATGAGCTGGCCAAGGAGCGCGATGAGCTGGGTCAGATATTGGGTTCCGAGCGCCGCCTGAAGACGCTGGTGAAGAAAGAACTCATCGCCGATGCCGAGGAATACGGCGACGAACGCCGCTCGCCCATCGTCGAACGCGCCGCGGCCCAGGCCCTGGACGAGACGGCGCTGCTGGGCGTCGAGCCGTTGACCATCGTGCTCTCCAGCATGGGCTGGGTGCGCGCCGCCAAGGGGCACGACGTGGACCCCGCTTCCCTCAGCTACAAGGCGGGCGATAGTTTCCTGGCCGCGGCGTTCGGCCGCTCCAATCAACCGGCGGTATTTCTCGATAGCCACGGGCGTTCCTATTCGCTGCCGGCGCACACGCTGCCTTCGGCGCGCGGCCAGGGCGAGCCGCTGACCGGCCGCGTTGCGCCCGCGGACGGCGCGCGCTTCGTGGACGTGCTGGCGGGGCAGCCGGATGACCGCTATCTGCTGGCCTCGGACGCGGGCTACGGCTTCGTCACGCAATTGGAAAATCTCTACGCCAAGAACAAGGCCGGCAAGGCGCTGCTCTCCCTCCCCGAAGGCGCCAAGGTGCTGCCCGCCTGCCCGGTGCGCGACGTGGCCACCGACCGCATCGTCGCGGTGACCACCGAGGGCCGCATGCTGGTGATCTCGCTGAAGGAGCTGCCGGAAATGGCCAAGGGCAAGGGCAACAAGATCATCGGCATCTTCTCGGCCAAGCTGCAAACCCGCGAGGGGTTCGTGGTGGCGATGCGCGTGGTGCCGGCGGGTGAGAGCCTGACGGTGTTCTCCGGCAAGCGCCATCTGACCCTCAAGGCCCGCGACCTGGACCATTACGCCGGCGAGCGCGGCCGCCGCGGCGCCATGCTGCCGCGCGGCTTTCAGCGCGTGGACGGCATGACGGTTGGGGAAAAGTCGGGGTTGTGAGTTGGCGGGCGTGGACGATAGTTATCCTACAGAACCGAATGGCGCTTACTTAATAGCACTGTCCCCCCTCCCTTGAGGGGGAGGGGATTAATAGTCGGCGCCATTCCGTACAGGACCTTATTCACGGCGAACGGCGTCTCTATTTCTGCATGAATCTCTCAATACCCGAATGGCTGGATTGGCTGCCCCTCCCCTGGGCGGAGCCGGTGGATATCGCGCCGCGCCGCTTAGGGTTGCCTCTGGAATTGCCGTCCCTGCAAACCCATAGCCGGCGTGGTCAGCAGCAAAAAATTGCGCCGCCGCCCGAGTCCTGGCGGGAACTCAACGACCACCCCATCAATCTGCTGCGCGAGGTGGACCGTTACCTCAAGCGGCTCAATAGCGAACGGGTGGCGCTGAACAAACGTCTGGCGTGGGCGGACCGTTGCCTGCAATACGCCTGCCCGGCCATCCGCAAGATTTATTCCGAGCACTACAAAGGCGAGGCGCTGCCCGAGTCGCACGACCGTCGCGAAGGGCTGGTCGCGGCCATCAACGCCTGCAGCCAATTGGCCGCCGGTTACAAGCACATTCTCAAGCACGATTACGAGCTGGCGGATCACCGTTATGTGCGCGTCCGCGAGCGCGTCCAGCGTTGCGCGATGCGCGTGCTGGAATTCATTCGCATGGAGCAGCGCCTGCGCGCCTTGCGTTATCAAAAGCTGCCGGCGACCACTTGGCTGGACTGCAACCGGATCTTTTTCGCGCTCTCACAATGCGAAGACCTGGATCAACCCCAGGAGGGGTTGACCTGCATGCAATTGCAATCGGAGCGCAAATCGCCCGATCTGGAGCGCCGCGCGTCACCCGTCACCAGCATCCGCCAAGTCTATGCGGCCATTCAGGTCTACGGCCTGCTGGACACCAACACGCTCTCGTCGCCCAAGATGCACGTCGCGGATGTGCAGTTGTGCAAGGTGTTGCCGGAGCTGAAAGTGGTGCAAGACGCCGGCGGCACGCTGGCCACGGGGCAGGTGATCGTCTACCACAACCAGGACCGGCCGCCGTTTTTCGAGCGCCAGGACGAAAAGGCCCAGGCGGCCCTGGTCAAGGAGCGCGAGCTGTTGCTGGCGAAGGAACAGGATTGCAGCCATCTCATGGCCCCCATCGCCGTGCGCATCAATCTGACGCCACTGGAGGAGTCCCTGCTGGAGGAGCATCGCCAGTTGCTGGCGCGCTTCGACCACAGCGACGAGGAGGGCCGCCCCGGGGTGATGGACCCGAGTGATCTGTCCCTGCTGCTGACGGTGGACGTCATGTGCGACAAGCTGCGTCTGAAACGCCGTCAGGAGCAGCGCGAATACGTGGTCGGCCGCAAGATTCTGTACGTCTACAACGGCTTCATGTCCGCCTACAAACTCTTGATGGATGCCGTCGCCGAAGATAACGAAGACAGCCGCGCCCAGCTCGCCGACGAGAACCAGTTGCGCGATGCCCTGGCCGGACGTTCCGCCCTCATCGCCTCGGACGAGGATTCCAACACCGCGGGCCAGTGGTTCGTCATGGACATCAGCGAAGGCGGCGTGCACATCAAGACCCGCGAGTCCCAATTCACCACGTCGCTGTTCATCGGCCAACTGGTCGCCTTCAGCTTCACCCGGGAAGAATTGCGCGAGCCCGCCGTGGGTTACATCTGCCGGCTGTCGCGCAATCCCCAGGGAGATATGGAGGTCACCCTGCGCACCCTCGCCAAACGGGCCAAGGCCACGGCTGTGCAGAGCCACTTTTTGTCACAAAACGATATGGCTTTGCCGGGTATCCTGACGCTGAAGGATGACGGCTCGGGGGGCTTGGTCCTGCACCAGAGCCATCGTTTGGCCCAAGGCACCCCCGTCACCTTGGGCGGCGAGGGCGAGCGACGGACCCTGATCATCGCCGACACTCTGGAACTCCAACGGGAATTCGTTTTTTATAGCCTTCTCGCGGGGGATGCTTCCGCAGCCCCCACCGCTTGAAATCCCCGCGGCCACCCCCATAACATCCGTTCACTGATGGGCGCCTCTAAAAATTCAATCAAGCCGATGATGGCAAGGCGCGCTCTTTACAAAGAATTGGCGAAGAAGCGCAGTCTTGTACAGGATGTACTTGTGTCGCGAAGCCCAGGGATGGGCGGGAGCGACGTACACGGAGTAAATGAGCATTCTGAGCTGCTTTGCAACGCAGTCAGCGCGGCTTCAGTGAATTTTTAGAGGCGCCCTGATTTCTGTCACCACTTCACGGAGCTTATTCATGAAGCGAGTTCTGTTATTCCTGGCCACTAACCTGGCCATTGTTATCGTGCTGAGCATCACCTTGCGTCTGCTGGGGGTGGAACGCATCCTCGACGAACAGGGCGTGGGCCTCGACCTCAACAACCTGCTGGTGTTCGCCGCCGTGTTCGGATTCGGCGGTTCGTTCATCTCGTTGGCCATGTCCAAGTGGACCGCCAAGCGATTCACCGGCGCGCAAGTCATCACACAACCGAGCAACGCTACCGAGCAATGGCTGGTGGCCACGGTGCAGCGCCAGGCCCAGGCCGCCGGCATCGGCATGCCCGAGGTGGCGATTTACAACGCCCCCGACGTCAACGCCTTCGCCACCGGCATGTCGCGCAACAAGGCGCTGGTGGCCGTGAGCAGCGGCCTGTTGAACGCCATGAGCAAAGACGAAGCGGAGGCCGTGTTGGCCCACGAAATCAGCCACGTCGCCAACGGCGACATGGTGACCCTGGCCTTGATCCAGGGCGTGGTGAACACCTTCGTGATCTTCCTCTCCCGCGTCATCGGCCACACCGTAGACCGCGTGGTGTTCAAGAATGAGCGCGGCCACGGCCCGGCCTTCTGGATTACCACCATCGTCGCCGAGCTGGTGCTGGGCATCCTCGCCAGCAGCATCGTCATGTGGTTCAGCCGGCAGCGGGAATTCCGCGCCGATGCGGGTGGCGCGCGCCTGGCGGGCACGGGCAAGATGATCGCCGCGTTGGAGCGCCTGAAGCAGGGCGTCAACCAGCCGCACCTGCCCGACCAACTCGCCGCCTTCGGCATTTCCGGCGGCATCGGCCGCGGTCTCAAGCGCTTGTTCCTGTCGCATCCACCCTTGGATGAACGCATCGACGTATTGCGCAGAAACATGAACGCATAAGACAAAACAACAAAGGCGCCGAAAGGCGCCTTTGCATTTGGTTTTTAGGCTTTGTGTTTCGCTGCCTTTATCCCGCGCTGGAAAAGTCGTAATCCATCTTGTCTTCCGGTTTCTGTAAATAGTGGCCCTGAATGAAGTTGACGCCGTGCTGCCACAATACGGCGAGGCACCCCGGGTCCTGCACGTGTTCGGCGATGGTTTGGAAACCATTGTTGCGGCCCAGATCGGTGATGGTTTGAATGATCTCCTGGCTGTCTTCGTTGTTGATGTTCTGGATGTGGCGGCCGTCGATCTTGATGAAGTTGACGCTCAGGTGTTTCAGGTAATCCAGGGAGTCCGATTCGCTGGCCACATGGTCCAACGCGAAGTTGCAGTGCAATTGCTTGAGCCCGTTGGCGAGGGTCTTGGCCGCGGCCAGGTTTTCAATGGCCGCCTGCTCGTTGATTTCGAATACCAGGCTGCCGCCGTGCAGTCTCGCCGCCTGCAATAATTTGCTGAGCCAGGTGAGCAGGCTGGGGTCGCGCAGGGAGTCGCCGGACAGCTTGATGAAGAACTGGATTTCCTTGCCCAGTTTGCGCTTGCCCAGCAATGCCTTGGCGGAATTCTTGATGACCCAGCGGTCGATCTCGGTCATCAGGTCGGCCTGCTTGGCGGCGGTGAGGAACTCGCCGGGCAGGATGATGTTGCCGTCCTGATCCAGTAAGCGAAGCAGGACTTCATAACGTTCACCGGGCTCGGCATGGAGGCTGACGATGGGTTGGAATTGCAGCGAGAAGCGATCGTTTTTCAAGGCCAGACGCAACGTGGACAGCATCTTCTTGTCGGCTTCCAGGCTGGCGATCTCGTCTTCTTCCGAGTAGCTGTGAACCCGGTTGCCGCCTTTGTCCTTGGCGATGGCGCAAGCCGATTCAGCCTGGGAGAGCGGTTTCTTGGCGTCAGGCGTTTTTTCGTTGATGCCGCTGATGCCGATGCTGATGGTGGTAGTGACGGATTTTCCCTCCACCTCGAAAATCTTTTCTGCAATGGCCAGTCTCAGGCGCTCCGCCAGGGTTTTGGCCTGGGCGGGTTGTTGGCCTTCGAGGAGGACGGTGAAGGCGGTGCCGGCATAGCGGGCCAGGACGGCGGTGTCGGGAGCGGTGGCGCGCAGGATCTGCGCGATGTCGGCTAACACCAAGTCGCTACCCGCGACGCCCAAGGCATCCTTCACGTTCTTGAAGTTGTCCGGCTCGATGTAAAGCAGCACGGAGTTGCCCTTCCCCTGGGTCGTTTTAGTGACTGATTCCTTCAATGCCTCCATGAAATAGTGGTGATTGAAGAGGCCGGTCAATAAATCCTGTTGCCGGAGCTTTTGCAGTTCCTTCTCCAGCTCCTTGTTGTTTTCGCTCTTGCGATGGATAACAACTTGGGTGCAATGCTCGCCTTCGATGGTGGCGGGTGAAAACTGCATGGTGGCGCTGAATTCTTTTTCGTCGCCGCGGATGACCTTGTATTCCAGCGTGCCTTCCGGGGTTTCGCCCTTGCCGAGGGTGCGCAGGATTTCCTTGAAGCTTGGCTGGTCGGAGGTGGCGATCAAGTCCATGATGGGCACGCTTTCGAGGTCTTCGCCGGTATGGTAGCCGAACAGGTCGAGATAGGTTTGATTGGCGTAGATGTGCATGCCTTCATGGATGTAGGCGATGGCGTCGCGGGAACTGTCGAGCAGGGCGCGATTGCGTTTTTCGCTTTCCACATAGAGATTTTTGCATTGGCGGTGGGCGCGCCGCTCGCGCAGATTGGCGAATTCCCGTTCCACGACCAGCAGCAAATGTTCCTGCGCGTCTTCGGCGATGTAATCCGACGCGCCGGTGCGCAGCAGTTCGACGGCGATCCCGTCGCCTTCGTCGGGCCCGAAGATAACGACGGGGACATCTTTGCCCGATTGTTTGATGAGTAATAAGGCTTGTTGGGCGGTGTAGTCGCCGACTTGCGTGGCGGCCAACAGAATATCCCAGCTTTGCTCATCCAGCGCGGCTTGCAGGTCTTCGCCATCTTCGACGTGCTTGTAACGCACGGCGTATCCAATATTTCGCAAGGCATTGGCCAATGCCTCGGCGTCATTGGAGGATTCTTCGAGAATCAGCGGCCGGATGACATTTCCATTATCCATTCCTTTATCCATTCCTTTATCCAGTGAAGGATACTAATTACTGTTATTGTTCAGAGTATCGACCAAACCGATTCGAATTCATCGTTGGTCGAGCTGGGGGCCGGAGTCGCCGGTTTGGTTTGTGTGGTCTCTACGACGTTGAATTCGAATTGTGAGAAGACGCCGGTGGATTCCAGTTGTTTGGTCAATTGAATGAGGACTTTGCGGCCATGAATATTGGCGATCAGCCGGTCGCCGACCTGGTTCCAGGCGTGGGTGATCAATGTTGGCGGCTGCTTGATGGCCGTCAATTCGGGCAGCGCCAGGCTGCGGTGATATTTTTCCCGGCTGCCGTCCTTCGGTACCGAAGCCGTGGCGATGGCCTCGGCGCAGGGGGCCAGTTTCTGGATGCCCAGTTCGAGTCCGTTTCTCCAGCTTTTGATGCGGCGTATAACGCCGAGGCCGAGTTGGATGGCGCCTGCGCCGATGTCATCCTTGATGCCGACAAGTTCGCCGACCTGGACCTTGCGGGAGTCGGTATCGTATTCCAGGTAGCCTAACAGGCAGTAGCCGCCGGCGCTTTCGTTGAGCCCTTTGCAGCTGAAGGGGGCGTAGAGTGAAGACTCCTTCCGCTTCTGCTCTTCGGGCTCCTTGGGCACGAGTTCCAGTCTGGCGTTGGTGACACGGTAGGTGTAGTCGGGGTCCCATACGTCCGGGGTGTGATCGTCCAGGTTGCTGATGCCGAAGATAGGCGTGCTGGTGTAGTGTGCCGGCGCATCGAGGTCCGGTACGTCACCGCCCAGGTTGCTCGTGTCGGCGGCTTGCAATGCGGCGGTGGCCCCGGCGCAAGTCGTCGCC
>Ga0299912_10004525_pt1 | contig 11400 bp, 7 predicted proteins | sample RVTome_2_FD_207667 | JGI IMG/M metagenome (GOLD analysis project Ga0299912, IMG submission 207667) | Soil microbial communities from uranium-contaminated site in the Upper Colorado River Basin, Wyoming, United States - RVT95D214 (version 2) ... | reverse complement strand
ACTGTCTTGCTGTCCCAGGTGACCTGAGACGCGCCGATATGCTGTGTGATGCCACCGGCTTCTCCAGCAGTGACATGAGTTGACCGGATTTTATCCAGCAGGCTGGTTTTGCCGTGGTCAACGTGCCCGAGCATAGCAGCAACCACCGACCTTTTCTTCAGATTGTTTCTCTCTCGTTTTTCAAACGCAGCGCGGATTTGTTCCTCCAGAGTAGTTTTGCGCTCGACCACCAGCTCGGCATCGAACTCTATAGCAATTAGCTCCGCCGCCTCGCTGCTTATTACTTGATTGGCGGTTGCCATCATTCCCTGTTGTACTAATCTGCTGATGATGTCGGCCGATTTAACCGCCAGAGCTGCGGATAAATCCTTCACTATAATCGGCTCACTGATCACAACTTTTTTCGGCCTTATCGGTGCTGCAACTTCCCGCCTTGCTCTGGCAGCAATCTTGCGCATAGGCCGGGCACGCAGGCCTTCACCGGCGGCGGCCTCAAGTCTGGCCTGTCTTTCCTCAATATCTGTTTGTCGCCATTTACTCTTGAACTTGGGCTTCTCCGCGACCTCCACATCTCGCCCTGCCGGCCGGCGCCCGGATGTTCGGTCTTTGCGACGCCGGGACGGATGCTTCTTTTCTCTGGTCGGGGCAGGACCTGGCCTCTCGTCATTATCTGCACCATACATCAACGGCTCGGTCACAGGCATATCATATCTAGGCCTTGGTCTTGGCCTTGGCCGGCGTAATGGTTCTGGCGCTTCGACTCGAACAACTTGCGGCCCACTTAAGCGAGCCGGCTCGGGCTTCTCCAGCATCGGCCCGGCAGGTAATATGGGCTCCGGTTCCGGCGGCAGCACTTTCACAACAGGCTGCGGCGGTGGTTGTGGTTTTTCTTCAGCTACCTGCGGCACCGGCTGGAGTTCTTTGGCCAGCGAAGGAACTTCCGCTATCACCTGTGCATGTTTATCCGGCTCAGCCTCAGCCTTAGCCTCAATAGCAGGCTCGACAGCCACCTCAGCAGCTTCGACGGTCGGCTTGCCCTCCGCAGTCTCCAAAGCTTCTGCCTCTTTCGCGGGAGCTTTTCGCTTGGGCTTCTTTATGACACGAACCTTCTGCAAATCCACCTTTTCCGCGGTCTCAACGGTGGTGATGTTCTCTCCCTCGGTGAACCACTCTCGAATAGTAGCCGCCAGACCAGCCGAGATCGCCGACATATGGTTCTTGACGTCCAGACCCTCATCCTGGCACTTCTTCACAATCGCAGTGCTGTTGACCCCAAGCTCGTTAGCCAAAATGTAGACCCTTGTCGCGGCCAAGAACGCCTCCCATCATCAACCCTGTTCTTCTTTGTCAGCCGTTTTTGCCTGTTGAGCCAGCTCTTTCTCTGCCTGTTTCTGCTTGGACTCAGCCGCCAAATTTTGAGATTCCTCGTGTGCTGCCGCGACCAGCCTCTCGGCAAGGTCCGGCTCAATCTTCAGCTCATTAGTCAGCGGTTCAGCCCCTACGTCATCCAGGTCCAGAACAGAAATGACTCCCAGCGCTATCAATTTGTCAACGACTATATCATCGGCGCTTTCTACGCTTTTGACGCAGTTTGCCAGAGTCTCAATGCTGTGATTGTATTCGTCCGGCGTCAGAATATCGATGTCCCAGCCGGTCAGCCTCGCAGCCAATCGAACATTCTGCCCGTGTTTGCCGATGGCCAGGCTGAGCTGCTCTTCTTCCACCACGACTGTCGCCCGGCCCAGCTCGAAACACAAGGCGATTTCGCTGACCTTGGCGGGCATTAGCGCATTAGCCACCAGCACCTGTGATGAGTCGTTCCAGCGGACAATGTCTATCTTTTCCCCGCCCAGCTCATCAACAATATTCTTTATTCTGCTGCCTCGCACGCCCACACAGGCCCCGACAGGGTCAACCTTAGCATCGAGCGAGGCGACTGCAACCTTGCTCCGGTATCCTGCTTCCCTGGCCAAGGCGCGGATTTCGATAATGTTTTCGGTGATTTCCGGAACTTCCGACTCAAACAGTCGGCGAATGAAATCGGGATGCGTCCGCGATAGGATGATCTTAACCTGACTCGCAGTCTCTTTCACATCCAGAATCAGACATCGAATTCTCTCGCTCAGCCGATGCGTCTGACCCATTATCTGCTCAGCTTTGGGCATAAAGCCCTCCACCGCCTGGCTCAGACTGACAATCAGGGTTCCGCCCTCGTACCGCACGACCGAGCCGCTTACGATTTGCCCCTTTCGCTGGACGAAATCTGCGTAGATGCTGCCCCTTTCATCCGCCCTTATTTTCTGGATCATTACTTGCTTGGCGGTTTGAGCGGGGATTCGACCGAGCTGCCTTACGTCAATTTCCTGATCGTCTTTGTAGGCATTGACCTGCCCGGTGGTCCTATCAATGCGCACGACTATATTGCTCTGCATCTCACCGAAATGTTTTCTGATCGCCGAGACCATAGCCTCTTCCAGGTCGGCAAAGATGGACTCCTTGTCGATATTCTTGTCGCGGGCAATGCTATCGACAATTCTGAGCAATTCCTGACTCATTTGGCCCTGCTTTCCAATCCAGCACCAATTTCTTGCTGCTTCGTGCTCCAACACAAGAAATCTGTTTTACCGCCGAGTCCGCAGAGCACGCTGAGTTTTCCGACCTCGATTTCTGCTCTGCGGTCTCTGTGTTCTCTGCGGTTACATTTCTGCTCGCAAAAAAAAGTGGAAACTTCGATAGTTTCCACTTCAAAAACACCCCGCCGAATCAAGCTTGTAGTCTACCCCTGGCTACATCAGTCTGCTCCGATAAGGGTCCCCAACACCATCTGTAAACGAATATAGGAACCCGACTACAAACCCATTAGCTTCACAACACTGAAGCAGAAACATCGATTCCCAAGCCGCCATAACCGCACAATCGCAGCAGCGCAAACAACTTGTTCGCTTAACCTGCTGCACTGCTCACCCGCCCTGTCAAAAGCATTTCACGCACCTCTTCACCACAACTTAGCTTTGGCAGCCGTTAATCTTCGTAACCAAACCAAGCATAGTAATCGTCAAAGTCACTAAGGGCAATAATTTTTTTGCAGAATTTGCACATTTTTCGGCCCACATCGGACAAAGAACGCATTTGCAGGCCAAATACTTGCCAAATGCCCAGTAAAGTCCTATAATTTCCTTGATATTGTCCCTCGCTCAAATGTATCCTGTATTAAGTTCTGGGCGGGAAAGGTATGCGGCTAAGTTACCCCCGGAAGTAGTGCCATTGCGTGCTTGGGAAAGACTGATGTGCGCAGATTAGACTTTATTGACCGATTTGACCCGGCCAGAGAAGATTGTGTTTTCTGTGCCAATTTTTTATGCGCCTGAGGGCAAAAAGGAAGGTGTGAAATGAAATCCTTCATTTGTCATGTCGAGCGCAGTCGAGACATCTGGTCACGCACTGTGCTTGCTCTATATTCGCGGCCAGATTCCTCCACTTCGTCCCGACTTGTGTCGGGACTTCGGTCGGAATGACAAAACGGCAGAAGGGAAGGTGCAAGATGAAACGGGTTAATGACTCGAAAATTAAGTCACTGTTGGCGGCGTTCGTGTTCATGCTCATGCTTACTCCTGCAAGTGCCAACGCAGATTTCATCTTCGGTAGGGCCACCAGTGTTGGCCCAACGGTTAACAGTTCGGCTCGCGATGAAGAACCGGGCATCTCGGCCGACGGACTGTCGCTCTATTATTGCTCGAACCGGCCGGGCGGGTATGGTAATTACGACCTGTGGGTAACAAGGAGGGCAACGACAGAAGACGACTGGGGTCCCCCGGTCAATCTCGGGTCAACCGTCAACAGTTCGTCCAATGACTTTTCCCCGGATATCTCAGCCGACGGATTGTCGCTCTACTTTGGCTCTGACCGGCCGGGCGGGTACGGCAGCTATGACATATGGGTAACGAGGAGGGCAACGACAGAAGACGACTGGGGTACACCGGTGAATCTTGGACCAATGGTCAACAGTTCGGCTGGCGAGGGATGCCAGGCCATCTCGGACGACGGACTGGAACTGTACTTCTGGTCTGGTCGACCCGGAGGGTATGGTAGTGCCGACATATGGGTGGCGAGACGGGCAACGATAGAAGACGACTGGGGTATGCCGGTCAATCTCGGGCCAACGATCAACGGTTCGGCTACCGAGTTGTGCTCTGACATCACGGCTGACGGCCTGTGTCTCGTTTTCGTCTCGACACGATCAGGTGGCTACGGGGGGACTTATGGGGACATATGGATAACGACACGGCCCACGATAAGTGATCCGTGGGGACCGCCAGTAAATCCTGGGCCAATAGTGAACAGTTCAACTACGGATAATGGACCCTTCCTGTCAGCCGATGGCTCTATTCTTTATTTCAGCTCCGAGCGGCTCGGTGGAAGCGGGGATGCAGACATGTGGCAGGTGTCAATTACCACAATCGTTGACTTCAACGGCGACGAAATTGTAGACCTAAAAGACTTTTCCAAACTTGCCCAATACTGGGGCCAGAATGAATCATCAGTTGATATCGGCCCCACCCCGTTCGGCGACCGTACTGTGGATGTCCGGGATGTGGCTGTTTTGACTGATTATTGGCTGACGGAAGTTCTGCCGACCGACCTTATCGCATACTGGAAGTTGGATGAGACAGAAGGCACTATTGCCCACGACAGTATCGGCGATAATCACGGCACCCTCAATGGCAATCCTGTCTGGCAACCTGCCAGCGGCAAGATTAATGGCGCGCTGCAGTTTGATGGGATTGATGATTATGTCAGCACGCCCTTTATCTTGGACCCGGCAGCCGGGCCGTTCAGCGTCTTTGCCTGGGTAAAAGGTGGTGGGCCGGAGCAGGCCATCGTATCTCAGGCCGGCGGGGTGAATTGGCTCGCTGCCGGTACATCGCAGGGCAAACTAATGACCGAATTGAAGGCACCCGGCCGGTTTGGCACGCCATTATTCTCGGAAGCAGTGATTATAGACGGCGAATGGCATCGAGTGGGCCTGACCTGGGACGGCTCCACCAGAACTCTATTTGTGGATAACGTTGAGGTAGCCAAAGGCACGCAGGGTACTTTGGCTGGCTCGCAAGGCGGGCTGTACATTGGTGCCGGAAAAGGCCTTGAGCCTGGCGGTTTCTGGTCCGGTCTGATTGACGATGTTCGCATTTACGACCGAGCGATCAAACCATAAGTTACGGGCTTTTTTCCAAGCATTCTTGGACGGAGGTTACGGCCAGAGTTGGTTGTCCAGCCATTCGCTGGCCAACAAAGCAAAGTCGTGGAAGTCTACCCGGTCATCAGGATACAAATCGGCAGGCGACAATAACGCCAAATCGAAAATGCCTGTGCCGTTGGTCGCGATATACGCAACCTCGGCCTGCGAAAGAGCGTAATCATAAATACGAAAGTCATCAATCAAGCCATCATACCGGCCATACCAGCCGGAGCCAATCTCAAATGAACTGATGCCGGCTATGGGCGAGTCCGCACCGCTGCGGCTGTCGTAAAGAACGCCATTGAGAAAAATCTGCATGGTGCCGGCAATGGCATCTCTGGTGAAGGCCCAATGGTTCCATCGGCCCGTCCATTCTCTTTTATGCCGGTGGAATCCGCTGAGGCGGCTGTCGAACGACCAGGGGTAGCCACAGTCCCAATTGTATTTGCCCGGCTGTCGCCAGCAGCCGAGGTTTATCGCTATGGTAGGATTCCGGACACCATAAGTATAATTTGAACAGCACACCGTATCGGTATGGTGCGGTGAATCTTTGCCGTATTGCCAGAAGGCAATCGTTATCTTCTTGTTGACTTTGCTAAACAGCTCAGAGGCGCCATCTATGCTCACAGAATCATCAAATCCATCGAAAGTAATTGCCTGGCCGAACACGCCCGTGGCAAAGAGTGGGCTGCCGTGAGGTATGCCGTGACTGCTGCCGGCGCTATCGTTGGTGTCACCATCGAATTTATACCAGGCCAGCGGCGGCTTGGGCGCCACCACCGGATAAACGTTATAGCCTCTGTCCAGCCAGCTATCGGTAATTTCCTGCACATCCTCAAAGTTAACGGCACAGTCGCCGGTCAGATCGGCATTGGGCATCTTCTCCGGCAGGCATCTGGCCGGATACAGAGTAATATCATCGAAGTACACGGTGCCGACTCCGCTGCCGGGCGGCTCATTCATCCCGGGGCGGAAACCAACAGCAAAGGTCTCGACATTGGCAAGATTCAGCCCAGTTAATTCTTGCAGGGGAATTCGCCAGGTCTGCCAGGTTTGCTTCTTGATGTTGTTTGCATCGCCGTCGTACGGCACGCGCACGGTGACATTGCCGTCGCCAAAAGCGACGTACATCTGTCCGTTGGCCTCGTTACCAGGCCGACCATAGAAAAATAGCTCCAGAAATTTGACGCCGGCCGCGGCCCAATTCTGTGGGGGGCTGAAGCTGCGGACGACCTCCGAGTAGAACTCACGGTCGTAGTAGTAGTCCAGCTTCATCGCTTGCCGGCATGAGTGAACCGGATCGGTCGAAATGTCTACGAACGCCTCGCCTATTTGTCGCCAGGTCTCATATATCGGCTTATTTTGCCTATTGTACGACTCAAAATTGTCCAGCACGATGTGGTCAACAACCGTGAAGCTCCAGATGTTGCCCATCCAGGGACTATTCGGATTGGCATCGTTGACCTCATCGACCCTCCAGTAATAAGTTTTGCCCAATTGCATGCCCCCGGGATCGAAACTATTGCCGTCCTGCGGCTGTGAAGGGCTGCTGACAGGAGCGGCATTTGCGATGACGTCGTCCGGGCTGGCGCCGAAGTAAACCGTATGCTTTGCTGCGTGCCGGCCGGGCGACCAGCTAAGGACAGCACCGGTCGGCACATCTGCGGCACCATCCGGCGGGACGGGGCTGCCAGCGGCGTCGCCGCGAGCAATGTAAATTCGCGCCATCACATTAGCTATGTCGAAACCGGGTGAGCCGCCCTCATTATCTACCGCGACAATACGCACGGCAGAAGGTGGAAACGGCAGCGACAGACCAGCGATATCGAGATCAATCCGAGTCGATATGTCCAGGCCGGTATCCAGACTCCGTACTGTGTCAAGCAAGTACTCTTGCTCCGCGCCATCTGTAAGGAAAATGAGGGCTTGTTCTCCGCACTGACCTTGCTCGATAAGGAATATGTCGTCTCCTGGGCCATCTACTATTGGGCCGCGGAACTGCAACTCCACCCAATGGTCGGTCGGCAGAGTGACGCCTGACACCTTTGACGGTGGAGGCCCGACCAACAACAACGCCGGCTCTACCGGAACGGGCCAGCGCCCATCAACATCCATACCTTTCCAGCAGTCCTGGTCAGGATTGTAGATATCGACCAGATGACACGGGTATTCGAACCTTTCCTGGTCGGCTAAAATGTCGCCGCTGAACAGAACGAGCAAGGAAATAACGGCTGATGTCACTGTGTAGACTTCTTTCATTGTTACCCTCCAGCCTAACTGGAGAGCTGAATTATGAGGTAGCAAAGCTCGAAAACTAAAAGAATTATATCAGCTTTGCCTTTGCATTACAAGACAAAATCGTGCACGTATCAGGTGGAGCGACAATGCAGGGCAAAAACAGAGTAGAAAAATCTTGATGCCAGACCGATTGTTGGTAAACTTGCCGCGTCTCTTAGAAGAACCATAGGTGACAAGAACCCGGAAGAACGGCATAAGAAAGGGCAAGCATAATGACCGATTATTCAACAAGTCCGGCAGGTGAAAAATTTCTGCTTCCCCGACAAGACCAGTACCCCGCTGAGCTTGAGCGCATTCAATCACTGGCAAATCTGGCACGCAGCGATGGCAAGGAAATCGTGGTGGTGATGGGCGTCGGCTTTGTCGGAGTGGTCATGGCAGCCATCATCGCCGATACTTGCGACAAGCAAACCGCTAAGCCCGGCAAGTTTGTCATCGGCTGCCAGCGGCCAAGCCCTCGAAGCTACTGGAAGATTCCGCTGCTCAACCGAGGCGTCTCACCGGTAAGAGCGGAAGACCCTGAGGTTGAGCCGATGATTCGCCGCTGTGTGCTGGAGAAAAAGACGCTCGTCGCCACATACAACAGTGACTGCCTCAAGTCGGCTGACTGCGTGGTCGTGGACGTCCAGTGCGATTATGCCAAGCACGACCTGGGCAATATGCGTACCGGCAGAGTCGAAATGGGTGCTCTGGAAGCAACGATGAAGACCATCGGGGAAAAAATACCGGCGAAATGTCTGACGCTGATAGAAACCACAGTCGCGCCCGGCACGACGGAATTTGTTGCCTGGCCGATCCTGAAAAAGGCTTTTGCTGCTCGCGGCATGAATGCCGAGCCGCTGCTTGCACATAGCTTCGAGCGTGTTATGCCGGGCAGAAATTACGTCTCGTCAATTCGAGATTTTTGGCGGGTCTGTTCCGGATGCAACGCAGAAGCAAGACAGCGCGTGGAGAAATTCTTGCGAGAAGTGCTGAATACAGAGGAATTCCCATTGACGGTCATGGACCGGCCAATCGAATCGGAAACTACCAAAATCATTGAGAATTCGTTCCGTGCTACCATGCTGGCATTCCTCGATGAGTGGAGCATATTCGCCGAACGCAACGGCGTCGATCTGATTAAGGTCATTAACGCGATCAAAGTCCGGCCAACGCATAACAACATTATATTTCCAGGCCCAGGCATCGGCGGTTACTGCTTGCCCAAAGATGGGGGCCTGGGGTACTGGGCCTATAAGCACGTTCTTGGTTTTGAAGACGACATATTCAAAATTACGCCACTTGCAATCGACATCAATGACACACGCGGCCTGCACGTAGCGACCCTGACAAGAGATGCACTCAGAAATATGGGCCTGCAAATAGCCGGCGTGACGGTTCTTCTGTGTGGCGCCAGTTATCGCCAGGATGTTGGTGACACCCGCTACAGCGGCTCGGAGGTAGTCGTTCGAAAACTAACGGAGATGGGTGCCGAGATGCGCGTCCACGATCCTTACGTTGAGCACTGGTACGAGCTGGAAAACCAGGATGTATATCCGGCAATCGGCCAATCCTTGGCGAGATTTTTCCGCAACCAGGAGAATCTGGTCAATATCAGGGTACAACGCGACCTTCCAGGTGCCCTCAAAGATGCTCAGGCAATTATACTTGCTGTGCCGCACGGGCCTTATTTGCAGCTCGAACCCGAGAAAATAGTTGAATGGGCAGGTGCACCGCTGGCTGTGATTGATTGCTACGGGATACTGGATGACAAGAAAATCCGCCGATATTTTGAGCTTGGCTGCGAAGTAAAAGGTCTTGGCCGAGGACACATCCAGCGGATCAAAGAAGAACTAAGGAGGAAAAAGTAAAAGCCAAAAGCCGCAGCAGGTAGGTTCTCGATGAAAATATTTGTTCTGGAGCAGGGTACTATTGTTGTATAAGTGCTGCAACTTTCGCCACTTATGAGTCTTCCAATAAGAGCCAGCCAGCGCGTGCAATACTGGTAAAAAAAGAAAGATTTTTGTTGACAACCCTGATACATAGTAGTACTATGTATATAAGCTAATTTCATACCAGAAAAGGATAAACAAGTGGCGGTTTACAAAGATTTAGTGGCTGCGTCGGCAGCGCCGTTGATTCTTTCGATCCTCGCAGAAGGTGACAACTACGGTTATGCGATAATAAAGCGTGTGCGCGAATTATCCGGCGGCAAGATGCAGTGGACCGATGGCATGCTTTATCCCGTGCTGCATCGGCTGGAACGCCAGGGGTTAGTAAGATCATTCCAGCGTGTTTCTGAGACCGGCAGGAAACGCAAATACTATCGACTCAAGAAAAAGGGCACGAAAACATTAGAGAAACAGCGAAGCCAATGGCTGCTTGTTTATTCGACATTAGAACAATTATGGGAGAAAGAACCATGTTTAATCTAAACGACCAGATCAGCAAATGGCGCTGCAGCTTGGCCGCATCACAAACGCTTGAAACGTCAGATATTGATGAACTCGAAGGCCATCTGCGGGAAGAAATCGAATACCTGGCGGCTTTGAAGTTGTCAGAGCAAGAGGCATTTTACGTGGCTCGGCATCGACTTGGAGACGCCGGCAGCCTTACCGAGGAGTTCGCCAAGATAAACGGCTCTGTGCTGTGGTCAAAGAGGCTTTTCTGGGCAGCAGTGGGGCTATTTAGTTATATCGTAGCTACCTACACGGCAAAGTGCGCCTCCGCCGGCTTTGTTGTGCTGGCTTGGTTAGCCGGGCTCAGAGGTTATGCGCTTGGCGTTCTTGACGCAATCGCACAAGTCGTTTTCTTCCTGGCAGTAATATTCTTGCTGTATGAAATCGGTAGAAGAAAGGACCGCCTGGGCGAATTGTTCTGTAGAGTCGCCGAGAACCTGTGGGGCAAATTTTTGCTTTTCGCAAGTGTGCTCGTGATTATAGCGGTAAAGCTCGCTGCGCAGGTTCTTGTTCCGGCAGCGGTAGCCCGTCTGAGCGTCAAGCAATGGGGTGAAATGGCCATATTTCGAGCATATACGGAACTGCTGTGGATGATAGGCCTGCCGTTAATTCTGTTGACAGCGCTGATCTTTCTGCGTCCTTCAAAAGTACGTAAAGCTGCGACCTGATCTTTTAAGGCAGGTAGTTCTCTGGCAGGTTATCTTCGCCTTTTATCCATTAGCAGCATCGTCCTATCGTATATTTCCGGCGACAAGGTCTTCTTCAGTATCTCCCGAATCTCCCGCATGGGCGTTCGCTGTGTGGTATGGGCAATAATGATATGTTCGTTTTGCAGCTTCTGGAGTAGCTGGGCAAATTCGTTGATGTGCATGTGTTTGCCGGCTTCGGCTCTTCCGGTGTGGTCCGTTTCATAGAAAGTACACTCGGCAATTAGGATTCTGCTTTCCACAATATATTTCAATTGCGAAAAGTCTACGTATTGAGTGTCGCCGATATAAGTGACTATCGGGACCTCAAGCGGATAATCGATCTGGATTCCCTGTTTTTTTAGTTCGACGATCTGCGGTCCGCTGAGCTTTGAATACTCGGGTCTAATTTTTTTGCGTTTTTCGATGACGCTGTACCCCACGGAGGATTGGCCGTGCTTGGTCGGAAACACCCTGGCAAATAAGTTCGGCTTTATCTGGTATTCATCGCCGGGCTGTACGCCGACCAAGTTATTGGGCACCTTATTTCCATCAAGCCGACCCCAGGCGTCGATTATTTCTCTCATCGGGGCTAAGAGGTCCCACGGAGCCAATATCGTCCCGGCGGGTAGGCCGCAAAAATTACGCTGCGATAGATAATATGCAAAGCCCGCAGCGTGGTCCATGTGCCCGTGTGAGAGCAAAACATGGTTTATGGAGATTATCTGATCGGGGGCTTTGC